>OHAS01002878.1_pt1 | contig 11917 bp, 13 predicted proteins | sample 1577131 | NCBI WGS metagenome assembly OHAS01 (sample SAMEA3541566, study PRJEB24748) | human gut metagenome | biome: human gut; feature: human-associated habitat; material: faeces | place: China | collected 2012
CTGTTTCAACCCCATATGAACACAGCGTAAAAAACTGCTCTTCTGATTCAATTCCTTCCGCTATCATATCCACCCCTAATCGATGACAAATTTTTGAAATATATTCCATGATTATCTTAGTTCTTGGATTTAATGCAACATTACTAATTAAGCTCTTATCCAATTTTAGAATATCAAACTCAGCATCCGATAATAATGCTAAATTGGCATACTCCGTTCCAAAATCATCAATAGCTACAATAAATCCAGCACTACGAAGTTTTGATATTACCGTTTTAATTTCAAAATTCTTTTCGTCATGTACTCGTTCTGTTATTTCTATTTCTATATATTTAGTAGGTATTTGATATTTTTTACAAGTTTCTAAAATACGTTCAACAAAAGATTTACCACGAAGTGATTCTATAGAAAAATTTATTGAAAGCGGAATTATCTTCATTTCTTTATCTAACCAGTATTTTATTTTTTGACAAACTGTATCAAGAACGAAAAAATCAATAAGATCAACTAATTCTACCCCTTCTAATAATGGTAAAAAGAAAAGTGGCGGAATTAATGTCCCAGCATTATCACAGTAACGTATCAATGCTTCTGCCCCAACACATGAGCGATCTTCACATAAAATTTTAGGTTGTAGATAGACAACAAAATGACCGTTTTCAATCTCAGATTCTAGATAATCAATATTAGTGAGATGCAGCATCTCATCGCTATGGTGACGATACCGTCTGGAAATCATATGCTTATGATAAAATTCTTTTTTATTTTCATACATCCTTGCATCTGCCTCAGCAATCATCTCATTAATATTACCTACTGCATTAGTCCATTGTGTTCCTATCGCTACTTGACAAACTGGTTTTTTAGAAAAACTTTCACTTAATTCTTTAACTCGTTTTTCAAATGACTCTTTTTTTATGCTTTGACAAATAATAATAATAAATTCATCCCCACCAATACGATAAAAATCAGCTTTTTTAAATACCATTTTCATACGTCTAGCACATTCAACCAATAATGCGTCACCAACTTCGTGTCCAAATTGATCATTTACATCTTTTAAACCATTTACATCTAAATAAATAATTCCCAATGAAGTATCCATATTAAAAAGTTTTTGAGTATCTTTAATATAACGATTACGATTATAAAAGGTCGTTGAATTATCATGATAACTCAAATATGATAATTTTTTTTGACTCTCTGCATGTTGTAATGCTAATGAAACGAAATAACATAATGTTTGAAGCAATGAAGCAATATTAATAATTTTATCTGGAGGTGGATTATCAACTCCTAAATAACCTGCCAGTTCGCCATTTTGTTCCAACGGAGCTACACTAAGCTAGTTATTGACTGACTGTCTAGTATTTCATATTCTTCCAATGAAATTTCTTTTATTTCTTCTAAATTTTCAATGATTACACATTTATCATTTTCAAAATAAGGAATCCACCGATCAATCATTGCAAGAGGAATTCCTTGTAGGGTGTTTTTTTGTGATATAATATTTTCCGCACACCATTCATAGTCATTATACATTAGTTCATCTTTAATATAGATTATGTATGTTCTTTCTGCTGATAAAAAATTTCCAAGCTTTCTCAACACTTCAATAATTGCAGTACTAACGCCATTTTCACGATATAATATACCAATACATTCTGTAATCGTTTTTTCAGCCTCAAGTGTAAATTTTAACTGCTGTTTTTCTATCTCAGATTCTGTAGTATCAAAAGCAATTTCCATTCTTGCAACCTTACCATCCCACTCAATTAAACGATCTTTTAACAGGTAATGCCGTTTAGTTAGCGGATTAGTAAATTCTCAAGTATAATTTTCCCCTTCTTTCAAATAACAGTTAGTACAAAATCACAAGGCGCATCTCTTCCTTGTAAGACTTTATAACATTTTTTTCCATAGATTGAATCAACCTCAAATATTTTCATTCCGGTTTCATTAATAAATAATAAATCATAAGTTTCTAAGTCAACAATATATAAAAGTTCAGAAATATCATTTAAGGGAGCGCGCATGTTTTCAGCCAGTCTTGCAAGTTGTACTTTACGTTGTTTATTATTTTCTTCCTCTTTCTCTAATTTTTTTCGTATTTTTTCTTGTTTAGTATTATACTTATAAATAAAAAACACTAGTATTGCTAACGCTAGATTCAAAATTATTAATGTTCCTTCTGCTGAATACACGCTCTTTTCAGAATACAATTCCGCAGAATGTACCGTATCATCTGCCAACTCAAAAAAGGCTTCACTATAAAAATATAAATTCCCATTATCTCTGCCTTCTCGAACCAAATAAATTTCTTTTTTTAACCCCTCCCAATCAAATTTCATTTGAGTCATATTTTCTTGGAAATCATCAGAAGCTAAACGAATCAAACCAAGTTCACCATGTCCAGTTTGTAGTTCATCAATAATATCATCTATTTTTTTTCACTAATTTGTCATTTGGCTTATTACTTAATTCTTGTTTGATCAATCGTTGCGTTGCACCACGAACAACACCAGTATAATTGATAACTCTGGCATTTCCTTGAAGATTATGAATTACATAAATCGAAATAATACTAGATAACAATAGTGACGTAGTTAGAACAATTAAAAATAATTTTCTACGCATAAAGGAATCCTCCCAAAGAATTATCTTTTTACACTTTATAAGCAGTTATATTATATTTTCCAACAGTATAAAAAGAACATTCAAAATTTAATCATGTTCTTTTACTCGCTAAATATTTTAAAACTAACCTTTATTTATAAGTATACTCTATTGCACTCTTATACGAAAATTTAACCATAATTTAACATTTTTTGTATCACACTAAAAAAGGCCAATTCGGCCATTTTTAAAATTTGTATGTAACTTAATCGATTGGCAAATTCAATAATTTCCAGCTCAAATCAATCATCTCTGGTTCATCCATCGAATTTTTTATTACTACTTTCCCTTCATGATTTTCTTTCTGCAATAATTTTTTTCCTGCTAACTGCCGCTTTAATTCACATGAAGTTCCATGACTGCCATCAATAATCTGTATTCTTCGCTCTCCTAAAAATTCTTTTAAATACGGTCTTAAAAAGGGGTAATGCGTACATCCTAAAACAATTGTTTCAGTAGTATCATTTAAATAAGGGACAAGTGTTTCATTAAAATATGCTTCTAAAAAGCTCCCATTCAAATTTCCATGTTCTACAAATTCCATTAACCCCTTACATGATACTGGTATTATTTTGGCACGGTCTTTATAGATATCTAGCAGCCGGTTAAACTTTTCTTGTTTTATTGTCATAGGTGTTGCCATTACTAAGATTTCACCACCATGGTTTGATTCAACTGCTGGTTCAATTCCAACTATTGTTAAATCAGGATACATTATTCTAAGCTGTCGAACAGCTGCACTTGTTGCAGTATTACACGCTACTGCTAATCCTTTGATCCCTAATTTTAATAATTTATCAACGATAGCAAAGGTTAAATCTCTAATCTCATCTACTGATTTGGTTCCATAAGGAGCATTTAAAGAATCACCATAGTATATAAAATCTTCATGAGGCATTATCTTTATCGCCTCTTTTAAAACACTTAATCCCCCTAAACCAGAATCAATGAATCCAATTGGTAAATTTCTTTCTTCATTTATTTTCATTCGTGTTCTCCCCTTTATCTAGCACTTGATTAACATCTCTAAAATTAATTGCATATTAGCACTTGTATCCAATCTTGTAAAGTACCTTTGAATTAACAATTACATGAATCATTAATAAAAAACTCCTTTATTACCGTATAATAATTATTAAAAACAAGATAATATATTTGATTAAAGCAAATTAAAGCCGTTCATAATAAAAAATGAAGGAGTGATAAAATTATGCCATATATTTCAAATGTATATGCAAGACAAGTATTAGATTCAAGAGGTTTTCCAACAATTCAAGTTGAAGTAACTACGGAAAGTGGATTTTCTGGAAGTGCGATTGTTCCAAGTGGTGCCTCAACAGGAAAATATGAAGCCTTAGAATTACGCGATAACGATGATGCACGGTATCGTGGAAAAAGTGTATTTAAAGCAATAAACAATGTGAATGAGACTATTGCCAAATTAATTAAAGAAAAAAGTGTATTAGAACAACGAGAAATTGATTTAGCAATGATTCGCTTTGACAATACAGAAAATAAAGAAAAATTAGGTGCTAATGCCATGCTGGCAGTATCTTTGGCGGTTGCAAATTGCGCTGCAAACTATCTTGAAATTCCATTATACCGTTATTTAGGCGGTTGCAATGCTCATGTCTTACCAACCCCGATGATCAATATTGTAAATGGCGGAAGCCATGCTACTAACTCACTAGATTTTCAAGAATTCATGATTATGCCAATCAGTGCCAATTCTTTCTATCAAGCAATGGAAATGGCAACAAATGTTTTCCATACTTTAAAAGATATTTTGAAAAGAAGTAATCTAGCAACTTCTGTGGGTGATGAAGGTGGATTTGCGCCTAATCTCGAATCCAATGATGATGCCCTAGAATTAATCATTAAAGCTATTAAAGAATGTAATTATGAACCTGGCAAAGATATTTCAATTGCCCTCGATGTAGCTGCCAGTGAACTATACCAGAATGGTATTTACACAATTAATGGTAAACAATATACAAGTGATGAATTAATTAAATATTACGAACAACTTGTAAGCAAATACCCTATTATCTCTATTGAAGACGGTTTAGATCAAGAAGATTATACTGGTTGGAAAAAACTTACTAGTAGACTAGGAGCTAAAATTCAATTAGTTGGTGATGATTTATTTGTTACTAATACCAATCGGTTAAAAGCCGGAATCGCAGGAAACTATAGCAATAGTATCTTAATTAAATTAAATCAAATCGGTACTTTAAGTGAGACTATTGATTGTATTGAAATGGCTGTAAAAAACCAGATTGCTCCAATTATTTCACACCGTTCTGGTGAAAGTGAAGACACTTTTATTAGTGATTTGGCAGTCGGTTTAAATATTGGACAAATCAAGACTGGTTCGATGTCTCGTAGTGAACGTATTTGTAAATATAATCGTCTATTAAAAATTGAAGATGATCTTGTCGGTAATTCATGTTATCAAGGAAAGATCAATAATAAATAATTTATCTCTTAAATAATTCAATTAAATAACTTAATTAGTTTTAATTTAAAAATGGTAGCGATATTATCAATAACATCACTACCATTTTTAACAAAAATATAAATTCTTTTATAATAAAATGTTATCTTCGTTCATAAAACAATCACTTATTCCATTATAACTTAGTGATTTAATCAACTTTAGTTTTATTTCATAATCATGAGTAGTTTCAAAAAGACGAATTTCCTTTCTTAAAATTGTAGGAATAATCGTCATATGATAACGATCTATAAAATCTTTTTCAATTAATTGTGAAATCAGATTTGTGCCTTCATAAATCCAGATATTTTTTCCTACTTATGATTTTAAAAGATTTAAAAAATCGTAAGCATCATCATTAGTAAATTTAATTTTAGCTCCATTTTCATAATATTTGTGTGTAAAAACATAAGTAATCAAATTGTCATAGACCCACATCTCAGGTGACAATTCTGTTACAATTTGATGATAAGTATTCCATCCCATAATTACTGTATCTATATCTTTAAAAATTCTTGATTGCTATTTTGATTATCTGAATTAACACCTTGCCCATGTAACGCCACATCTCCACGAACAATATAACCATCAAGGCGTATTGCAACATATAAAATTATTTTTCTCACTAATTTCTCCATTTAAGCATGCTCTTCACATAAACTGTTTGTAATTTACACTTTCAAAACATTCTATTGCCTTTCATCATGATATTTTTCTATTTCCGCAAAAGTTAATTTACGCACTTCAGTTCCCGAATACTTAATATATTTATCCATTTTAAATATTAGTGCCATTTCTTTACATACTTTATCACTATTTTTCTTTAGATACTCTTTCAAATAACCAGTACTACTAAAAATCTTATAAGAAGTTCTCCATTATTATTTTCAATTCGATATATCACACATGTTTTTTTTACTATAATCAGCTGTACATAAATACATCTTAGCAATTTCAAGGCTTTTAAATGGAAAAGTCCACCTTATAACCCTCGTTTAAATCACATTCTATACAGATATTTCTTCCACACGTTCCACAAATATACTGAGTATGTTTTTCTAAACAAACTAGCGAATTTAATAATGACGTACAGCGTCTTTCATCCACATAACATTCTTGACACATTTTTCTTCCTACTTATTTAAGTTATATAAATAATTTATCCATTTCGAGGAATTTCTTTTAGTTTCAAAAGCTTTGTATCCCTTATGACTATAAATATATTCTATTTTCCATTGGCCTGAACCTACTTGCTTCTCTTCAAGGAGGTTCTTCAACGGAATCGTACGTTGATCCCACCATAAATTTCGTTCATTTACAATATATACTAAATCTGTCAATGATAACATATATGCTTGAGGAAACATGATTTCATCAATATATTTACTAATGCATTGCTGATTTGATAAGCGCTGATACACATTGTGCTTTAACATATATACAATTCCCTGTTCAATCAGTTGTTCGACATGAGAATCAGCATTTTTAATATATTTAGCATAAGTAATCAATGCTCGTACAGTTTTACCAATCCCAATATAACATGGTGTAGCTTTCATACATCCGCCATGTTTGCAAATTTCTCCATATCGCCAAGATGTTCTTTGATTTCTCTCAAATACTTGATATCTTTTTATCCAATCTAGAGCATTCTGTGCTTCATTACTCTTTGCCATTTGCAATCGAGTATATGCTTCTAAAAGCATTGCATTGTAACAAGGAACAATGCAATCACCTTGTCCATTATATGAAAAACCTTCATCAGCAGCTAAATTATTAGATATAAAATCAATGATTTTTTGAGTATATGGCAATTGTTCAATAAATGGTATTTCTGATAAACAAATAAGTCTAAAAATATTAAAGAAGGGACTGTCTTCATAATCTCTTGTCAATTTTTCAACTAATTTAGATTCTTTTAATAATTCAGATATTTCTATTTCAGAAAAAGCTTCACCATGCTCAAAGCTTTTTCTTAAAATCAATGCACTATCTATAGCTTGTTCTTTCATTAAAATTATTCATCCTTTAGCCATTTTTTTAATTCAATAAACACGTTTTCCATCCTCCGGCTTGTCTCACCAAATAACTCGTTATTGATTACCGGCAGCTCCTCATTGCCAAAAGAACGTTTATCTATATATGTTTGATACCACAATTCAATTTGAATTGCCTCACAATTTTCAACACTGGCTCCATAATATTTAGTAATATAGCCTCCTGCAAAAGGATTATTTTCAGTCACTTTAAAATTTTGCTTCTTCATCATTTTTTTAAAGAAATTTGTAGTTTTAGAAGTACAAGCACGACCATTATCATTACCAAGAATAATATCCGCGCCATAATTCAATCCAAAGCTATGCAAATCAATTAAATAAACTTTTTTAAAATATTTTTGCTTCTCTAGCAATGCTTGTCTAATCGCCTCATGATAAGGTAAATAATAATCAGCAATCCGTCTTTCAATTTCTTGTACTGATAATTCGTGATTATACATTAAAGCTCCTTGAGTGGTTTTTGTATAAATTAGATTTGTCTTATAAGAACTACCTTTTTTATCGTTAATATCACGATTCACATCAATCAAATGCCGGTTCATATTATTAATAATAATTGTGAACCCTAATTCTTTTAAAAAGCCATACAGTTTTGGTAAATACCAATCAGTATTAGGAAAAATAACATCGTCCATTAAATTTTCAGCCATTTCAGAAGTTATATATGTTCCACTATGCGGTAAGCTGATTACTACAGGCAGCTCATGCAACGATGTATTAATTGTATACATCGACTGTTTATCTTTTAATATCTGTATCATACTATTCCTCTCATATTTTCCCATCTTAATTTAGTTTAAAAAAAGTGATAACTATATTTTATCATTTACCCATATGTAGATCATCAACAAGTAGATGGTGTGTTTGAATTAAAAATGGTAAAAGTATTTCACCATCATATTAGAAATATTTTCTCTAGTCGAATAAGAGAGTCTCATTATCCTTCTTACCAAAGTTAGTGTGTAATATATGTTAATATGGTATCCTAGACTGTAATGAAAATTAAAATACATTATTTCCTAGTGAATCAGTAAATATTCAGTTTGTTCTTTTGCCATTTTTGTAGCCAACTGGATATAGTCTTCTATCTTTGGCTGTATTGCAACTATGACTACTTCAAATAATCCAATCTCTAGCTCTAAATATGTAAGGGCTGTGTCGATTTGATCATATAGAACGATTTGACCGTCAAAAAATCAGTACCTGCATGCCTCTATCTCACTTGCATATTTACTTACTGCATAGGTCAAAACCATTGTGAATGAATAATTTTGCTCTCAAATTCTTTTTTAAATTCGCAGTATCTACTTCTAAGTTCAGACAAAAACATTGTTCACTACTATCTCAAAAAAAACTGACAATACATTGATCTTTTCCAATTATTAGGGGCAATTATTTTATATAATTCCATCCTATTTCTCCTTTAATCGTATAGATACAGTTTACTCTTCTCAGCTTTTTAACACAACAATAATGATATAAAAAAGATTATCACAATCTTGTTTTAACTATTTATACTGATCTTTAAATTGTTATAAAAAAATAGAAGTTCTGAAATAAACCATTCTTCATTTGGAGACCCAAATAACTGAGTTCATTTCAGTTCTTCTACTTCTATTTATTAAACTGCATTTTATAAAAGGTTGCATATTGGCCATTTTTTGCCAATAATTCATCATGTGTTCCTTCTTCTTCAATTCCTTTTGTAGATAATACACAAATGCGTTTAGCATTTTTTATCGTTGATAAACGATGGGCAATAACTAACGTTGTTCGATTTTTGGCCAGTGATTCTAATGATTGCTGAACAATATGTTCACTTTCATTATCCAATGCACTTGTCGCCTCATCAAAAATTAAAATTGGAGGATTCTTTAAAAAAACCCGAGCTATACTTAATCGCTGTTTTTGCCCACCAGATAGTTTCACTCCACGCTGACCACAATCAGTATCATAGCCATCTGGTAATTCCATTATAAAATCATGAGCATTTGCTTTTTTAGCAGCCTCAATGACTTCTTCATCTGTTGCGTCAAAGCGACCATAACGAATATTATCTAAAATTGTTCCAGCGAATAAATAAACATCCTGTTGGACAATCCCGATATTTTGACGTAATGAATTTAATTTAATATCTTTAATATTTTGTCCGTCAATAAAAATATCACCCTCACTAACTTCATAAAAACGTGGCAGTAATGAGCAAATGGTTGTTTTTCCTGCCCCTGAAGAACCAACTAAAGCAATATACTCACCAGGAGCAACTTTTAAATCAATGTCTTTTAACACATTTTTGATTGTATCTAAACCCGACATGCCGATACTCAATGGCTCCTTTAACATCTAATAAATTATGAGCATCTTTTTTATCCTTAATATCAGGTTCAATTTCCAATATTTCCATGAATCTTTCAAACCCAGTAATCCCATCTTGAAATTGCTCAGTAAAATTAATAAACTTTTTAACTGGATCAATAAGATTATTAATATAAAGCAAGAATGCAATTAAATCAGCTGTATTTAATCCATCATTAGAAATAAAAATAGCCCCAAAGAAAACCGCTGCTACAGTCACCATACTAGTAAAAGCACCTAATCCTGAATGAAATTTTCCCATATAAAAATAACTATTTTTCTTACTGCTTACATAACGACTATTTTCATCATGAAACTTAATAATTTCATGACTTTCATTCCCAAAACTTTTTACCACACGAATTCCCGATAAATTATCTTCAATTCGTGCATTAATATCCCCTACTCTTTGTTTATTTCGCTTAAATGCTCTTTTCATTTTACGATTGTAATAATAAATAAATGCACCCATCACTGGAATAAAAGCAAAAACAATTAAAGTTAATTTAAGATTAATTGTTGCTAAAATAATAAATGCACCAAAAAATTTAATAAATGAAATAACAATGTCTTCAGGACCATGATGATAAAGTTCAGTTAATGAAAACAAATCGTTTGTTAAACGTGACATTAATTGTCCCGTTTTTTGTTCATCATAAAAACTAAATGATAATTTTTGATAATGTTGAAATAATTCATTACGCAGATCACGCTCCATATAAACCCCCATCACATGACCTTGATATGCCACAAAATAGTTACATAAATACTCAACAATAACTAAAACTACCATAAAAATCCCTAATTTATATATGATGCCCATTTCAAAATTATCAGCTATTAAAACTGTTCCTGTAATGTAGCGAATAATCATTGGAAAAACCAATGTAATCCCTGCAGCAATCATTGCACAAAACATATCTGCTAAAAATAATTTTAAATATGGACGGTAATACGATAAAAATTTTTTAGATCTCTCACTCATTATTCAACCTCCTTCTATACTCTTTATTTCACCATATAATAACATATTTATCCAATAATTTTAAGTATTTTATCCAAATGTTAAGATTGTGTTAATTTATTTTACAAATAATTTACAATTACTTAACATTTCTATATTATGTTTGTGTATAGGAGTGTGATTTTATGACGTTAGCGGACATTGATTGGCCGATGATACTTGCAGGTTTAGGATTGTTTTTATTTGGAATTGAGTACATGGGCGATGGTTTAAAAGGATACTCAGGTGATAAAATGAAAGATATCATCGATAAGTATACTTCTAGTCCATTCAAAGGTATAGTAATAGGTGCATTTGTAACTTGTTTGATTCAGTCAAGTTCAGGAACAACAGCATTAGCAATTGGTTTAATTCGTTCTGGTTTGATGACCCTCGAACAATCAATTGGAATAATTATGGGTGCCAACATCGGAACAGTTATTACGTCCGTATTTGTAGGGTTAAAAGTATCTCAATATGCAGTATACTTTATTATCCTTGGGGCAGCTTTTTTAATGTTTTCAAAAAACAAAAAAACAAAATATATGGGACAAATCATCTTTGGATTTGGATGTTTATTCTATGGTTTAGAGTTAATGGGAGATAATTTAGCAAATATTTCAAAAGTCCCAGAATTTACACAAGTAGCGAATTATCTATCACAAAATCCATGGTTAGGATTATTGGGTGGAACATTATTAACAACAGCAGTTCAATCTTCAGCAGCGGTAATTGCAATTGCTCAACAGATGTACGGTGCTGGAGCAATCGGTTTATCTATCGCTTTACCATTCCTTTTTGGAAGTAACATCGGTACAACGATTACTGCCGTATTAGCTTCATTTGGTGGAACAGTACCAGCTAAACGTGCTGCTTTCTTCCATGTATTATTCAATGTGGTTGGATCACTATTATTTATGATCGTCTTATCGCCATTCACGCTCTTGATAGAATGGCTTGCTGGAGCATTAAATATTTTACCTGAGCTACAATTATCAGTAGCTCATGGAATCTTTAACGTTGTAACTACGGCATTCTTTTTTCCTTTAATACCAGCAATCGTAAAACTTATCAAAAAAATCTTACCGAGCAGTAAAAAAGAAATAAATATGGATTTAAGCGAATTAGATCAAAATGTTGTTCAGTTATTCCCGAGTCATGCTTTAGCTATTGCTAAAAACAAGATAATCGAGATGGGTCATATTACAATTGAAGCAGTTGAAGGAATTAGAGCTTATTTTGAAACTAAAAACCCATTAGCTAAAGATGGTGTTTATGAAATGGAAAATGCTATTAATACACTAGACAGTAAAATTACTGAGTACTTAG
>OHAS01002879.1_pt1 | contig 11915 bp, 3 predicted proteins | sample 1577131 | NCBI WGS metagenome assembly OHAS01 (sample SAMEA3541566, study PRJEB24748) | human gut metagenome | biome: human gut; feature: human-associated habitat; material: faeces | place: China | collected 2012
ATCAGCCGCTGGCCAAACACGTGAGGCTGTAACTACAGACCGAGCTGCCAATGAGGCTGCATCAGCAACCGCAGATACCAATAGTGAAACCAATGTTACCGGTGGTCAATATTATAGTGATAGCCTTGGTAACTGGTATTATAAGGATGCTAGTGGTAAGAACCTAACTGGCGACCAAACTATTGATGGTGTACGTGTCTCTTTCCGCAAAGATGGTAAACAAATTAAAGGGCCAGATTTCGATTGGTCTGGTGATCTCCGTCGTTATTTCGATGATAATTCTGGTCAACTTCAAACCAATCGTTACTTAGAATACAAAGGTAATTGGTACTATTTAGGTGAAAATGGCTATCCACTCACTGGAGAACAAACTATCAACAGTCAAGAAGTCTATTTCAATTATAAAGGTGTTCAAATCAAAGGTGACTTTAGCGGAGAGTACTATAGCTATCCAGATCAAACCTTCTATTACGACCCTAACTCTGGTGCAAGGGTCCGAAAAGAAGGTCTAGTTCAGAATCAAAAAGGCCAAACCTTTTACATCAAGAACGATGGTTCTAAATTTACAGGAATACGTGAAATTGATGGTAATATCTACTATTTCAAAGCACGTGAAGCTGCCTCTCCTGTTGATACCGGCGTCCTACAAAAAGGAATCAGCATTTTACTAGAAGAAGGGCAAAATTCACCACGTACTTATGGTTTTGGTACCCCTACTAATATTACCCGTCGCTACTATTTTGACTCAGTTACTGGTCAAGCCGTTAAAAATCGCTATGTCCAAGAAAATGATGGCTGGTACTATTATGGTGCAGATGGAAATGCTATTCGTCCTCAAGATGGTGAAGTCAATATAGACGGTCAAATCGTTTACCTATATGCTAATGGTCGTCAAGCTAAGGGAGAGCTTGTTCTCGACAATGGTGTTCTTCGCTACTATGATCCTAATTCTGGAGCACGCGTCTCTAACACCACTCTAACAATTAATGGTATGACCTATCGATTTGATGAAAACGGCGTAGGTATGGATGCTCCTAACCCAAATGGTTATTATAGCGACGATAATGGAAACTGGTATTATAAGAACGTAAATGGAGACAACCTCACTGGTGCTCAAATCATTAACGGTCAAAAGTTATTTTTCCGCGACAATGGTCAACAGGTTAAAGGTGCTTATGGTGATTCATTCGGTGATTTGTACGGATTCTATGACGTTGATTCAGGCGATCTCTTAACCAATCGTTATGTTGAATACATGGGTAATTGGTACTATGTTGGTAAAGACGGTAAACCAGTCAAGGGAGCTCGAAATATCGATGGACAAGATGTCTTCTTCAACTATCGAGGGGTACAAGCCAAAGGTGATTTTGGTCGAGATGGCGTATATATGCCTGAGTACTATTACGATAAAGATAATGGTCGCAAAGTAACCAAAGCTGGGTTTGTTAAAGATAACAGAGGCTTAACTTACTATCTTGACGAGAAAGGTGAAAAAGTCCTTGGACTTCATGAAATCAATGGTGACTTATATTACTTCCGTCAAGGTGGTGCCTATAAGTACACCCAACTAGGTGATATGTGGCAGGATAGTATTAATTACATCAATGGTAAAATCTACTACTTCGGTCATGACGGTAAAGCAATTAAAAATCGTTTCTATCAATGGGGTAATGACTGGTACTACTTCTATGCGGATGGTACAGCCGCTACTGGTGCCGTTCAGATTAATGGACAAAAACTTTACTTCGATAAAAATCATGGTAGACAAGTTAAAGGCGCTTTTGCACCAGATGGTCACTACTACGATGAAAACTCTGGTGAGCTCGTAACCAACCAAACCCGTACCATCAATGGTGTGACTTATCATTTTGATGAGAATGGTAATGCGACTAAAGTTTAAGATATCCCTTACTTTAAGAAAACTTTAGGCTCTGCTCTATATACTATAACCATCCTAAAACTTTTCTTTTTCATAATCTCCTAAATCCAGGGCATAGGTCCTGGATTTTTTTGTTTTTTTACTCTTATGACTGCTAAAATTGTGACATTTTCTTTATTAGTCACTTTTAAATGTAATCGTTTTCTTATTTTTGTCTAAATTTCTTATATTTTCTTGAAAGTCTCTAAAATAGCGCTATAATAGGACTTAGGAAATGGAGGAAAAATTATGAAAGTACATTCTAATTTTACTGGACCTAAGTCCAAAAAACATCTGATTGCATTCTCATGTGCAACTGCTCTTGCAGGTTTTACTTTAATTGCAAGACCTGCCTTCGCTGAGGAAGCTAAAGCTGATAACTCATCAAACCTTGATGTGAACGCTACTACCACTGCAAATGTGGAAACTACCGCAGACCTCGTAGAAACTAAGGTTGTCGAAGCTCCTGCTACTACTGAAAATTTAGGCACCACTCAAAGCACTACAAATGTCTCAGAACAAGCCACAACTTCTGCTGCAAGCTCTGAAGTTGTCAGTGAAACTGCCTCAACAACTGCAAGTGAAAGCCAGACCCCTGCAGAATCAGCCGCTGGCCAAACACGTGAGGCTGTAACTACAGACCGAGCTGCCAATGAGACTGCTTCAGCTACCGAAACTTCGAACAAGGAAACAAACGTCACTGGTGGTTATTACTACAGCGATAAGTATGGATACTGGCATTACAAAGATGCTAGCGGTAAAGATCTAACTGGACCACAAACCATCGATGGCGTTAAGGTCTACTTCAATCAAGGCGGCGTTCAGGTTAAAGGGGACTTTGACTGGGACGGTCACTATTATGACAAAGACTCTGGTGCTCTTGTTACTAATAAATTCGTTGAAAATTATGGTAGAACCTATTACTTAGATGAAAATGGTAATAAGACAATTGGTTCCAAAGAAGTTAATGGAGCGTGGTATTATTTTGATCAGTATGGTGAACAAGTTAAAGGTAGATTTGCTTCTGATGACCGTTATTACGACGAAAACGGAAAACAAGTTGATTTCGGGACAAACCGCTATTTTGAATTAAACGGAAAATGGTACTATGCTGGAAATGATGGTGCTATTTTAAAGGGACCACAAACCATCGATGGCGTTAAGGTTTACTTTGATCAAGGTGGTGTTCAAGTTAAGGGCTATTTTGTTAAAGATAGTACTGACAATAATGAACGCTATTATGATAAAGATTCTGGTGCTCTAGCTACCAACCAATATATCATCGCCTACAACCCCTACAGACATAGAAATGAACGTTATTATGTTAACGACCAAGGAATTCGGTTAACTGGTCCTCAAACAATTGATGGTAAACAAGTCTACTTTGATAAATACGAGGGATGCCAAGTTTTCGACAATTTTGGTGACGATGGCTACTTTTACGATCAGGACGGTAATCGTGTTGATCTTGGTGCCAATCGTTATGTTCAAATCAGAGACAATTGGTACTATGTCGGTAACGATGGAAAAATTTTAACCGGTGAACACATTATTGATGGAGCTCACGTTTATTTTGAATATGGAGGTAAACAGGTTAAAGGAGATTTTGACTATAAAAATCAATTTCACGATAAAGACTCTGGAAATTTAGTTACTAATCGTTTCGTAACAGTTAAAGACAAAACCTACTTTATTGGAGCAGATAGTAAAGCTATTAAAGGAGCGACCGTCATCGACAACATTGAATACTTCTTTGACGAAAAAACTGGCGCTCAGGTTAAGGGAAATTTCGCAAGTAACAAAAAATATTATAACAGTACTACTGGTGCTCTCGTAACTAATAGTTATGTTCAAGTTGATAATGATTGGTATTATGTTGATGCTCAAGGGAAGCGACTTGAGGGGCCACAAACTGTTGATGGGTTTCAAGTCTTCTTCAACGACTCTGGTAAGCAAGCTAAAGGTGTCTTTGGTAATGATGGTTACTATTACGACAAAAATTCTGGTGCTAAAATAGATTTAGGAACAAATCGCTATGTCCAAGTTAATGATAATTGGTACTACGTCAATGCTGAAGGTAAGATTCTAAAAGGGGACCAAATCATTGATGGAGTTCAAGTCAATTTTAATTCATATAACGGTATTCAAACTAAGGGGGAATTCGTTGATTCTAAAGGTCGAGTAATCAGTGAAAAGAACTACAATACTTATGAAGCACCTAGTAAGTTCTATGATAAAAATTCTGGAGCTCTTGTAAAAGGTCAATACTTTAACCACAATGGAAACTGGTACTACGCTGATGCAGAGGGGAATATCCTTGAAGGTGAACAAACCATTGATGGGGTGCACGTTTACTTTGACTCTTATGGAGTACAAGCTAAAGACGCAATCGCAGAAGGCTACTACTACGATAAAGACTCTGGTGCTCGTCACGAAGCCCCTCGTAAGCAATTCATAAAGGCTGGTGGTAAATTATACTATCTTGACGATGATAATAAGATAAGTTCTGGTTATAAAAAAATTGACGGTAAGGATTATTTTATTACAGGATATGGGGAAGTTTTAAGAGGAGAATTCGGACCTTACGGTTACGAACCATATTATGATAGTGAGACTGGGGCTGCTGTACGACAAAGAGGTTTTGTTAAATCTGGACGTAACTGGTACTACCTAGATGACGAAGGAAATAAAGTATTAGGACTTGCCAAAATAGATGGTAATCTCTACTATTTCAGTAATCCCGTCGCAACAAAATACCGAACGGGCGAACAAGTTAAAGGAGAGCTGGTGAAACCTTATGATTTCTTCAACTATAACCGTTCACCCTATGACAATCCTGTCTACTACTTCGATGCTGAGACTGGGGCTGCTGTAACCAATCAATTCTTCAATTGGAAGGGCAATTGGTACTACTTCGGTAACGATGGAAAGGCTCTTATCTTTGATCAAGTTATCAATGGTCAACACCTCTACTTTGATTATGAAGGTAAGCAAATTAAAGGCAATTTCGTTACAGACTACAAGGGAACTCGTTATTATGACGAAAACTCTGGTGAGCTCGTAACCAACCAAACCCGTACCATCAATGGTGTTACTTATCACTTTGATGAAAATGGACGTGCGAAGCAATTGTAAAGAATTTAGGAAATAGACTAAGTTTTTCTCTCAGATATCTAACTAAAGGAAGTTGATTAATTTTAACTTCCTTTTTAAAATCCACGAAAATTAATTTTGTCCACTTTAAGAAAACTTTAGGCTTTACTTTATATACTATAACCATCCTAAAACTTTTCTTTTTCATAATCTCCTAAATCCAGGGCATAGGTCCTGGATTTTTTTGTTTTTTTACTCTTATGACTGCTAAAATTGTGACATTTTCTTTATTAGTCACTTTTAAATGTAATCGTTTTCTTATTTTTGTCTAAATTTCTTATATTTTCTTGAAAGTCTCTAAAATAGCGCTATAATAGGACTTAGGAAATGGAGGAAAAATTATGAAAGTACATTCTAATTTTACTGGACAAAAGTCCACAAAACGTCTGATTGCATTCTCATGTGCAACTGCTCTTGCAAGTTTTGCCTTTATCGCAAAACCTGCCTTCGCTGAGGAAGCTAAAGCTGACAACGCATCAAACCTTGATGTGACTGCTGCTACCACTTCCAATGCGGAAACCACAGCTGATCTTGTCGAAACTAAAGTTGTTGAAGCTCCTGCAACTACTGAAAATGTAGCTAGCACTGAAAGCACTACAAACGTCTCAGAACAAGCCACAACTTCTGCTGCAAGCTCTGAAACTACCAGTGAAACAGCTTCAACAAGCCAAACTCCTACAGAATCAGTTGCAGGCCAAACACGTGAAGCCGCAACTACAGACCGAGCTGCCAGTGAAACTACTTCAACTAGCGAAACTTCAAAAAGTGAAACTAATATCACTGGTGGTCAATACTATAGCGACGACCAAGGCAACTGGTATTATAAAGATGCCAGCGGTAAAAACCTTACTGGACCACAAACTGTTGATGGCGTTAAGGTCTACTTTAGAGATAGCGGTGTTCAGGTTAAAGGCAAGTTTGCTAATGATAACCATTATTACGACAAAGATTCTGGGGCTCTTGTTACTAATAAATTCGTTAAAGAATATGGTAGAACCTATTACGTTGATGAAAATGGTAATAAGGCAATTGGTTCCAAAGAAATTAATGGAGCATGGAATTATTTTGATAACCACGGTGAACAAGTTAGGGATAGATTTGCACCAAATGGGCGTTATTACGACGAGAACGGAAAACAAGTGGATTTCGGGAAAAACCGTTATTTCCAACTTGGTAATTATTGGTATTACGCAGGAAATGATGGTGCTATCCTAAAAGGTTCACAAACCATCGACGGCGTTAAGGTTTACTTCTATCAAAATGGTATTCAAGTTAAAGGGTATTTTGTTAAAGATGATACTGATAATACTGAACACTATTACGATAAAGATTCGGGTGCATTAATTACTAATAACTACGTTATTGCCTACGATAACTATACCCGCCAAAATGAACGTTACTATGTGGATAATCAGGGTTCTCGTGTAAGAGGTTCTAAAACAATAGATGGTAAACAAGTCTACTTTGAATTCAACGGAAAACAAGTCTTCGACAATTTTGGTGACGATGGCTACTTCTATGGGCAAGATGGTAACCGAGTCGACCTAGGCACAAACCGTTATGTTCAAATTAAAGGCAACTGGTACTACATCGGTAACGATGGAAAAATCTTGACAGGTGAACAAACTATTGATGGCGCTCATGTCTACTTTGGCTATAACGGTATCCAAGTGAAAGGAGATTTTGACTACAACAAACAATTTCACGATAAAGACTCTGGAAATCTAGTTACTAATCGTTTCGTAACAGTTAAAGACAAAACCTACTTTATCGGTGCCGATAGCAAGGCCATCAAAGGAGCAACCGTCATCGACAACGTTGAATACTTCTTTGACAAAGAATCTGGCGCACAAGTTAAGGGAAATTTTGCTAGTAACGATAAATACTATGATGGAATTACTGGTGCGCTCGTAACCAATAGCTATGTCCAAGTTGGTAAAAACTGGTACTATGTAGGAAATGACGGAAAACCACTTAAAGGCTCTCAAACCATTAACAATGTTCCTGTATACTTTGACCCTTATGGGGGTAGACAAGCCAAAGGTATCTTTGGTAACGATGGCTACTTCTACGACAAAGATTCTGGTGCTAAAGTAGATTTGGGAACAAATCGCTATGTCCAAGTTAATGATAATTGGTACTACGTCAATGCTGAAGGTAAGATTCTAAAAGGGGACCAAATCATTGATGGAGTTCAAGTCAATTTTAATTCATATAACGGTATTCAAACTAAGGGGGAATTCGTTGATTCTAAAGGTCGAGTAATCAGTGAAAAGAACTACAATACTTATGAAGCACCTAGTAAGTTCTATGATAAAAATTCTGGAGCTCTTGTAAAAGGTCAATACTTCAGCCATGATGGTAAATGGTACTATGCAGATGCACAAGGTAATATCCTTAAAGGCTCACAAACCATTGATGGGGTAGACGTTTACTTTGATGATGATGGTGTTCAAGCTAAAGATACTGTTCTTAATGGTTACTACTACGATAAAGATAGTGGTGCAGGGAAAGAACTCCCTCATGATCAGTTTATAAAGATTGGTGACGATTTATACTACCTTAGCAGTAATGGACGAACTGGGAATATAAATGTTGACGGGAAGAATTACTATGTTGAGCAAAACGGAAAGGTCCTTCGTGGTTCCTTTAACATCTATCAAAATCCACCTTACTATGATGATGAAACTGGCGAAGCTGTAGAAAAAACTGGTTTTGTTAATTCTCGTGGTAGTTGGTTCTACCTAGAAAATGGTAAAAAAGTCGCAGGTTTTAAAAAAATTGATGGGAAACTTTACTATTTCTCTGCCAATCCAATGAACAAATACGAAACGCACGAACAAGTTCGAGGAAAATTAGCTAGACCTAAATTTTACATTTCATTCCCTGACAATCCAGAAGAAAACCCAACTTACTACTTCGACGCCGAAACAGGTGCTGCGGTAACCAACCAATTCGTCTATGCAGATGGACACTGGTACTACTTCGGTAAGGATGGTAAGGCCCTCCTCTTCGATCAAGTGATCAATGGTCAACACCTCTACTTCGATTATGAAGGTAAACAAGTGAAGGGCGATTTCGTTACAGACTACAAGGGTACTCGTTATTACGATGAAAACTCTGGTGAGCTCGTCACCAACCAAACACGTACCATCAATGGTGTGACTTATCATTTTGATGAAAATGGACGTGCAAAGCAATTGTAAGAAATGTAAGAAAATCGACTAAAATTTTCTCACAAGACATCTAAACTAAAGGAAGTTGATTAATTTCAACTTCCTTTTTAAAATCCACGAAAATAATTTTTGTCTACTTTAAGAAAACTTTAGGCTTTGCTTTATATACTATAACCATCCTAAAACTTTTCTTTTTCATAATCTCCTAAATTCAGGACTCAGGTCCTGGATTTTTTTGTTTTTTATGAATCTTGGATTTAGTAAGAACTGGCAACATCTCACTTAATATGCAGATAAATATATGTTTTTCCCTTTTATCCACCCCTTCACATTAAAAGAAAACCTTTTTATTTTTAATATTGAAAAGGCTTTCTTATTGTCTTATAATATAAATTAAAAGGGGGTATTTATTATGGAAAAAAATGATAAGGCCAAAAAACACGCATCTAAAAAGTATCTTATTGCTTTTTCATGTGCATCTGCTCTTGCTAGTTTTGCACTTATTGCCGGAGCTGCTTTTGCGGATGAAGTAACTGCTAGTGAAACACTCAAGAATGACACGACAGCAAGTGTTACTGCCAATCTTGAAACAACAGCAGATTTAGTTGAAACAAAGAGTACTGAAGCAACATCTTCTACTGAAAGTTCAACAGATGCTCCAGAGTTAGTAAGTTCGGAATACACTAGAGAACCGGCCTCTGCAACCACTAATGAGAGTCAAGCTCCTACTGAAACAGCCATCGTTGAAGCACACGCCGTTTCAACAAGAGACAGTGCTGCTAGTGAAACAGCTACGGCAACTCCTGTTATCAATGAGGACGTAAACGTTACAGGCGGTCAATATTACAGCGACCAAAACGGCAAATGGCATTACAGAGATGCCAATGGTAAGGATCTGACTGGACCACAAACCATAGATGGGGTTCAAGTCTATTTCGATAAAGAAAATGGCATACAAGCTAAAGGCGTTTTTGCTAAAGACCCTAATGATGCTAAAAAACTAAATTTCTATGATAAAGATTCTGGTGCTCTTCTCAAAAATCAATTTATCGTTGCCTACAGCAACGATACAAAACAATATGAACGCTATTATCTAGATGATAAAGGGAATCCCGTGTATGGTGAGTATCGAATTAATCGTCGATCATCCTACTTTGACGATAAATTTGGGACTCAAATCATTGACCGCTTTGCTCCTAATGGACACTTTTACGATCAGGATGGTGTTTTCGTCAATTTAGGAACCAATCATTTTGTTGAAATCAAAGGAAAATGGTACTATCTCAATGATAGAGGACAAATTATAAAGGGCAGCCATATCATTAATGGGGCTCAGCTCTATTTCGATGAAAATGGTGTTCAAATAAAAGGGAATTTTGACAAGGATAACCGCTATTATGATGAACACACTGGTAAGCTAGTAACTAACCGATTCGTAACAGTTAAAGACAAAAACTACTTTATTGGCGCAAAAGGTATACCTGTGAAAGGTGCTACTCTTATTGATGGTAAAGAGTACTACTTCGATGATAAGACCGGTGCTCAAGTGAAAGGTGTGTTTGGAAGTAATGGTAAATACTACGATACTTCAACTGGTGCACTCGTGACCAACCGTTATGTCAATGTAGATAAATATTGGTACTATGTTGATGCTGAGGGCAAACCATTAAAAGGTTCACAAACCATAAATAATGTTCCTGTCTACTTTGATTCTTATTATGGGCGACAAGTTAAAGGTGATTTTGGAGACGACGGTTACTACTATGATAAAGACTCTGGTACGAGAATTACACTCGAAAAAAATCGTTACCATAATATTAATAACCATTGGTATTATGTCGGTTCAAATGGCAAAATCCTTAAAGGCGACCACATCATCAATGGTGTTCAGGTACATTTTGATAGGTTCTTTGGAACACAAGCTAAAGATGGCTTTGTAGATAAAGATGGTATTAGTGTTCTCTATGATAGCTTTGTTGTCTTTGGTATCCCAGTTAAGTATTATGACAAGGATACTGGTGAACTTGTTAAGGGGCGTTACTTTACAACTCGAGGTAAGTGGTTCTATGCAGATAAGCAAGGCAATATTCTAAAAGGTGCTCATACCATTGATGGTATCCCTGTCTACTTTGACGATCACCTCGGAACACAATTCAAAAACGTAGTTAAAAATGGCCACTACTATGATAAGGATACCGGTGAACAGAAGGAAGTCCCACGGAACCAATTTGTTCGTGCTGATAATGGGCTCTTCTATTATGATAAAGATGGTAAACCACTTTCTGGTTCTCATACCATTAATGGTGTAACCTATTCGTTCTATGAAAATGGACAAGCCCGTCAAGGAACTTTTGGGCCTTCCGGTTCAGGACCTTTCTACGATGAGGTTACTGGAGCAGCAGTCAGAGAAAAAGGGTTCCATCAAGTAGGTGGCGATTGGTACTATACTGATGAAAATGGTAATAAACTTCTCGGTCTTCAAGAAATCGATGGGAAACTCTATTATCTCGATAATACAGAGTCTACAAGCTTAGTTACTGGTTATCTCGCAAAAGATAAAGTGCTTAGTCCTGAGCAAAAAGAGTCTACTAGATATCCTCGGACATCTAGTAGTACTATCATCGAACCTAAAATCTACAGTTACTACTACTTTGACGCTGAAACAGGTGCTGCTGTAACCAATCAATTCGTTAATTGGAAGGGCAACTGGTACTACTTCGGTAACGATGGTAAGGCTCTTCTCTTTGATCAAGTTATCAATGGTCAACACCTCTACTTTGATTATGAAGGTAAACAAGTGAAGGGTGATTTCGTTACAGACTACAAGGGAACTCGTTACTACGATGAAAACTCTGGTGAGCTCGTCACCAACCAAACACGTACCATCAATGGTGTGACTTATCATTTTGATGAAAATGGACGTGCAAAGCAATTGTAGAGAATGTAGGAAAGTAGCCTAAATTTTTCTCAAAATATATCTATACTAAAGGAAGTTGATTAATTTCAACTTCCTTTTTAAGCATTTTCTTTAATCACATATCAAGAATAAAAGTACAAAATCAAGACTCCAATTTTGTACTTAGGTTAAAAAATAGATCAAAAAAGGTCCTCCCCCAACCTATAGGGAAGAACCTCTTTTTTTGAAGACTAATTTTTTATTTTAACTAACTATTTAGAAGAAGGGAAGGATTCTCTTTGTTATTAGTCTTCTTTCTTACGACGACGGCCCAAAAGACCTAGTCCAAGACCTGTAATCAAGGCTGACAAACCTGTCACTTCTGCAATATGTCCACTTTCTGTTCCTGTCTCTGGTAGAACTGCTTGTTCTTGAGGTTGAGCAACTTGTGGAGTTACTTCTTCAATAACAGTTGGACTTACTGGTTGTTCTGGTTTAACTGGTTGTTCTGGCTCCTCTGGTTTCTTAGGTGTTGGTACCTTAGGTTGTTCTGGAGGAGTTACAGGTTTATCAGGAGTAACCGGAACATAAATGATTGGTGTATCTTTACCTGGATCCTCTGGTGTTACAGGTGTTCCTGGTTGGATTGGTTGACCTGGTTTCGTTGGATCGTTTGGATCTGGCAAGTATGGCTTGTAACCTGGAATATCTGGCACAACCGGTTGACCTGGTTTCGTTGGATCTGTTGGATCGTTCGGATATTTAACACCTG
>OHAS01002883.1_pt1 | contig 11892 bp, 10 predicted proteins | sample 1577131 | NCBI WGS metagenome assembly OHAS01 (sample SAMEA3541566, study PRJEB24748) | human gut metagenome | biome: human gut; feature: human-associated habitat; material: faeces | place: China | collected 2012
CGGCGCTGCGGGTCTGGGCGCGGCCCTTGGCGGCAGCGGCATCATTTTTAAAATCAATAAGCACATCAAAATTGCGGTCCACCGCTGCTTCATGGATTAAAAAACTGCTGTGAAGGATGCGTTCAGCTACCCTCAGCTCCAAACCATATTCTAAAATCAGGTCATCAGAAGGTTCAATCCTGAATGTGTAATCTTTGCGTTCTTTCACAAGAGGAACGAACGCTGACTGAGTTTTTTGCTTTCTGCCCAGCGCATAAACGGAAACTGACAAAGGTAAATCCTGTGGATTGGACAGCGTGAAGCGGATCGTTTCACCCGGATAAACCTTAGGTGAAAAGCTTGGCTGATACCTCGCGTCATAAATATCACAGCTGCGGTAATAGCTTTTCTGTAAGACTTTGCCAACTGTATCAGGAAAGGCATTATTCAGCACACACTTTAAAGCTGAGCCGTCGACGATGCATTGACTTTCAAAGTATCGAGTGCTTTCACTCTTAAAGGCATGGGTGCCATAAGGCAGATAAAATCTAAACAGCTGGGTGGAAGGATCCAGCTCGGCCTGATATTTATCCGGTATTTCTATTTGATGAAGCTTTGCCCCGTAAGCGGCAAAACGCAAAGCGGTATGTGAAATGGTGTCGATATTTTCAGAACCAAGCAAGCTGCTTGATAGGATCAAATCATTAATCGGAGTGATCCATTTGGCATCAATTCCTTCAATGCCCGTCAGCGCTCCCATAATCGAACCGACATTGCCGCATGTGCAGTCGGTATCCCAGCCTGCAGCACATAGCATGGTCATTGTTTTAGAGAAATCATTACCGCCGTATAACATCGCCATAATCATAATTGCCGTATTAGGCAGAATATGACAGACACCTTCATATTTATCATAGCCATGTATTTCCTGAATATATTTCAGACATTCTTCAGCCGTTTTGCCAGCTTTATAGATTGCCATGATTTCACGCACCAGCTTAGCATAATGACTGTCCGGTTTAATGAAATGCAGGGCTTCTTCAATGATCTGTTCACAGGTATCATGCGTATAAGCCAGCGCGATGCATGCCGCAACAAAACGACCGCCCTCAATACCGTCTAAATCATGAGTTACACTTGCCATTTTCCCGGCAAGGTCAGCTGCCAGCTGCGGGTCTCCCATGCTGACATAACCCCAGCAGTCACTGAAAATCTGACCGCCGATCTGTTCAGCCATAACTTGGCCGTTCGTCTGCCAAGCGCCGCTCAAAGGAGCCTTCATGCCTTCTTTTAACCGCAGATAAGCCGTATGCTCTGTCGCAATACCATCGCCGCCCCACCAAAAGAAGCCATGACCTTCACTGAGAATATTTAATACGTAATTTCCCATTTCTTCACTAGAAATTGATTTGTTTGGATTATAATCCAAAGACCTGACGAAAAACAAAGGGCCGTTGGAATCATCATCAGCGGCAAAAATGCCATAATCGACTGGGTAATGATCCAGCTTTCCATACGTTTCCAGTATCTGCCTATGCGTCCAGTTTTCCACCGGCGCTCCTAAACGGATACCGATAATCTTTCCGAGCCAAGCGGCATATGTTTTTCGATAATATGCTTCAAAATCCATAAGATCTCCTATCTTCAATATGTAAGTATATTTTAACTCATTTTTGATTCGTTTTTAACTATCAATTAGTTAGATTATTAACAAGTTCTATTGATTATGTATTACATGATATATGATCCCAGTCGCGGGTGTGATTTGCATTACACAGCCAGTTCAAAGCATAATGATGCTCCTGCACAACACCTGATTCAAGATTTTCTAATTCAATATGTTTTAAGCGGGCTTCCACACATGTCCAATCATAATATAAAGCCCGGGTATGCATAGCTAAGATTTCACGCTTACTTCTAAGCTTTGCCGCCGTGCATAATTCATCCAGGGTTGAATAAGAGCGGATTATCTTTGACATTTCACTGACATTGCACACACTCTCATAAGTGGCATCCAAGCCATTCAGGCCCAGTGCCCAAAGCAGTACCGCCGTGCATTCATAGCGCCATGAAAACTGAATTGCCGTCTGTTCATCAGCCGCCTCCATCACAAATGCCTTTTCCCGCTCACTTAAAGCATCAACAAATGCAAACTGATCTTTAAGTCTTGAAAATTCCTGTACTCCAAACGCATAACTGCCATCTTCCATTAATTCACACTCTGCCATTACGGATGTCGCGAAGATACAAAGCAGCCGTTTCGCAATGGTTTCAACACTTGGCAATTCAACCGTATCTAATGAAAGCTGAATCGGCAGCATCGAAGCAGCCGCCGGGTAACCGCGTTTTTTTATTTCATCTGTCACATCAATAAAATTCTGTTTATCTTCAGCATCATAAGCTCTTTCTTCATCTATAATACTTTGATGAGCAATCGGACGCCATGTTTCTAAATCACTGGCACCCTCAATTGACAGTAAGAGCTTCGCATCAGGGGTGAACAAGGACATTGACGGATATAAAACGATCGAAGAAGTGCTGCGAGCTGCCGCAAATTCCATGATCGCATTCGTTCGTGCTTCCTGGGCATCAAGCTGAAAATTCACGCCGGTAATATGATTAAATAATTGAATTTGCTGCATGACACTTGCCATTAGTTCATCATTATTTAAAGGTGCCTGCGCAAAAAAATTCATCATGCCGTCTGTCTGCCCGCGCATTTCCTTCTCATCATCAACTATATGCAGCTCAATTTCACTGTTATCCTGAAGAATCAGCTTCATGGCATGATCTGCAACGAGCACATCAATCGTAAAATCCGCAAATGCTTTTTTAAATGCTTCAAGGATCAAATCATCATTTTTAATCACACTGTATAAAGTTATAACCGCATCTTGCCGCTCACTCATACATTGACCTCACTTTCCGCTGACAGTTTATCAGCCAGACTCTCTCTTGTATAATCACACATTAAATTGGGGGCCTGACGCAAAATATCTTCGACCTGAATTTTTTTATCAACAAGCAGTTTCAGCTCATCATCCTGCATGCCTATCAATTCCACAAACACCACCTCGCCATTGGGTGTCTGTATTTCACCGGCTTCATCAAGCTTGGTGATAAACCCGGTAATCTTTGATGTTCCGGCCGCGTCCATCCCCGTTGTCTGTCCGGTATATAGATACTCAAACGGCTGAAAAATCTCATTATTTTGAAAGGTAATACGGGCAATTGACTGCAGGATGCCTGCCATGCAGCGAATCTCAGCCTCCGGATCACGCAAGCCATCTTTTTTTAGCTTTACCGTCAGTTCAAAACCATAGCCGCTGTATTCCTGGTTTTCACTTTCCTTCTCATAAAGCTCAGAAAGCCCATAAGTAACAAAATGATAAAAATCACCGCCGTCATAAACACTGATGCCATCCAGAGGATCGTTGCCGCCCAGCTGCCATGAAATCAAAGTCCCAAAATGGCAAGGCTCCTTCTGATCAGGATACATGTTATCAAATGCCTTACTGATTGCATCCCAGCCGGATGAACAAAATGCCGGATCATTATTTTCGCTCATACATTTCTTCCTTTCCTCATGTCAGCAGCTTTTTAGGTTTAATCATTATAACATATAAATCATATAGTTGTAACCGCTTTTAATGATCAGTAATGCCATTTCATCGCCTTTTTATATTCATCAGGTCAGAAAAAAACTCCTTATCTAAATCATAAGGAGTCTTAAGCTTTATTTACTAAACTGACGGCACATTTCAATCATTTCAAGCGCCATGATTTTAATCGTTTCAGCACTCATGATCTGATCCTCAGCATGCAGCAGAAGTAAGGTTACATCTGTCTTATTGCCATTTGCTTCATTCGTAATCAGTTCAGCATGCGCCTGATGTGCATTCACAAATTCCTTTTCACCATCTTGAATCAACTGTTCAGCCTTTTCAAAATCACCTTTGCGGGCAATCTGCATCGCCTCGATAAAACAGCTTCTTGCGGCGCCAACACCGGCAATTATTTTAAAACAAATCATTTCTAAACCTTCCATGGTTCTTGCCTCCTTTATTGAATAAACCCAAAGATATTTTCATAAGCAATCATGCTTACTAATTTCATTTCTTCCTCATTTAAATGTCCCGCCAGATTCCGATCGCCAGTATTAGGTATCGGTTTCAATATGATCTGCAATTCAGCGCGGTAATGACTCAGTGCATCATTCACAATGACCACATCACCCACCTCAAACATTGCTTTATCGCAGACTCTTCGCGGTATCGAAGCATGATGATATTTCATTCGCGAATCAACAGTGCGGATCAATATATCACTGCTGTCTGTCCGGCGGTTATGCAGACAGTCAAACACGATTCTTTTTTCCGTTTCAGTAATTGTGTCATCTAAATCAATTTTAACTGTCACTTTATTCGGATCAGCAGCCGCCATCGCTTTTAGTTCTGCCTCACTTGCATAAGCATTGCCGATCAATACATCGTCGATTTCACGGGTTGCGTATAAATACCGAGTCTGCCAGCTTATTGCTTTATCCCGGCACAGCTCAAGGGTCGGCAAGCCTTCATAAACCGGCCAAGGCCCGAATGTGTTTTCTTCATTTGAACTGACAAAGGCAGCATTCGTTAAGTTTAATGTTTTTGTTTTACTATTGAAAAAATGAAATCTTTCTTCACTTAGACCGCTGTAACGCATCGGATAGAAATTATGACAGATCGTCATATTATGCGGATTCGCGCCTTTTTCAATCATGCGGTCAAGATTCAGATACTGTGAACCGTTAAATTCAATCTGTATGCCATAGGGATTCAATGTTAACGCGATATCCTCTAAATCACTGAAATGACCATCCATTCGGATAATGTCTACACCCATAGCTTTGAAGACCTTTAAGTTAGTCGGATCAGCACCCAGCTTTTTAAATATCTGCGGATTCGTGTCTGCAGAAACTATCATGCCCAACCGATGAGCCCGTGTACAAAGATCGCTGAACCCCTGAATAATCGTTTCAGCTTCACCCGCTGATGAAAGCAGACAGGTAAACAGACGTGTAAAGCCATAGCTGGCCGCCAGACGCATATAAGCGTCATCTTTTTCCTTAGTGGAATGCTGAGGATAAATGGATATACCTAATCGATGCATTCTTGATCCTCCGCTTCTCTGATAATATTCACTAATTCCTTAACTGCCGTTTCAGCAACCACATCATAATCTAACTCGTGATGATAAGCATAGCTGACCATGCCGTTATCAGTTGTCGGATCATTGACCCACGCTTTAGCACTTGAATGCACTTGGCTGACACCGCTTGTTTTAATAAATTCCACAGCGTTATGCGCCTTAATGCCGCTGCCAGCGAGAATCTCAATTTGATCACCATAGACACTCTGCAGCTCATGAATCAATTCCTTACCCGCTATGGCTGTGGGGGCTAAACCGCTCGTTAATACACGATCAATTCCGCATTCAATCAATTGATTGATCGCTTGTTTCGCATCCTTACCACAATCAAAGGCACGATGGAATACCGCTTCACGCTCTGTACCATATGATTTAATCAGTTCAACCATCCGTTTTGTCAGATTTAGATCAATAGCGGCATCTGCCTTTAAAAAGCCAAACGCCAAGCCATCACTGCCTGCCTCTAACAGCGCCTTGGCATCTTCAAAAATACATTCGATTTCATCATCGTTATAACAAAAGCCAGCCCCTCTTGGCCTTACCATGCAGATTACCGGCAGGCTCACATCACGTTTAACCAGCTTCAAAGTTCCGATGCTGGGTGTCAAACCACCCATAAACAAAGCAGAATTAAGTTCAATCCGATCCGCCTTGCCGTTTTGCGCCATCAGTGCATCATGATAGCTTCCGCAGCAAATTTCAACTAATGTTTTCATCCTATTCACTCAGCGGCGCCATGCGTGTCTGCATATAATTATTCAGCCATTCCTCACTCGCTAATTCATGAATACATTTGCCGTCAACATTTTTTACTAAATATACCGCCGGTGTTTCTCCCTCTCTGCATACCGCAAAGGAGAAGCCTTCAATATTCGTTGCCACACCGTATTCACCTTTATTATTCATTGCCACAACACTCAGATCACCAGCCTTGCCGCGGCGCTTTTTCAATTCAGCATCTAAATTGTTGACCGCAATTTCACAGGCCGCCTGCGGATGATGACCTTCCTTCATCAAGCGAACGATTTCATAAGAAATACAGCCCTTCATCAAATCCTCGCCAAGTCCGGTCGCACTTGCGCCGCCGACTGTAGAATCAGCGTAAAAACCGCTGCCGCTGATCGGTGAATCACCGACTCTGCCTTTTTTCTTCATGAATAAGCCTGAGGTGGAAGTACCAACCACCATCTTACCGTGCTGATCCAAGGCTACGACACCTACTGTATCATGACCGATATAAGGGCGCAGCTCCTGAGCTGTTTCCTTTACCCGCTTGCGATAATGAATCTTAGCCCGATCCGATAACATATTCTTACGTTCAAAGCCTTCCTTATGCGCAAACTTTTCTGCGCCTTCACTTACCAGCATGCAGTTAACTGATTCAGCGGATAAGCGCTTTGCCACTTTGATCGGATTTGCGAAATCCTTAATTGCCGCAACCGCACCGATATCAAATGTATTGCCGTCCATATAAGCCGCGTCAAGCTCAACTTCCATTTCTTCATTCGGCAGACCGCCATAACCTACTGATTTATAATATGGAAAATCTTCAATATCACATATTGCCTTTTCCAGTGCCTCTCCGGCAGCCGCTCCATGCTCAAGCATTTCACCGCCGGCTGTAATACCCTCAAGCGCCATACGCCACGTCGCAATCATCGCCCACATAACAAATCCTCCTTTACCTCCAGCGGCCGGGTCAGCCGGGGATCGGCGTCGCAGGCCAGAAACACCCGGCCTGCCCGGCCGGCGCTTACTGCCCGCTGCACCTGTTTCAGGCCCACCACCTTGTCTTTGGATGACAGCTCTTCCAGCACGTGGGAACCTCCTCGGCACAGTGTGTCTGCCGCATGGCAAAATTCGCGGAATCCATATCCGCGCAGTTTGAAATTATAGCACAGTCCCCCGGGATACGTCAAGAGGAATCCGGGTAAAACTTTTCATTTTCCTTTGTGCATTCGTCCATACTTTGTGCACATATCAGCAAAATTTGTGTCAAATCTGCAAATAAAGCTGGAAACCGGCCCGGCGGTATGGTAAAATGAGAATACCTGTGGGGCGGAAGCTCCGGGAGAAATTAAAGGAGGTAATAGCTTGATGAAAACGCCTGTTCGCACCAGACTTCTGTCTGCGCTGCTGTCACTGGTCATGCTGATTTCCCTGCTGCCGGTGTCGGTATTCGCGGCAGAGCCTGCGTCCGGGACCTGGGAAAAGGTCACCGAGGCACAGGAGGACTGGTCCGGTCAATACCTGATCGTCTATGAAAAGGGCAGCCTGATCATGGACGGCTCCCTGTCCGCCCTGGACAAGGAGGGCAACAAGGTGGACGTGACCATCACCGACGGCAAGATCGTTGGTGATTACGCCAAGTACGCGTTCACCATCGCGCCCATGACCGGCGGCTGGTCCGTACAGTCCGCCAGCGGAAAGTACATTTCCGGCAAGTCCGGCAGCAACAAGATCATCACCGGCTCCACTCCGGAGCTGAATACCATCACCTTTGCTGATGGTAATGTGAAGATCGCCAGCAACAACACCACGCTGCAGTATAACGCAGCCGCCACCAACGGCACCCGGTTCCGCTATTATAAGAGCGAGAATCAGCAACCCGTGGCCCTGTATAAGCTCAGCACCGTCCCCGCCCGCCAGAGCGGCATCGTCACCGATCTGACCACCCTGCAGAACGGCGACAAGGTGGTGGTGTTCAACCCCGCCAACAAGAAGGCTCTGTCCTCCGTGTACAACGGCTTCTATAACACAGGCGTGGATGTGGAGCTGACCGGAGGCAAGCTCACCGGCTACACGAATGCAGAGCTGTGGACCGTGAACCGCACCGAGAGCGGCGCCTATACCTTCTCCACCGCCGACGGCAAGAAGCTGTCCATGGACGAAAAATACTCCAGCACTCCCCTGGACAAGGCCCACACCGCCTGGACACTGGAGCAGGCTGCCACCGAGGGCTGCTACTACATCAAGAACGTGGGCCGCAGCAGCTATCTGGAGTGGTATGCCGAGAAGAACAACTGGAGTGCCTTCGGCACCATCGGCAGCAACGAGGCTCTGTTTGCCCAGCAGCTCTATCTGGTAGGCGACGAGACGGACCAGCCCGCCGGCAGTCTGCCCCAGGAGGGCGCGCAGGTGGTGCTGTTCAACCAGAATGCCCAGGGCGTCCTGGCCGGGCAGAATGACAACACCGACAGCCCCGCCGTCAACAACGTCTCCGCCCAGGTGGCCAACGGCAAGGCCATTCCCGGCAACGGCGGCGTGGTGTTCACCGTGGAGCGCAGCAGCGAATACTATCGCTTCCGCAACGAGACCTACGGCTACCTGTGCTCCAACGGCACCGGCAACAACGCCTTCTATTCCCTCACCGCCAGCGACGACGCCGACTGGACCGTGGAGCCCTGCTCCGGCGGCGTGGGCGGCTATCAGCTGGAGAGCCGCACCGCCAAGTTCAACGGCAGGTACAGCCAGTTCCTGGAGTATTATAGTGACAGCTATAAGACCTATAGCATGTACAACGTCACGGACTACACCATCTACTCCTTCTTTTTCTATGGCGTAGCCGACAGCGTGAAGCTGGACGGCGGCATCGTCAATGATCCCGCCGTGAAGTTCACCTCCGCCGACTCCGTGAAGGGGGGCCAGGATTACACCCTGACCTTTACCGTGGACGATGCGAAGGCGGTCCAGAAGCTGGAGATCCTGGTGGACGGCAGGTCTGCCGGTGTCATCACCGATTACACCGCCGACGGCAGCAATTACACCGCCAATGTGCCTGCCGCCATGCTGGCCGGGTCCGATCAGGTGACCTTCACCGTCCGCGTGACCAATGTCTCCGGCGTCAGCTACAGCGGCAGTCTGGTGGTCACCGTGGTGGACGAGCCCTCCATCGGCGCCGTGACGCCGCTTAAGGGCAGCTAGACCGGCAGCGACAAGCGGCCTGTCATCTCCGCTGAGCTCATCAACGCCGGTGAGAATCCCACCCTGGAAATGACCGTCAACGGCCAGAAGGTCAACGCCGTCTGTGCCGGCGGCAAGGCCACCTACACCCCCGCCGCCGACATGACCGACGGCCGCACCAATGTTACCGTCACCGTCACCCGCGCCGACGGCAAGACCGCCTCCTTCAGCTGGTTCTTCACCGTGGGTGAGTCCCGGTATCAGCTGTACTTCGGTCAGCTGCACAGCCACACCCAGTATTCCGACGGCGCAGGCTCTCTGGAGTCCGCTCTGAGCTATGTGAAGAACCTGCCCGACAGCGCCAACGTGCAGTTTGTGGCCTTCACCGACCACTCCAACTACTTCGACAAGAGCGGCGCGGCCAACCCCGAGGGCGCTCTGTATGACATGAGTCTGGCCACCCCCTACAGCCAGGAGACCTGGAACAGCTACCGTTCCGCCGTGGCCGCCTTCAACGAGGCCAACGCCGGCTCCCTGGTGGCTCTGGCCGGCTTCGAGATGACCTGGTCCGGCGGTCCCGGCCACATCAACACCTTCAATACCCCCGGTATCGTCTCCCGCAACAACACCACCCTGAACAACAAGACCGACTATGCCGGTATGCGCGCCTACTATGCCCTGCTGAGCCAGCAGGAGGGCGCAGACAGCCTCAGCCAGTTCAACCACCCCGGCACTCTGTCGATTTGCTAAATTATTGCCTGGATCATATGTTGGCGCCACAAGAAAGTATCGGTGTGCAGGCGTTGTCTATCAGAATGGCTTACCAGCTTTGCAAGTCTGAACCGGAACTTTTGAAAGAGTTGCAACTCATATTAGAGAATGCAGATACCGAATATTACTCCACAGGAGTTAAGACTACCATACGGAATATTCTGAAAAAGATAAATAAATAAGTTCCCGTTTCTACATCCTTTTTTCACTCCTGATTTGATGAGCAGCCCATTCACTGGGTATGCACAATTTTTCTGTAATCCCCATCACTTTTCTTCTTAAACCCATTACTTAGCAATACCTTTATTGAAGCTGCGTTTTCTTCCGAAGGGTCTGCTGCTATTTCACGTCCTCCCAATTCAATGATCTTCTCTTCCAACTTCCGGATAATCATTTTACCGATGCCTCTATTCAGATACTCTTCTTCACCAATCAAATATCCGATCTCGTAAGTATGGTTCTTTTCGGGGATGTCTCCATACAAACTCTCAAAGTCGTGCCCTTCTTCCTCCAAGTCCTTCAAGAAAAAACAATCAGCAAAAAGACAATACCCAATCTTCTTATCTTTGTAGTAAACAATAAAATGTCTTATGAAGCCATACTTACCATTTCTGTTGTTTACCTCATCCAGCCAGGCCTCTCTTTGTTCTTCCCCATCCGGGCACAGCCACTTATAGATATAATCTTTACTCAACCACCTGTCAAACAACGGTATATCTTCGTCAAGCAAAGGCTTTAATACAATTCCATCCTTATCGAACATAAGCTTATTGAAGTCATTTTCATGTTTATTCAACCCGATTTCCTTTCACATCTATAAAGAAAGTTTCGCCGTTCAGTTTCACCTTTGCTTTACCATCTTTATTAAAATAGCGGGCGTCATCATATATAAAAGGAATAACCTCTTTCCCTGTCTGATCTATAAAGCCGCATTTACCCTCCATGCATACTGCTGCCAGCCCGGTTTTGGTAAAAGACCATGCAGGATTATATATACATGGAATCACTTCCTTCCCCGTTTTATCCACATAACCCCACCAACCATTCTGCCTGACTAATGCCAATCCTACAGAAAAAGCATGGGCATAGTCATAGATAAACGGCACGACTTCTTCGCCTGTTGCTGCATCTATAAAGCCCCATTTACCATTATATTCCGTTGGTACTAATTTTTGTACTTTCATTTTTTGAGTATCCATAATTGCTGTAATCCGTTAAACTTTGAATTGATAAACGAGAAATAGTTCAGAGGAATGACTTACCCATATTGCGGAACATTCAGAATCAGCATACAGAGTATGCTCAGTGACAAAGATAGAGATAAAAAGCGAGAATAAAACACCGGTTAAGAAGAAGGCTTGCGAAATGAGACGCAATCAGAAAGAAAAAATAGATTTCAAAAGAATAATTCTCCGCTTTATGCTATTTTTGCAGAAAGCGCTTAAAAAGTATTCTTATGGATTATAAAATAAATGCCCCGACCGATGGAGATGAGATGATATTCAGACATGCGGATATATTTTTCAGTTGTTTCTTCAATGACGAAAATCATTGTGTACATCAATCCCGCGAACACGCCATGAACTATGTTTATTCAGGCGAAATGCTCATTGATGACGGGAACAAAATCACCCATGTACAGAAAGGCGAGTGTGTGTTTATCCGGCGCGACCACCGGGTTACGCTGACTAAGAAACCACTCGATGGCGAGCAGTATTGCGGTATTTTCCTGATGTTTACACGGCGTTTCCTGCGCGATATGTTTCAGCGACTTCCTTCGGATAAAGCGCTGGACAATGTGCCCAAAGTCCGTTCAAGCGTGATTAAATTGCCTATCAGCATGGAAATTGACAGTCTGTTCACTTCGATGACTCCTTACTTCAACCAGAAGCTCCAGGCACAGGACGATTTCATGAATCTGAAATTGCAGGAGGGACTGCTGGCGTTGCTACATATCGACGAACGCTTTTATCCTACACTCTTTGATTTCAACGAACCCTGGAAAATTGACATACCAAGTTTTCATGGGTTAATGTACGGTCAACACCG
>OHAS01002886.1_pt1 | contig 11883 bp, 10 predicted proteins | sample 1577131 | NCBI WGS metagenome assembly OHAS01 (sample SAMEA3541566, study PRJEB24748) | human gut metagenome | biome: human gut; feature: human-associated habitat; material: faeces | place: China | collected 2012
TAAGTATTGGCAATTCTAAATAGATGGGCTTTTCCACGTCAGACTTTAAATAATTCGGATGTCTGAGTCGAATACAGTCAAGCAAATCAAACCTTTGATATAGGTCATCCAGTTTTTGATTGACACGTGTATTATTTAGAAATTCAAAATTAGGACATCCGTTTAGAAACGCCAAGACATTCAAAATAGAACGCTTATCCCTATTAGATGTTCCATCATTAACATGCAACTTAAAATGATGCATGCCATCACTTAATAAGTTTACTTTATCATATATTATCACTTCATTCTCGTAGCGGTAATTAAACTCACCGCCAATATACGAATCCGGGTGGTTATAATATACTGATGGATAATTTCGGAGCAAATATATCTCTTCTTCTGTTTCACGAATTGTTTTCCTAATGCACGCAGCCGCATATCGATACATATTTTCTGTGCTTGAAATTGAATCATCATAGCTCCATGTGTCGCCCCAAACCTTAATCATTTCCTCGCTCGTTGGCTCTGGGAGTATCACTATAGTTCTATCCTCTATCTTTGCTAAAATTGCTTTTAATTTTTTCCTTTGAGCTAAATACACTTGTTTGTATAATGCTATAAATTTCAATCTGTCTCCTGTTGATGTATATTTATCGCGTTCGATATTAATATCCGCAATAAGGTTCTTATACTGATTGAGTTCATAAAACATTAAACTGTGCAATCCATACTTTAAAAATATTTCAGTTTCCGAATATTCATCATCAACCGCTTTAATCCTATCTTTTATATTCAATATACAAAACACCTCCTAAACTCTTCGTGACATCCAAATCACTGTTTCAATGCCCGACATCTAAATCGGCGTCTAAACTATACACACTTTTTCCGATAAGTCCTCGTCGCCCTGTTCCCGCAAAGCGTAATGTTTAGACCTCGGATTGATTGTTTTTGTATCTCCGATAGCAAAAAAACCTGAAATCAGGCCTTTTTCACACATCATTACCTGACCTTAGACATCAAAACTACCGTCTCAACATGATACGTCCACGGAAACATATCCACCGGCTGTACCTTCTCCACCCCATACCCATGCTCACTCAAGAACCTCAAATCCCTCGCCAACGTCGACGGATCACACGACACATACACGATCCGCCTCGGGTCCATCGTCAAAATCGCATCCAGCGTCTTCTGGTCACACCCCTTACGCGGCGGATCCACACAAACCACATCTACCCGCTCCCCAGACCTCGCAATACAATCCGCATACTCCCCCGCATCCGCACACACAAAATCCACATTCACAATCCCATTCCGCGCCGCATTCCGTTTCGCATCCTCAATCGCCGCAGCTACAACCTCAACCCCCTGCACATGCGCCGCCTTCCTTGCCATAAACTGCGTAATCGTCCCAATCCCGCAATACAGATCCACCACCCGATCATCCTTCGACAATCCCGCAAATGCCACCGCCTTCTGATACAGCTTCACCGTCTGCGCCGGATTGATCTGATAAAACGACTTCGACGAAATCTCAAAACTCAGTCCATCAAGCACATCATGAATCACCCGCTCCCCATAAAGCAGCACCTCTTCCTCACCCAAAATCACATTATCACACCGCTGATTCAGATTCAAAATCACACTCTTCACCTCAGGCACCTCAGCCACCAGCTGCTCAGCCATGAGTGACAATTCCTTAACTCTCTTCTCACGCACAATAAACACAACCATCACTTCACCGGTACTGAACCCCACCTTCACCAGCAAATGCCGAAACACCTCCGCATTGCCAAACTCCCCAATCAGCCGCTTCATGCACTGCACACTCTTATTGATCAGCTCATGCTGAATCAAACACTCATCCATATCAATAATATCATTGCTGTTGATCCGATAAAAACCACACACCGTCTTTCCAGCCTTATCCAATCCAACCGGCACCTGCCCTTTATTGCGGTAATACCAGCCATCTTCCATCATCATCGCATCCTCAACATGACAATCCAAACCACCGATCCGCTCAATCGCATCCTTCACCCGCTGTGTCTTAAACCTCTGCAGCTCCGCTAATGAAAAATGCTGCAGCTGACACCCGCCGCACTGCTTAAAAATCGGACACCTCGGCACCGCCCGCTCAGAACTCTCCCTATCCAGCTTCAAAAGTCTGCCATACCCAAAATTCTTCCTCACCTGCGTCACCACGATCTCACCGCATTCACCCACCAGCATATCCTTCACAAACAGCGGAAAACCCTCCACCTTCACAACTCCCAAACCCTCAAACGTATAGTTCACACACGTACCTGTCACATGTTCATTTTTCTTCATCATCAGCACTCACTCTCATCCTTATTTTCACCATTATACCACAAAAAAGCTGCCTACTTTTCATCAGGCAGCAAGTTCGGCAGCAGATTTTTAATATTCCTTAAATTCGTCGAATCCTTACTGATCCAGCAGGAAATCAGATTACCATGAATCAGCGTCAGCAGCATCTTCGAATACCTTTCTGCATTCACTTCATCATAGCCGCACTGCATCAGCTTCTCACTATACAAAACCTCCCACTTGTGATAAACCTCCTTCGAAGCAACCGCCAATTCCTCACTGATATAAGTAGCTTCAATACCCATAAACGTAATAATCAGCGACTTCAATCCTTCCCGTCTTTCATCAATATCCCTGGCCAGACACTCCGCCATCCAGCAAAACACCTCAACTGCACTCTCTGACACAGAGAAAATATTCTTTCGAATACCCATTTCCATTTTATTATAAGCATCATGAACGACCTCAACCGCAAGCTGATTTTTCCCACCAGGAAAATAATGATAAAAAGACCCCTTAGGAATATCACATGCACTCACGATTTCATTAATACCAACACCAAAATAACCCTTCTGTGAAAATAACATTGACGCATTCTTTAAAATAAGCTCCCGTTTCTCTGCGCTGTGATTCATACGGCCACCACCCTTACTTTTTTATAATAAAGGGGCTGATCTTTAATATCAACCCCTTATTTTTAAAATTTACAAATTTCTCTTCCTATTTAATCATTGAAGATGCAGACACACCGGCATTTCTTCCGCTAGTCATTGCCCAACCGAACAATGAACCGCCGTAATAAATATCACCTTCAAGACCGCCGACAACCTCACCGGCAGCAAACAAGCCATCAACAGCCTCCTGCTTCGTATTCAGAACCTGCATCTGATCATTGATATGCAGACCACCAAGCGTTGCATAATAACGCAGCCACATCTGTACAGCATAATAAGGGCCATCACTGCTGATCTCAGCACTTAATTTTCTGCCGAATTCATCAGTACCGACAGCTACATCCGCATTAAATTTCTCAGCAGCTGCCGTAAGTGTACCCTCCGGCAGACTTAAAGTCTTAGCTAAATCTTCAAGTGATTCACCCTTAACCATCACTGGATTTGAAGCACCATTATTCTCCAGCCATTCAGCAACATTTTCTTCAGTATAAATATTGCTGCCGATCATTCCCTTATTAAATGCATCAAAGGAAGTCTGATCTAAAATCAAATAATTAGCTTTATTCGGCTTCATAGCCTGAATCAAATCATAAGCATTGCCTTGTTCATTCGCAAAACGAACACCCTTTTCATTGACTAAGAAAGCACCGCTTGCTTTATAAGCACCGCCTACACCAGGGTTGCAGTATTGACCTAAACCGCTAGGCATAACGATACTGTTAGGCTGAACATTTACGAATTCCATGTTGATCAAATCAGCATCCACAGCCTTGGTCATTTCAATCGCATCACCAGTCGCACCGGCTGCACCGGCATAAACAAATTCCTGATATTCAGCAGGCACCAATTCATCATTAGCACCGAAACCGCCGGTTGCCAAAATGACAGCCTTTGCATTAATCGTATAAATCTTATCCTTACCTTCTGCCTTAGCACCGACAACCTTGCCATTTTCAACAATTAATTCAGTACCTGCAGTATCCAGATAAACTTCACCGCCGGCATCCTTTACGTGCTGAAGCAATGTCTTAACAACACCTGCTCCGCGTCCGACACCTGAATAAGTACGTCCAGGTTCAGAGTTATCATATTCAACATTTGCCCCTTCCGGATCCACTAACCAGTCAAAAGCAGCACCTACGGTATTTACGAAAATATCCAAGGTAGCTTCATCATTGTGGTTATGTCCATTCGCAAGCATATCAGCCTTTAATTGTTCAGGACTATCCTCATAGCCTGATTCAATCTGCCATTTACTGCCGGTTGCTGTCGTACCGGCACCAGCCATTGATGAAGCACCGCCGGCAAATGACATCTTTTCTAATAAAACAACTTTATTCCCTTCCTGAAGGGCAGATAATGAAGCAGTCAAACCGGCACCGCCGCCGCCGATAACCAGAATATCAGTCGTTAACTCAACAGTTTCCTTTTCTGTATTGCCTTCAACGACCTGGCTCATCTTCTCCATATCAGCGCCTGCCTGAGTCAATGCATCCTTTAATGCTTCAATGAAGCCATTGCTGGTAACAGTAGCACCGCTTACTGTATCAATAGCTACACTCTGTTTATCCAAAACCTCTTGTACCAGCGTTGGTAATGCAGCACCGCCGATATTTTCTGTTTCGGAATTTTCTAACACTTCAATATTGGTGATTTTCTCAGCATCAACAGTCACTGCGATCTTGATATCACCGCCAAATCCTTTTGCCGCAGCTTCATACGTTCCGGCTGTCATTCCTGTTGTATTTTCAACAGGTGCGTCATTTTTAGGCGCACAGCCAGAGAAAATCAAAGCACCGGCTAAGCATAAGCTTAATAATTTTGCCTTTTTCATTTGTTCCTCCTATCCGTTTCCCTTTACTAGACGAACGGTCTACTATTAGTATAACGTTTTCATTCTTAATGTCAAGAAGCTTATGTGAATATTTTATCGATTCTTAATCAATCTTATTTTCTACCAAGACTTACTAATATAGAAAAAGAGAAATGCTTCACACACTTCTCCATTTAATTCAAATATAAACACTTAGCAGCACGCTGCAATCTCATTGATGATGACTTTCTCCACCCAGTAACTCATCATTTATTACGATCAAGCAGCTTCATAAACGATTCACCATTCTGAGGCTTTTTAACATGGAAGAAATCACAGACACTGGCTCCTACGTCGGATAATGATTTCCGCAAGCCTAACTCAACGCCATGCACCTGCCCATGCCATACCAACAGCGGCACATTTTCACGCGTATGCTTGTTATGACCAATATCCGGATCGTTGCCATGATCTGCCATCACGACCAGCACATCCTCATCATTCAGCAGTTCAATGATCTGCGCGATCTTTGCGTCCGCCAGCTTCAGCAATTCCATGTACCACTTAGCATCCTGACTGTGACCGGCAAGATCGGTCTCCTGCACATTGGTACAGATAAAACCATGCTTCATAGACTTCACGGCATCAAGCGTCAGATCCAGCACTTCACCTGTATCTACACAGGAAATCGACTTGCCGCCGTCATTCGCTACAATATCCGCCACCTTGCCAAGCAATGTCACCGGTATGCCTGCATCAGTAAGTATCGTCGGTGCCTGAACGCTCTTATCCACACCATAACCAAGATGGCGGCACATATAGCCCTGTTCATATGACTTCGATTTAACCGCATGAATTCCAATAAAGCGATCCTCTCTCGTTTCTTCAGCAGCTAATACATCAGCTATCGTATTGCCGGTACCGCCGAATGGAATCACTCGGTTGACAGTCACAACCTCTCTGACCTGCTGAGCAATTTCCAATTCTTTTTCAAAAGGAAGCACGTCAAGGGGCGCTGTGCAGTTATACGCCATCCCAAAATCCGCATCGATATTATCTGCCACCGTACATGCATCATCAACAAGCAGATAACGCAGTTTGCCATTGCTTAAATATTCAACCTTATGACCCAGCTTCTTTAAATGCTCAGCCACAGCATCTACCTGATCTTGAAAGGGCTGAACCTTGGGCTTCTTCGGCAATGTTCCCATGATCTCCTGATGACCCATAAACGTATCAGCACCAAAATGCATTAATTCACTTTTTCCAAAGTTTGCCTCTTTACTTAAATTCATACATTGACTTGCCTGACCATATGCGTTCATCAAGCCTAAACGCTCTAAGGTCGGAAGCTTCAAATCAGGAAAGTCATGCAGTATACTGCCAAGGGTTGAACTTTTCTCATCACCGGGACGAGCCACAGCAGCATCCTCCATGGCCCCAACACCAAAGCCATCCAAGACTATGACTACAAATCGTTTATTCATTGAACCTCATCTCCTAAGCTGTTATAGATACCCAGCAGCTTCATCTCACCCTCATGGATGCCTTCCACGACCGCTACATGACTGCGTGTAACAAAGATCTGGAATCGAAATGCCATAATCACCGTATCGCTTACATGACAAGGCTTATCTAATTCAAAGTAATAATCAATACTTTCAAGACTCGGCGGTTCAACATGACATTCACAGGCATCTTCCATACACTTGCCGACATAGGCATTGGCCACATGAGAACGCCGGTAAAATCCGCCGCCATAGCAATAAGAGCGATCATCAAAATTATGTGAAATCTCACTGACATACGTTACACATGGCACTTCCACACATTCCTTATATGCGTGCAGCGGTGTTGTTCCGCTTAAGCCATGCCCCGGCTCACCGCTGTTGATCGGATAGTTCTTCATTTGCTCGAGGGTGAACGTGCAGGTTGCGGAAGGCGCATTGACATTTTCAATTTGAATGCCATGCTTCTTCAGCATTTCCTTCGCCTTCAGCAAAGAATCCATATTCGGTGTCGGCGCTATCGTATCCTTTTCCTCACTGTACAGGAAACATGGGAAAGAAGTAACGCCGGCAATCTCTATATGATCAAGCTGTTTCAACGCTTCAATATCATTATCTAAACCCGCTAAACGAAAGCCTGCCGTCTGACCGCTGTAAATCATATCTTCAGGGCCTACGACCTTCAGCAATACCTTTTGTCTGATTCCGGCTGCTTTAGCACATTCATTGATTTCACGAGCCTTATCGATAGAAAATATCGTAAAGTAATGACAGCCATAATTCACAAGCTCCTGAATCATTGCCCTTGGTGTCTGTACAAGATGACCCACATTGGCAATCGGTATTTGATGCTTCATCATGACCTTTGCTTCTTTGAAATCAACAACCACAGCGCCTTCATATCCAAGCTTCACTAACTCCTTGGCAATCAAAGGATTCCGGCCTAATTGTTTCAGCATAAAATATAATGAAATATTCTGTTTTTCTGCGGCATCCAGCATCTGTTTCGCATTCTTTTTTAAAGTATCAAGATCAATTACATACGTGTCAGGCAGAATCCTCCCCTGCTGATGCAATTGGAAAGAAGCTTCGATAAGCTCTTTATTTCTCCTTAATGTAGAGCTTAAGAACATTCTTTCACCTTCCTTATGCTTTCCTTCAGAATACGCACGATCGTATCACTGCCGCTGCGCATTGGATTTATACGAATCATTCGTGTTTTTAATGTCGGATCATTCTTTAAAAAAGTTCCGGACACACGGTAAAACATCGGTAAGACCTCATATTTTGATTCAGCTCCCACAGGATTAGGCGCAGCCCCAAGCTTCTGTGCTTCGATCAATACCTGTTCGGCAATAGCTTCCCTAAATTCTACAAGCAATACCTTAGATTGGGCATTAGCGAGAAAGGCATCTTTAATTTCCGGAATACTGCCGTCATTCAGCAGGCTTACAGCCTTTTCATTTTCTTCTGCCTGAATTGCCAACGCGACGGGTGCATAGACAAGCATCCTCAGCAACTCCATTGCCTGCCAGCCCTGAACCTTACTGCCGCCGGAATAATTATTGCGTTCTACCTCATCGATCAAATCAGCCTTCCCCAGCAATACGCCGACGCCTTCCGGCCCAAGCAGTTTAAATGCAGAAAAAGCACTCAGATCAGCACCTAATTCGATACCGATTTTATCGACCTTCATCGCCGCATAATTATCATCCGTAAGAATCGGTACATTTTTACATGCCTTTATGCATTCAATCACTTCCCCCATGTCATAGCTGTCATCGGGCTTCTGTCTTGTATACTGAACGATGGCGGCATCTATCTCATTTTCCTTCATGACACTGCGTATATCACTCAAATCATTGAAATCAGCCTCGACTAAAACAGCATTCAGCCCCTTTAGCGAAGTTAATGTAGTCGGATAAACGGGAGCTTTATGAACCAGCACTTTACTGTTTGGCTTCAGCATGGCGGTTAAGCCCCAGCGAATTGCACCGGTTCCGGCGCCTGTTACCAAGATTGCTTTCTCTGCATGGAAAAAACGCGCCAGCACCCGTTCGGCTTTTCCCGCATAGGTTGGCTTATTACCTGGCTGAACAACGCCTAAATCACCCAGATTCAAAAACTCAGCCCCTTCAAATTCACGGCATATTTCATCAACCAAAGCAAACTGCTTTTGTTTAGCTTCCTCCAATGAAATGGAGTGCAGCGGATATGTTTTCATCATTTTTCCTCCTCGCTTTGATATCCTTTTGAAAAATACATTGACAGATTACTGAAATAACGATGCAGCGTGGCATCAGGTTCATGCGCTAATTCTTCAGCAAGTCCCAGCATCGCCGCAATCTTTTCCTTTTTACTCTCACAAATCAACACATAGGCACAGCCTAATGATGCGGCCGGCACGCTTAAGGCCGTAGCATTGACCATGTTTACAACTCGGATAAATCCTTTATTCGCCCTCATTTGAAGTTCATGTGTCCGCTCATCAAAATGTCCGAAAATGGTATCTCCGATACCGCAACCATCAACAGGTCCTTCATAAGACAGCAGCACATCACACTCAGATAAAAGAGTGTTCAAACACCGAATCAAAGTTTTCCGGTCTGCATAAAGAGCCGGTAAGTTCTTTCTTTGGCAGGCAAATGAATAATCATGGCAATCTTCTTCACTGACAAAGATTTTCAACGCTTTATATTCAGAGCGAATATCAAGAGCATCACTGATAGTCTTGCTCATCATTGCATAATCACGGGTCATAAAGCCAATAGAAGGACTGAAGCTTATACCGTCTGTTGATTCTTTAGTATACTGCTTTACATAATCAGTCTCAATCAGCTCCGATATAAAACCAAATAAATTCAGCGACATAGCGGGAGCCAGCACCGAACCGCCGCCGTCTGTACCGATACCGAGATCATTGATATAGGTCAAAACATTAATGGCGGTGCCGCTGGAGCTGCCAGTCATAAATCTTCCGGTAATCGGATTTTGCAGATGCAGATCGACAGCCCTGCCGCCCAGTGAATGAGCGTCCAAGGTATGCAGAACATACTTATCCTTACTTATCAGTTGATTCATTAAAGATGAAGGTATCTGTTCCACATCCTTGATGCCTACATAAATTTCACCATCCTTCACCTTGAAGCATTTATTTACTGAATGATAGGGATTTAGCTGAGCCAATGAATGACGCAGCTTTTTATCAGCATGAGCCATCATCAATCACTGAAAATCCTTTTTGGATTCTCAATCAGCATCAGATCAATAGAATTCTGTGATAAGCCGGCTTTGAGCAGTTCAGGTATAAAGCTTTCAAAAAGATAACAATATCCAATACCGCCCTTATATTTAAGATGTGATTTTCTAGTCAGATCCTCAGATAACACCACCTGATTCAGCAAGCCCTCCTTTTCTAATGCAAGCAGAAATTCGATACGTTTCTGATCAGGCAGATAATTATTCTTGCCGATCGTATCAAAACCAACGGTTACCCCGGTTGACAGTACAGAACGAATGAAATCAAGATCGCCGCTTAAATCAACATGACCGATAACTACCTTCGTAGGATCAGCACCATGGCTTACCAGATAATCAGCCTGTTCCTTCGCCAGTGTAGCAAGCGTTGTATGAGTATAAATAGGTTTATGTGTTGCACTATGTGCAATTATGGCGGCGTCAAACAGCTTTCTTTCATTTTCTGTCCACTCATTTTTACTGGTTCCGATTTCACCGATCGCATCTGCTTTAACACCGGTTCCTTCAATACCCTCATTGATTTCTCTGATCATCAATTCAGCAAGCTTCTCTGTATCGAATGCACTCATTGCTTCAGGGATGAATGGATCTTTATAACAGCCGGTAGAAATCATAAAATGAATCCCTGTCGCTTCTTCAAGCTTTAAAATCGTACTGATATCTCTGCCCATACCAATATTTGTTACTTCCCAGATATTGCGGACACCCTGTTTATACAGCTGTTTTAATTCAGCACAAATTTCATCATAACAGTCAAGACAGCAATCCTGATCTTTTTTCACACCTGATAAATCAATATGCATATGCTCATGCATCATCGTATATCCGTCGTTTAATTTCATTCGTGTACTCCTTTCTTAAAATAAATGACGAGCAAGTGATTGCCACTTTACCCGCCATTTTCATGAAATTTAAGCTACCAGTGTTACTAATTGAATAACAACCAGCAGGTTAATCAAAATCCCATAGAGAATACAAGCAACCGGTCCAACGGCAAGTTCAACAATCGGTTTCTTGGAAACACGGTTCAGCAGCAGACATCCAATAACGAATAATGCACCGATACCGCTTAGACCAACTGCCGCAGACATAGCTTCAGCTGATGCGACAGCACCAACAAGTAAGGCAACCTCTAAGACTTTATTCATTGAAGTACGGATATGCTCACCCATGTCTTTTACACCAGGGAATTTATCCATGCCTTTTGCGAAAACATTGATCAGCAATAATTCAATAATCATGACCGCTGCGCCGGCAATCATTGCAACTAATGGATTATTGAAGAATAACAGACCCATAACGAAGACAAACGTACAGCCGGCCGGTCCATAAACACCGGTAACGATGGCTGTTGTGAATACTAAAGGAATAAAGCCGATAGCACGGGCTGCCGCAGCCATTGCGGCTTCTGAAATTGCGCCATTGCTGACTAAAGCTAATGAAATTGGGTCACCGGCAATCATTGCCATGCTTGTACCGCAGGCAAGCAAGCCGCCCATGATAGCAAGCAGGAACCAATTCTTTCTGATCTTAGCTACTTTTTCAGAGAAAACATTGACTAAATCAGTATTTGCACTGCCGCCTTCAGCCTTCACTGCCGCTGCGAAAGCAAGCATCGCGATCGTACCGGCCAGCATCGCCATACCTTCGCCATTCAATGCGATACTAACGCCTTCACCAACGGTAATAACGCCAAACTTCTTAACTAGGAAATAAACGGCAACAACGATACATGCAGTAATAGCACCTTTTTTGAATCCATGCTGATAAGCAACAGCAAGGGCAGGGAAAATGGCAAACGCAACCGTTACATATTTAGAAACGCTGCCTAATGCATCAAGGAAATTATATGGCAGATAACTAAATGCTGTTACGACAAAATCAAGTCCGATTAGAATCAGCAAGCCATACAGCGCACCGATGACACCGGCCATGATCGTTCCTTTATTATTATCAGGACACCATGTACCAATGATATCCGTTGTCAGAAGCAGACAGTGAATTAATATAATCGTAGCCGCAATCGAGGTTGGAATACCGAAGCCGATAACCAAACCAAAGCTGATTGCGAAGCTCATCGTTGCTAATTCTTTACGAGAAATCTGTCCGTCAAAATACTGCGGTACGATAGGTCTGAAACCATCGTTGAACACTGCAATCCCCTTATTCGCCAGAATTGATGCCAACGCACCAATCGCTGCGATGATAATATACTTCATTTTCTAGTCCTCCATTTTTTCTAGAATAGCTTTCATCAGAACAGGCAGTACCTGTTCAGCATGCTGGGCTGTAAATCCAAATGCTTTTTTGCCCT
>OHAS01002888.1_pt1 | contig 11881 bp, 11 predicted proteins | sample 1577131 | NCBI WGS metagenome assembly OHAS01 (sample SAMEA3541566, study PRJEB24748) | human gut metagenome | biome: human gut; feature: human-associated habitat; material: faeces | place: China | collected 2012
CGCCAGTGCGACGGCCAAGACCGCCAGATTTATCAAGATTTGCATGGGTCATCCTTCTTTCGCATCGTTTTGTATACCATAGCAATTCCATCAATATCTTCATCCGTTAAGATGCATGAAAATTCTGCAAGCTCCATGCACTTAGCCACCCAGAGCGAGACACGGTCTGTGGATTTCAGGTCTGCATAAATCTGCCGTTCAAATTCACTCATGCTGTACGCCCTCCTTCGGCATTTCCCAATCCGATGGAATTTTTGCTTGCAACGTACAATCACCGTTTTCATCTGCAAACCTACACTTATCGCAAGTTAGTTGCTTATCGCAATATCCTGCAATAATCTTTGCTGCTTTTTCAGCCCTTGTCTTGTTTATCCAAAACATTCTGTATAGCCTCCCTTTCCTTCAGCGCGGCCTCGGCGGCTTCGCGAGAAACCACGTGCATTCGCTCAACAGCTTGTTCCGTATTATACGGTGTCCCGCAGATGTCAATGAGCGGAGAAGTCCAGCGCTCTGACTTGTATACCACAGCATATCTGCCATTGTGCTTTTGGTCTGACATGGGTTTCATCGTTCCATCACGCAACGATTGTTCCACCATCGCGATGAACGGAAATTTCGCAAGCTGTCCCGTTTTCTCCGCCTGCGCAAGCTCGCGGAGCCGGTCAGGTGACATGCCAAGTGCCTGCCCGGCTAATTTTAGTATTGCATCCTCGTTAAACGCTCTTTTCATATCCTCCGGCTCCAGCCCGGTTTCCTCGTAGGCGGCGAGCCTCGACAGGAAGCGGTTGGCGCTCTCCACCTTGCCCTTGGTCTCGGGCGTCCTCGGGGCGCACGGCACGATCTCGAAGCCCGCCTCGCGGGCGAAGCGCTCGACGCGCGGGTCGCGCCTGCGCCTGCCGTCGCCGCCTATCGCGGCGATCGCCGACATGTTGTCGGTGAGCCACTCGGAGGGCACCCCGCCCAGGCGCACGGCGACGTCGTACATGCACGCGAGCAGGTCGTCGCGCGTCCTCGTCGGCGACCGGCGGAACAGGTGGCGGCGCGAGTAGCCGAGCGTGGCCGAGAAGACGTTGAAGCGGTACTCGGCACCCGCCCGGTCGTGCATCACCACGTCCTCCTTCCAGTCGAACCGCGGCTGGCGTCCCGGCTCCGTCTCGAACCGGGGGTGGGCCTCGGGCAGGCCCGCGCCGGGGGATATGCCGTTCCTGCGCAGGTAGTGCGTGAACGCGTTGTAGCCCGGCACCGGGGGCTCGTCGCCGCCGTGCCTGTGGAGCAGCAGCTCGTGCAGGGCCTTCTTCGTCATGCCCGGCATCGCCGCCTTCTCCTCGATCTCGGCGCGGTAGCGGTCGAAGCCGCTCGGGCGCCCCTCGCGGGCGTCGGCGGGCTGGGGCCCGCCCCCGTTCCAGTACCTCGCGACGGTGTGCCGGTCGACGCCGTACCTCCTCGCGATGTCCGTGAAGTTCGGCTTGGTGCCGCTCTCCTTCATCATGTTCATCTCTCCGATCAGGTTTCTCTCCATATCGCCCTCCCGTGTCTCTGCACGGTCGAGCGTAAGGCCGTTGGTCAAAACGGTGAAAGTACGTTGGCGCGATCGGTAGGTTTTCATTGGTGGAATCGGCGCCGCCCGTTGGTCTAAACGGTGAATCTCAGATTAGCGTTAACAGGGCTCGCGCCCTCGGAGCGCTCGAGCGGCGAGACCGAGTCCCGCGGCGGGATCACCCGCGCGGGGAACTCCCACGTGAGGCGCGCGCTCGTCGAGGCGTCGTGGCACGTGCCGATGTCGACGCGCCGCCCCAAGAAGCCGAGGCCGGGCCACGGGGTCGCGCCGGCGGCGTCGAGGCACGCCGCGAAGCGCGACCGCCGCCTGCAGGACAGGCGCGACGCCATGTCGCAGGCGGGAAAGAGGCCCTGCGTGGCGAACTGCGCGACGGCCCGCGAGATGGCCTGCTGGGTCTGGGCGATAGCGCCCATGGTCCGGTAGCGCCCGCGGCGAGATAGGAGTCCGACCCCGGGGCGCGCCGCGCTCGAGGCCGTTGGGAGGCCATTCCAGTTCCTTTTTCTGGGCAGCGGGGGACCGCCGCGCCCGCCACGAGGCTGCGATGAAGCCGGAGGCCCCCAGCCGTAGCAACGAAATGCGGTTCCGACCCGCGGATATTAGAGTGCCGAACGTGCGCCGGGCAGACACGCCCTCAAGCGGCGCGTCCCCCGGGTGAAGATAGGTCGTCCCCGCCCCCCGCGGTAGCTCCCCGGGGGCGGGGACGTTTTGCCACTTGACAATGTTCAACTCATATTAGAAAGGGGCGGACCCACCAGGGCCCACCCCATCGCGTTGCGAAAACATCTAACGGGACGGCAACGCCATCCAAGCGGAGCGCGACCGGACCGTCCGCCCTGAAACCTAGCGACCCTGCACGCGAGAGTGCTCGTAGAACTCGACCAGGCGCTTCTGCACGTCATAGGGCACCTGCTCGTAGCCGGCGGGCTCCATGGTGAAGTCGCCGGTGCCGCGGGTGAGTGAGCGCAGACGGGTTGCGTAGTCAACCAGCTCGGCGTAGGGCACGGTGGCATTGACCACGGTGTCGCCCTGCTTGTTGGTGTCCATACCGGTCACGCGGCCGCGGGAGGCGGATACGTCGCCCATCACGGCGCCGGCGTAGCTCTCCGGAATGGTGACCGTGATGTTCATCATGGGCTCAAGGATCACGGGGTCGGCGTCGGCGCAGGCCTTCTTGAGACCGATGCGCGCGGCGGTGCGGAACGCCATCTCGTTGGAGTCGACGGGGTGATAGGAGCCGTCGTAGCAGGCGACACGAATGCCCGTGAGCGGGTAGCCGGCGATGATGCCGTCCTTCATGGTCTCCTGGACGCCGCGATCGACCGCGGGGATCAGCGAGCGCGGAATGCGTCCGCCCACAACCTCGTCCACAAACTCATAGTCGGTACCATCGACGAGCGGCTCGACGCGCAGGTAGCAATCGCCAAACTGGCCGGCGCCGCCGGTCTGCTTCTTGTGGCGACCCTGGGCGCTGGCGACGCGGCGGATGGTCTCGCGATACGGGATGCGGATGGGGACGATGTGGGCCTCGACCTTGGTGCGCTCCTCCAGGCGATTGAGCAGGACGGAAACCTGGGCCTCGCCCACGGCGGAGATGATGGTCTGACCGGTCTCCTCATCGCGGTCGATGCTCATGGTGGGATCGGCGTCGCAAGCCTTCTCGATAAACGTGAAGAGCTTCTCCTCGTCCCCGCGGTTCTCCGCCTCGATGGCGATGCGGTACTGGGAGTTGGGGAACTTGAAGGCGGCGGCCTCCACCTTACCGGAGACGGACAGCGTATCGCCGGTCTCCGCGTTCATCTTGGGGACGACGACGATATCGCCCGCGTAGGCGTGACCGACCTCGGTCATCTCGCGGCCGCACATAACGTAGAGGTGCGACATGCGATCGCCCTTGCGGGTGCGGGCGTTGACCAGCTCCATGCCGGGCTCGATGGTGCCGGTGAGGACCTTGATAAAGGACAGTCGGCCCTGGCCGGGGTCGTTCAAGGTCTTGAAGACAAAGACGACGGGGCGCTCGTCCTCAGAGGAGATCTTGAGCTTGTCGCCGTCGATAAGGGGCATCTCGCCGTAGTCGGTGGGCGCGGGGAAGTACGACGCGATGTCATCCATAAGGGAGTTGACGCCCTGCTCCTTGATGCAGCTGCCGGCAAAGACCGGGACGAAGATGCGCTCGGCGATCGCCTTGGAGAGCAGTCCCTCGACCTCGTCCTGGGTCAGGGCCTCGCCCTCAAGGTACTTCTCCATCAGCTCGTCATCGGCCTCGGCGACCAGCTCGCACAGGGTCTCGTGCGCGGCCTCGGCCTGGGCGCGGTACTCCTCCGGAATCTCGGACTCGGTCTGCTTGGTGCCCTCGCACTGGCGGGCCTTCATGCGGACCAGGTCGATAATGCCGTGGAAGTCATCGCCCACGCCCCAAGGCAGGGTGACGGCGCCAAGACGCATGCCAAAGCGCTCGCGCAGGAGCTCCATGCACGCCTCGTAATCGGCGTTTTCCTTGTCGACGCGATTCACAAAGACGGCGCGCGCCAGGCGAAGGTCCTCGGCCGCGTACCAAAGCTTGACGGTAGTGGGCTGCGGGCCGGCGGCGGCGTCGACCACAAACAGGGCGCTTTCAGAAACGCTCATGGCCGCATAGGCGTCGCCGATGAAGTCGGGGTAGCAGGGGGCGTCCAAAACGTTGATGCGGACGTCTTTCCAGTCGATCGGCGCGATAGCGGTCGAGATTGAGAACTCGCGCTTGACCTCTTCAGCGTCGTAATCGAGGGTAGGCTTGGTGCCTGCGTGGCCGCCCAGACGGGCGGTCTTGCCAGAAAGGTGAAGCATGGCCTCCGCGAGCGAGGTCTTGCCCACCCCGCCTTGGCCTACGAGCACCACGTTCCTCACGTTGTCGGTCTTGGGCGCGCCCATAATAACCTCCCTTTCGCCCCGCGCGGCCGCACAAGTGCCCGCGCCAGAGCTGGTCGCGAACGTGCGTGGACGCGGGTGATGGGCGGCTCATGCGCGAAGCCAGGGTCGATTGGGTCTTTAGGGGCACCGGGTCGCCGTCCCCAAGCTCTCCGCGCACGGACGGCGCGTGGGCGGGTCGCCCTGCCGTACCGCGCGGAGCGGGTAAACGCGGATGTAAAGGCACCGCTCTGCCAAAAAGCCCAAAAGCCAAGGCCTCGAACGTGCGCCGCTTAACGCCGCGAGCGCACCGTCCTTTTGTCCTATGTGCCCCAGCCTACCCTTATGAGGGCGAGCGCAACCCGTACTTTCGCCAAGCGGTGCGCAGGACGGGCTCTGACGGAAAGCCCTAAGCGCCTTTCGCTAGACATGCATCATGCTGGGCAACCTTCAGCCAAGCTCATTTTGATGAGAAAAGTAGGCACTCTTTTCATCAATGAAGAGCGCGGGAGCGCCCTTGGTCGCAATCCCCCAGCTCGCGAACCAGGCTCAACAGCCTGCTTGCCCATAGCATGTCGCGCGCTCCAAGGATCGCCCGCGCGCGCCGCATGCTGGACCAAATAATGCGTTAGTGCGATGCGGCCGGTGTGCCAAATAATCGCTTAGTGCGGAGGTTGGGACAAATAGTCGCTTAGTGCGGTTCAAATCGTGTCAAATAATGCCTTAGTGCGGTCCGGGCGAGAGATAGCAAGGGTACCTTATGAATAGGGCGTCCGCATCGCCCAAGCTAGAAGGATCGGGCGATGCTGCTCGATGTATAAGGCAGGTCCGTCAGACCGCCTTCAATCCGCACTAACGCGCTATTTGACCAAAGCTCCGCACTAACGCTCTTTTTGACATTCCGCCTTCCCGCACTAAGACGTTATTTGGCACCTCTCCTCTCGCACCGCTTTCAAGCAGCTCGCATCTTGGTCATGAGGCGTATAACTCGCTCCGGTCAGCACACCCAGCACTGCACGCCGGGCAGCACCGTCATCCCCAGCGAGCGCTGCAAGGCAAACGAGGGCTCGTTCCCCAGCACCACCTGCCCCTGGGGCACGCGGCCCGCGGCGAGCATGCGCGCAATCGCCGCGCCCTCCAACTCGCGGGCGTAACCGCGCCGGCGATACCGCGCGAGAACCTCGAGCATACCTATGGTCCCCTCATCATGCTCGCCGATAAAGCCCACCAGGTCACCGGCGGCGTCGAAGCCCCCGTACACCCAGCCGTCCGCCAAGTGCCGCAGAATATCCTCTCTTGGCAGGCCGTCGTACTGGGCGGCGACCGTATCCAGCCACTCCACGCCCAAGCGCTCGATGCGAAGCGACCCCCGCACGGAAGGAGGCTCCGCGCCCTCGTATACGCACACCCGGTAGCGCGTGATCGATTCCTCCGCATAGCCGCACGCGACCGCATGGTCGGCGTCCGCAAACAGCACCACAGAATCGCCCAGCTCACGGGCCGCGCCAGCAAGCACGCGCCGTGCGGCGGCATCATCCACCGCGGCGTGCAGATAGTTTTGGGACGAGGGCAGGTAGAGCAACACGCCGTCCGCGGACACATGGTCCACGCGCGCACGGCCAAGCCGCAGCGACTCCGTCATGGACACCACCTCGCGCGGGTCCGTCCACGCGGCCAGCCGCTCAAGCGCCTCGCGTACCGCGGGCGCTTCGGGCATCCCGTTCTCGTCGCCCACGCAGCACTCCGGCGAGCCGGCATCCACCCTACTCATCGCCCTCAGCGCCCCCGCCCTCTCCGGGCAACGCCACCTCGGTCATAAGATCGCTCATCATCTTGAGCAGATCGCTTAGGCCGTCGAGCTGGTCTGGCGTGAGCCGCTCGCGGAGGCGGCCCATGACCGTGCGCATGTAGTCGCTGCTGATGTTGTAGTAGTCCAGGTATTTCTGGGTGGGCATAAGGTGGTACTCGCGACCGTCCTCCTCGGACTGGACCTTTTCCACATACCCTTTGCGCACCAAGCTTGCGATCTTGTACGCCGCGTTGGACGAGGACACGCGCATGAAGTCGGCGAACTCCTTCACCGTGGGCGAACCCAACGCATAGATCGCCTCCATGGCGAAGGCCTCCACGGTGGTAAGGCTCGCCTCGCGATTTTGAAACCGCGCGAACGTCTCTTGGTAAAAGTGCAGCTTAAACTTTGAGTACACCACGGCGAACCGCTTCTCCAACTCGTTTTCTGCCATGATGCGCAACCTCGTTTCCGCTTCAACAACTCCCATCGCTTGCAAGGTTTCCGCAGGCGCCGGCCATACTTGCGCCATCGCGCGCTACTCCGGCACGGGGCCAAGCGCCAGCGCAAGCTCAACGGTGGCAGCCACCTCATCGTCCACGCGGGCGACACCCTCCACAAAGGCGAAGTCGCCGCGCACGCGCACGATACGGCTCTCAAGCGTAAGCACGTCGCCGGGGGTGACCTGGCGGCGGAAGCGCGCCTTGTTTACCGAGCCCAGAAAACCAATGCGACCGCTGTTCTGCGGAAGCGAGAGCATCGCCACGGCCGTAACCTGTGCAAGCGCCTCAATTATAAGCACGCCCGGCATTACGTGGTACTGCGGAAAATGCCCCATGAACGCGGGGTCGGCCACGCTGACGCACTTGATGCCGCGCGCCCACTCGCCCGCCTCCCCATCCACGATGCGGTCGACCATGGCAAGGGGAAACCGATGCGGCAAAACGTTGGCGATCTGGTTGGAATCGAGTCTGAGCATTTTAGCCCTCCCATTTCTTAAACAGCAGGCAGGCGTTGTGGCCGCCAAAACCCAGCGAGTTGGACAGCGCGTAGCGCACCGGCATGTGGCGCGCGCCCTCCGTAACGTAATCAAGGTCGCAGGCGGGATCCGCCTCGCAATAGTTGATGGTGGGCGGCACCGCGCCGTCGCGCAGGACCTGGGCGCACAGCACGGCCTCCACCGCGCCCGCGGCTCCCAGCAGGTGCCCGGTCATGGATTTGGTGGAACTCACGACTATCTCGTAGGCGCGCGGACCAAAGACCGTCTTGATGGCAGCGGTCTCGCAGCTATCGTTGAGTGAGGTAGAGGTGCCGTGCGCGTTGATGTAATCAACTTGATCGGGGGTCACGCCGGCATCGTCCAAAGCCTGCGCCATGGCGCGCGCACCGCCCTCGACCTGTGGAGCGGGCGAGGTGATGTGGTGGGCGTCGCAGGTCGCGCCGTAGCCCGCAACCTCCGCGATGATTCCGACGCCGCGCGCCCGGGCGTGCTCCAGCTCCTCCAGCACCAGCATGCGGCAAGAGCATGGAGCGACACCGCGCACGCACGCGGCAACGCGCCCTTTGCTATGCTTAATAAACGCACGTCATACCAGTACCAGGGGCATATTCCCCTTGCAAACACATGAAAGCCGAGGGCACCCATGCCATCCACCAAGCACCCGCACAACGGATCCGGTGCGCGCCACGCATCACGCAAGCCCGCGGATGGTCGCGCACGCGGGCGAGGCGGCAACTCCAAGCGCCGCCCCGGCAATCATGCCGCGCAAAAGAACTCCACGCCGTACCCACAATCCGATGGCCCCTGCCCGCTCATGCGCGCGTGCGGAGGCTGCGAGTGGCTGGGCCTTCCCTACCGCAAGCAACTCGCCCGCAAGCAGACCGCTATGCAGGAGCTGTTCCAGCCCGTCCTCGATTCCAGCCGCAGCGATGTTCGCGAGCTGGAACCCATCTTTGGCATGGGCGGACGAGCGGGGGACGGCAAGATCGCGTCGCCGCGCGCGTTCCGGTACAAAGCGGCAACGCCCTTCGCGCCCGGCGAGCACGGCGAGGTGCGCTGCGGCTTCTTCGCCCGCGGAACGCATCGCATCATCGAGGTTCCCAACTGCATAGTCGAGGCGCCGGGCGCCAGAGAGATTCTCAACGGCGTTGCCCATATAGCCCAAGAGCTCGGTATTCCGGCATATGACGAGGACAGTCACCAGGGCATCTTGCGCTACGCGGTGCTGCGGCTAGGCTGGAAGACAGACCAGGGCGTACTCACGCTGGTCACCAGCCGCCGCGATGTGCCGCATTTGGACGAGTTGGCGCTTCGCGCTATGCAGCTCGATCCGCGCATCACCTGCGTAGCGCAAAACATAAACCCGCGCGTCACCAACGCCATCCTGGGCGGCGAGACGCACGTGATAGCGGGCTCCCCCAGCATGCGGGACAAGCTGCTGGGATGCACCTTCGAGATCTCTCCCACCGCGTTCTACCAGACAAACCCGCAGCAGACAGAGCTGCTCTATAAGCTGGCCATCGATGGCATGGCGCTAACAGAGGGCGATGTCCTCATGGACGCCTATTGCGGCAGCGGAACCATAGGATTGTGCGCCGCGGCGGACGCTCGCGAGCGCGGCGCGTCCATCTCCCTGCTGGGCGTTGAGCGCAACGCCGCCGGCATCATCGATGCGAAGGCAAACGCCGAGCTCAACGGTCTGGCCAACTCGTGCGAGTTCATCGCCAAAGACGCCACGGAGTTCATGCTGGAAGCCGCGCGGGAGGGGCGTCGCATCGACGTGCTCTCCATCGACCCGCCCAGAGCCGGCTCGACGCCGGAGTTCCTCGACGCAGCCATAAGCCTTGCCCCCCGGCGCATCACGTACATAAGCTGCAACCCTCAAACGCAATGCCGCGACCTGCAGCACCTTATGCAGGGTGACTATCACTTGGAGCGCCTGTCGCTTGTCGACATGTTCCCGCACACAACGCACGTGGAAACGGTGGCGGTGCTGAGGCGCGAGCAATAAAGCCCGCCGGCCGTCTGCGATAAAGCTATTCGACTATGCAGGCCGCGACGATCTATCGGCTACCGACCTCGCTGAGGCAACTTTACCAGTCAACCGTTTGCATCCACGCCATGTAGACGCTGGGATAGTGTCCCAGCAGAAGCGTCGTTGGATCGAGCCTGAGCGCGCAGGTTCCCGCTAGCGTGGCGACGCCCACCGGCGTCATAAGCGCATCCGCCGTGGGGATGGAGCGCCCCAGCTCTTCCACAAGATTATCCATAACGGTCTCTACCTGCGGATCATATGCGCTCTTGTCACCCGTCAGCTTTGTGAACGCACTGCGCATGGCGGCGTGGCGCCCCTCAAACCCTTCCTCGTCCACAGATGGAAGCCAGATATCGACGCCGTAGCGCTGATAGCCCCAGGCCTCCAAGGGCAACTTGGTGACGGGGTCGGCAGGGCTCAAGATATTGAAGATGTTGGCGTAGCGCAGAGCCGAATTGCTGGTGCTAACCGTGGTTCTAGGTGACGCGAAGGTGTAGGCATAGATATTGTCCCCCTCGCCCGACGGGAATCCGGCAGCCGCCGCATCGCTTGCGGACTCCTGTTGGTCATCGAGCATGGCGGCGAGCACGCCTGCCGCCGCGCCGCCGCGACTGTGACCGCACAGAAGGATCGACACCTTATGGCCGCGCGCGTACGCCTCGCGGCGCCACAACTCGAGCTCGTCCGCGATCTCCATCGCAGCGGCAAGGTAGCCGCTGTGGTCGCCTTCGCGCTCTGCCGCGAGCGATGCGGCCGCGCTTGAAGCCTGGGCGTCCGTGAGGTTGAAGTTGCTGAGCCACTCAGAACCATAGCTGCCGCGTATCGCCACGGCGATAAGCTCGCGCTCGTTACCGTCGCCATCCATGACCTGCTTGCGAGCAAGCGTGTAGGCGATGCCGTCCGACTGCTGGGTCACCACGTCGAGCAGCTCGTCCACCACCTGGCTGCGATATCTGTACGACTCGGTTGACACTTCAAAGAACCCCAGCTCATGAAGGGCGTTTTCCATGTAGGGCAGATTGTTGTCCGCGTCTTGGTAGTAGGCGGATTCCGAGTACGCCAGCGTCGAGAGCGTCAACGCCGCGCGCGCCAGCTCATGGTTGTATTGGGCGGGATCGTTAAAGAACCAGGAATCGTCCCACAGCAGGTCGCTGGTCACCTCTGTGTCGCGATCCGTAGTGCCCGTTGCGCCAAAGCACGTTAACGCGATCTGCTTGGTGAAGCGCCCGGACGCCGGAACGCCGTCTGCATAGACGGTCTCAAGCGCCGACGGAGAATCGATCGCACCCTCGCCCCGGGTCTCTTGCACATGGCGATACATGAGCATGAACGCGAAAGCCGATACGCCCACGGCGAGCATGAGCAACGCCACCAACGGAAGCCGGCGCAAACCGGCTCGCACCGCCGCGAGCGCCGTGTGGTGTTCTGCCATGTTCGCCTCCCCTCGCGCACATGCGCAGGCGCAACAACGCCGGCGCCGCATCAGCGCAATCTTACCTGCAGGCTTCTTGTCCTACCGTTAGTGCTGAGGATATCAAGCGGTCATGGAGCGAGCGTGGGCAGACGCTTACATTTTCATAAGGTTTCGCAGTGCAAGGCGGCTTGCGGGGGCGAGGCGTGCTGGCGGCGTGCGTGGGAGCGGCGTGCGGGAAGGCAGATGGGAAGGCGGCCCGGAGGACGGGCGTGTCAAAAAGTGAGTTAGTGCGGCTACACGCCCGCGGCGATCTGCTCGGCGGTAAGCTCGGCGCCCTCTACGTAGTAGACGTGCTCGCCGGCGCAGCGCTTGCAGTACACGTGGCCATCCTTCTCGACGCCGCGGCCGTCATGCACGCGCTCGCCGCACGTCTCGCAGATCTGGGTTTTGCGGGGCTTGCCCGGCAGGTCGTACTCCATGAAGTCGGGCAGCTCGACCTCGTGCACGTGAAACAGCTCGGTATCGCTGAACTGATTGAAAAACGCAACCACGTCCTCGCCCTTAGGGCAGCGGGGAACGTCTTGACGCTGGGAGATGCGAATGGCCTTGCCGCTGGCGATATCGTAGAAGCTCGCCGACATGATGCCGTAGTCATACCACTTGAGGCGGCGCTTGCCCAGGTGGCAGTGAGCGACGGACACCACGGCGTCTGCCAGGCAGCGATCGCATTCCACAAATGCGATAAGGTCGCGATACGTGTCCGCATCCTCAATGTGGAAGTACTCCAGCGCAAGGCGGGCCATGCGGGTGCCAATCATCTGGCCTCCGCACAGATGACCGTGAAAGGCCACGGCGCGGTCGAGGTCTTCTTGCAGGGTTCGCTTGAGCATTTGGACGAGTCCTTTCGCAAACGGCAGCAGGGGCGGCGTCGGTGACGGTTGCAGTCAATCGGCTGCAGCCGCCAAGCGACACTGACCACCTACTGTTAAAACACTTGTTAAACCCCTTGATAATACGCGAGCGCCGCTGGGGGCGAAACCCTCTTTATTCTCGTCCAGACATTAATTGAGCAGGGCGCGCAGGTCGCAGACACCTGCGAGGGCCATGTGCTCGAGCAGGGATTCGGCACTGCGGTTCACAATGAGCTCCTGCGGAAAACCAATCTCCTCCAACATGGCGGGTGCTTGCGAGAAGCGGCCGAT
>OHAS01002889.1_pt1 | contig 11881 bp, 5 predicted proteins | sample 1577131 | NCBI WGS metagenome assembly OHAS01 (sample SAMEA3541566, study PRJEB24748) | human gut metagenome | biome: human gut; feature: human-associated habitat; material: faeces | place: China | collected 2012
CAAGCTCAGAATACTTTAAAGATTTTGCGCAGGATGATTTAATTGAATATGACAATGACGGACAGCATAAAATGATTTTAAATCCAGCGAGCAAGACAGCGCAGAATGCGATTGTCGAAGGGGTCAGAGAAATCGTTGATAACTATGATGTTGACGGTATTCACTTTGATGATTATTTTTATGTATCCGGTACATATGGCAATACTTCGCAGCAGGAGCGCAAGGATTATGTCAATGCGCTTGTAAAACGTGTCTATCAAACGGTTAAGAATGCCGGATCTGAAAAAGTCTTCGGAATCTCACCGCAGGGCAATCTGGACAATGACCGTGATCATGGTGCTGACATTGATACATGGCTGTCAACGGAAGGCTATGTAGATTATGTCATGCCGCAGATTTACTGGACGGATCAATACGGCACCAGTGGTACGACAACAATGTTCTCCGACCGTGCCAAAGCATTCAAAAATATTTGGACGAATAAGAACATTGATTTAAGAGTCGGCTTGGCACTTTATAAAGTTAATGGTCAGGGCGGCGGTGACGCCGGCTGGGCATGGTCTTCAGACAATCTCGCAACACAAGCTGAAAAAGCCGCGGCTTTAGGTTACAGCGGTTATGCGTTATTCAGATATGATCAATTAGTAGCCTCTGGTTCACAGACTGAATTAAACAATCTGAAAAAAGCTTTCGGCACGAATAACAATCAAGGCAGCGAAAAACCATCCGGCAAGAATGGCTGGGTACAAAGCGGCAGCACTTGGTATTATTATAAGAATGATCAAAAGGTAACCGGTTGGTTCAAGGATGAATATCAATGCTGGTACCTGCTTGATTTTGTGACCGGTGAAATGCAGACTGGCTGGATTGCCGGTGACAGCACTCATTGGTATTATTTAAATCCAGCAAACGGCATCATGCAGACTGGCTTGAAAACGATTGACGGCGTTCAGTATCTGCTTGAAAATACCGGAGAATTTGCCGGCAGTATGAAGCGTTCAGGGACATATACAGTCGGTAATGATACTTGTACAGCAGCTCAGGACGGCAGTGTTATCAGCTGTCAATAGCCTATCAAGCTGAAATAAGCAAATTAATAGTATATAAATAGATTGTTTTCAGCTTAATCGCTGTCAGCAGTCTTTTTTTATCATTGGTAATAGTTTGAAGCATGTATTCATTGACTGTCAAAAAAACCCTCTCAGCAAATTTGCCGAAAGGGTCTTTTTATAACTGCTTTGGGGAGAGCAATTAAATCTATTTTGCAGTACCGATGGCAATAACATCGCCATCGGCATTAACTGCCGTAACTGTAACGGCAGCAGCACTATTGAGTGTGATACCTTCATTTTCTGCATATGAACCCAGTTTGACAACAATTAAACTGTTTACTTCATCCACGTAGTATTCCATTCCATATGAATTCAGCGGCTCAAAATTATCAGCTTCATATTCATCTGTGTATGCGACCATTCTCAGATTGCCATATTTTGAAGTAGTCAACGATAAATCTTCATTATTCAATTCAACAGCAATCATAACCGTACCATTATTATCTCTTGCATAAGCAGTATAAGTTACATGATACTCTGCAGCATTGTCATGTTTAAAATTATATTTTCCATCAACAAGTTTAACATCGAGCTGATCGATGTTTGTATAATTACCATCTTTAAGCTCATTATTTAAAGCTTCCATATCGTCAGATAGCTTACTGTGTCCAATAGCTGCAAATGGTTCTGCTACTTTGTATCCATTGAGAGTGCCTGTATTTACACAGTTCTCCACATTGATAACAAGCTTGTCACTGCTTGTGCCATTGCCTAAATACAAAGAGGCATAAGTAACATCCATATTCCCTGTATTTTTACAGTTGATAAAATTCAGATTTTTTGTTCGATCCACACCTACGCTCTTATCTGATGTCTGTATATATCCGCCGACATAGAATGAAACGTAAACATCACCTGAAATTCGTTTAAAGCTGATGTTATTTTCTATATCTTTAAAAGTCGTATTGAAAGCTCCAGAGTGGGTGATAAACGCCGATTCATTATTATCATTATTTGTTACCTCAACTGTACCGCCATTTACCGTAATCGAATCAAACAAAATGGTATTTTCATTGATAGCCGACTCATAAGTTTTATCATTGCCGCTGCCTTGAATTACATTCATATTAGCAGCTTCAACCATTGCCAATATGCCTTGACTGCCATGTTCAATCGTGAAGTTTTTAAATGCCGCATCACCATAGGTGCTCTCTGTAAACCAAGCATATCCAGTATTACCGGCTTTATTTTTTATACTTGAATCTACATCCGGCAATGTAATCGTGTGCCCGTCACCGTCAAATACACCTGTAAATGTCAGCATTTCAACATGACCGTCAGGAATTACAATGTCAGAAATCAGTTTATAATGATAACTGGCAGCTGTACTGAAATGATCGCCGATTTTAGTAATTTGCTCTGAAGATTCTATCAAATATGGATATGTTTCACTGCCATTAACGCCGGCAAAATCAACACTTGTAAGAATCAAGGTTAAAGTCATGCTTTTTCTTACTTTAGTATTAAAATCAAAGGGTCTGCCATCTGCTGTTACCCACTTATATTCATACCCTTCTGGTGCATCCGCCGGTTTTAAAGGTTCAGTAATCACAGCGCCGCTGCTCACGCTAACAGCAGCAGGTGCATCAAATGAAATAGAGCTATCTACTGCATAAGTTATTGTATACGTACTCACACTTGAGCCGCCTGATGTACTGCCGCCAGTGCTTGGTTTATTTTCTTCCGGTGCTTCAGTAACATCATCACCCTTAACTACATCTTTGATGATCGTATCCTTACCGGCTTCAACACCATCCGCATTCGCTTCTACCTTATTGACGGTTCCCTTACCTTCAATACTGACTGGTGCGTCTGCCGTTAAAGTGCCGACTGTGCTTCCCTTTGCTACTTCTACGGTTGTATCCTTCGCCGATTCTGTCACTGTGACGTTCTTTACATCTGCATTGACTTTGACATCTGTTTCAGCTTTTACTTCTAGGTTCTCTACCGGCGCCTGAATATCTAGTGATGCATAGGTTCGTGCCGTTACCTCTTCTGCCGGTACTTCGATCACAACCTCACCTTTTGTGGTTGACTGTACTTCGATCTTTGCGACCTCACCCTTATATTCTTTATCAGGTGTTACTTTCGCTGTTTCTTCCAGTATGATATTCTTTACTTCGGTATTCTTGGATAAGACAACCTCCGCATTTCTTGTCTGTGTGCTGATCGTAGCTACTGATGAATCGATCAGCGTTACTTTCCCGGCTGTTTCATTGTCACCAATGAGTACCAGCTTTCCTTTTACAGTAACGCCCTTTAACTCTAATTCCTTAGCTGCCGTTACATCTACATATAAATTGCCTTCTACGGTTGTCCCCTCCACTGTACTTGCATCTGTTAATACCACTGAATTCGATTCACCTAAAGGAATCGCTTTTCCGTCAGCATTCAGCTCATAGCCATCCTTGACATAGTCCTTAGCCATGACACCGGTACCTTTAATATAATAGCGGGCACCATTGTCCTCAATCCATGCATCTGCCTGCATGACACCGGATTCACCCATGAAATACCAATGTTCATTGGATGCGATCCAGCCTGTACGCATTGCACCATTGGCATCAAAGGCATACCAGCAGTTACCTTCTTTGATCCAGCCGACAGCTTTACTGCCATCTGCTTTTACATAAGACCATGTACCATTGCTGTTCACCCATTGTGAATCAGCGGCTTTGACAGGCATTGACGCTGTACAAAGCATTGCAGCTACGGCTAAAGCAGTCATCGCTGACTTCGTTTTACAATTTGATTTCATTTTTTTACCTCCCCAGGTATTGAAAAGTGTCTTTCAAAGTATACTTTCAGTCACGATTGAAAAATTCATAAATCGTCTTTAAAAATGCATAAAAAGACTGTTTTTTCTTTACAAATAGTCATAAAATACCTATAATTAAAGAGAAATACAGTGTCTCGAAAAGTATACTTTTTGAGACACTTTTCGATTTGCTATTTCAATCATATAATTCGATATTCCAAATTATATATTGATTCATTAATATGCATTACAATCATTTAAAGGATCTTCAGCATATTTATGCATAAAGACCCTTTAGATATTTTTTACTCTTGATAATTTGCTACATATTCAGGATCTGAATAAATCGGACTCCAATAAATTCCCAATTCGTTGATCCAACAACCGTCTACCCACTGATTTCTCAGCATCTTTCCTTCTTCATCAAAGTAATACCATCTGCCGTTATCTGTTGCATGCCATGTGTTACTGATATATGAATAGTTATCAAAGAAATACCAATCATTATAATGGGCCTGCCAGTATTCATATTTAGCACTGAAATCAGGATTGAAATAATACCAGTTTCCTTCTGTATCCTTCCATGATCTGACTAACTTACCATTTTCATCAGCTAAGTAAACCTTATAGTCACTGCCGTATTGTTTTTTAAAATCTCCGGTTGGTAAAGTTTCCACTAATTTACCTTTGCTGTCGATTACGATCCATTCCCCTTTAGCAACACTGCCGTCAGGTTTAGCATAATATGCCTTATACTCTGAATCTTCTAATTCTGTCAGCTTACCTGGAGCAACGGTATCGACTAATTTTTCTTTTTCATTAACAATAACGAAACCATTCTCCACAGGTTTGCCTTTATTATAGAAATATGTTTCTCCCTTTTTCTTTACAAAACCTGTTGAAGGAGCTGATGAACTAGAGGAAGAAGTAGATTTCCACACAGCCGTAAGCGTTACATCTCCTTCAGGAATCGTATAATCACTGCCAGGTGCATATGTATTTACACCATCACTCCAACCTAAGAATTCATAACCATCCCGTTTAATCACCGGTAACTTGATGGCATCACCCTTAATTTCAAGCTGCGGTTCTAAAGTTTTATCCGTACCTGTTACAAACGTGAGCTCCTTCGCATTCGTTTCACGTCCGATTTTGATTGTATTGTCTTCTTTAATAAGCTTTGTATTTCTTAATAAGCCTATGCCTTTAAATTCATCACCTTCAGCAGTAATTGTAACGCCGTCAGCAGCTTCAGCAACTACTGTACCGATCGCATTAATTTCAGGCTCCATTGTGAAAGCTGTGAAAGCATAATTCTTATCGATATACTTGACTGTTTCACCCTCATACAAAGAAACCTTGCCATTATCTTTAGTGTTAAAGCCAGCTATTTCTATTGTAGTTCTTGAATCTTTGGCTGCGGCTTCATTCGTTTTTAATGTACCATATAAATCAGAACTTGCTAATTTGTAGTTTACACTGCCATCAATGGTCGCTTCTGAAGCATCAATATTATAAAATATATATCTAAGGCCGGAATTTTGAATCAATATTTCAAAATCACCATTAATTATAGTTCCGCTGCCGCCAGCATAAGCCCCTCCGGATTTAGGAGTATAATAACTGTCTCCGAATACACCTGATGTCGTATTTTCATTATTTGACGTTATGACTACATTCCCGGTGATTGTAGTATCCGCTTCTTTAGAGCCGCCATAAACTTCATTTAAAATCATTTCACCAGCTAAGTTCATCGTAATGCTGCCATCCCATGTACCAGCCCCTGCTCCTTCGATATATCCTATTTCTCCTTCATCAGCTAAAGTATTTAATAGGAAATCACCTGTTTGACTGCATGAATCGGTCGAGCCTGCAATTCCTGCTAATGTTGCCCCTTGTCTGATCGTAACTAATAGATCACCGTTATGTTCGGTATAACTGTTTTCAAAATCTCCGATGGCATAAACAGTTACTTCACTTAAGTCATAACCATTCTTGGCACTTCCTTGAATACCAGTAGCCCCATAACTTCCTAAATCTATCTCTGTATCTATACTTTTATCGATTTTACCATTTTTATTAACATCAAGATATACTTTAGTCCAGCTACTATCTGCTGCTCCGATAACAGTAAAAATCACTGCGTTGCCATGCAGCAGTAATTTGGCTGGTGTCTCATTAAAATCCTCATCCCAACCAGCTGGGATAAGCTCAACATCACCTTCAGGGTTAATGACTAATTCACTGATCTCATCTGCTAAACTCTTTTCCTCTGCCTTAACCTCAAGGCCAAAATTAGAACCTGCCATTAAAGACAGAGCCATACTGAAAGCCGCAAAACCACTTACAACTTTTCTTATTTTCATGTGTTTTCCTCTTTTCATTTATTCCCATTAATTTACACAAATATCAAAATCGCACTTAATATATTTACAATTATCCCTCTTTTCATACAAACCCAATGATTATGGAGCATCGGCTAATTGTAATAAATACTCCATGCTAAAATAAAACTGTCTTATAAGGTATACCTTATAAGACAGCATAAAAAGCACTAAAAATATACAAAATATGGTAAAAATCGTTTTACAAACGACACAAAAAGACTTATAATATAAGAAAATAAAGTGTCTCAAAAAGTATACATTATGCAACAAGTTATCATAATGTGATTTTAGCAATGACTGAAATCAGCCACATTTACACATAAACTAAAAAAGCTGAATAAAGGTCAACGATCTGCTGTACCTTATTCAGCTCTTTTTAATTCAATAAAAAATGCTTAATTATGCCTGCTTAACAAAAATTTTATCTGTCTTATGGATCTTCAGATATAAGATAAAGGCAATCAAAGCTGCCGCACATTCAGCAATCGGAAAGGCTACCCAAACACCTGTCAGTCCCAGCTTAGGGGCAAGCAAATAAGCAACCGGCAAAGTTATCACCAACTGACGGGTCATGAAGATAATAAAACTGTATAATCCTTTTCCCATCCCCTGAAACAGCGTTGGGAAAATCATACCCAAGGCAGCCGGCAGATAAGACAATGCGATGATCCTCAATGCCGGGATACCAATTCCCAGCATTTCATCATCAGCATTAAACATTTTCAGCAGAAGACCCGGTGCAGCTTCAAACAGTAAAGTGCCCACAGCCATAATCAATAAGGCAACAACCAATGCATATTTCAGCGTATCCTTTAAACGCTGATGATTTTGGGCGCCGTAATTGTAACCGAAGATTGGTAAAGCTCCCTGTGTCAAACCGCTGACAGGCATAAATACAAAAGTCTGCAGCTTATAATAAATACCAAATAATGATACTGCCATATTAGAGAATGTCACTAGAAGTGAATTCAGCCCCATAACTAAGACTGAGCCTAATGAATTCATCAAGATAGTAGGCACCCCTACCGCATAGATCTGTTTGATGCAGTTAAAGTCTAAATGGAAAGACTTCAAATCAAATTTTACTTCATTCTTTTTCGCAAAAAGCATATATATAGCGATACTCATGGATGTAAGCTGACCGATAACCGTAGCAATTGCGGCACCTCTTACACCTAAACCAAAAGTAAAGATAAATATTGGATCGAGAATAATATTCACAATACAGCCAACTGCCTGCATAATCATCGGCAGTGACATCTTGCCTGTTGCCTGAAAAACCTTTTCTATCGCTATATGAACCATCTGACCAAAAGAAATCAGCATGATGACTTCAATATATTGCTTACCCATCTGAAAAATAACAGGATCATCAGTGAACAATTTAAAAAACGGTGTAATTACAAAGAAAGAAGCAACCGCAAATACGATAGAACTGATTACCGCAAGCAGAATGCCATGTGTTACTGCATTATTCGCTTCCTTGATATCCCGCATCCCCAGCTTTCTGGAAATATAAGAATTCATGCCGACCCCCGTTCCCACGGCTACTGCCAGTAAAAAATTCTGTATTGGAAAAGCAAGCGATACCGCCGTAATCGCATCCTGTGAAATCTGCGCTACATAAACGCTGTCGACAATATTGTATAATGACTGCACCAGCATTGACAGCATCGGCGGAAAAGCCATTGACATCAAGAGTGGGAAAACCGCTTTGGTTCCCATTTTATTTTGTTCCATATATACCTCCTCAAACAAATAAAAAGGTCATGCTTTTCTTCGTTTTGGTAATGGAAAACGAAAAAAAACATGGCCGTTACGACATTAAATTTACCATGAGTAAGTTTAACTTATCTGGACAAAAAAAACAAGTAGTTTCAGAAAAATAAATAGTTAATTCAAAAGAAGACATCTCAAGCCCATGAGATGCCTAGTTTATTTTATTCGCAGATTTCTCCCCTTGATCGTATGCAGTCTCGATACCAATAAAAGCTTTTTTTACGGAACCGCTCAAGTGATCCGCTGCCATCCGGCTGCAAATCAACATAGACAAAACCGTATCGTTTGCTAATTTCTGCTGATGCTGCACTGATACAGTCAATGGGTCCCCATGAAGTATAACCAAACACTTCAACGCCATCATCAATCGCTTGTTTCAAAGCGGCAATATGCGAACGATGATATGCAATGCGATAATCATCATCGACAGTTTTAACACCCTCCGTATTTACAATCAGCACATCCTTGGCACCAATGCCATTTTCTGCAACAAACAGCGGCTTATGAAAATGATCATAAAGATAATTCAGCACATAGCGCAGTCCCTGCGGATCAATGGGATAATCATAATCCGTGTAATCTACATATGGATTTTTTAAACCACGCATAATGTTGCCATTTGCCATTTCATATTGACTCTCATCGGCAGCGACCACTTTGCTGCTGTAATAGCTGAAAGAAATAAAATCAACGGTGTTTTGAAGTTCTTTCGCATCACCATCTGCAAACTTTAATTCAACCTTATTTTCCTTCCACAGCTGCTTAGCATAATACGGATATTCGCCAGTACAATGGACATGAATAAAGTAATCTAATTCATGCTGGGAATTCAACATCGCCATCATATCATCAGGCTTACATGTCATTGGATAGCGCGGTGCGGAAGCTGCCATACAGCCAATCTTCAAATCAGGATCAATCATTCTCGCAAGCCTTGTAGCCTTGGCACTCGCTACCAATTGATGATGTGCAGCCTGATATTTATCTTGTTGGGTTAATTCATTTTTGGGTGTTATTATACCGGCACCCAATAATGGCGATATTAACGTTACATTAATTTCATTAAAAGTCAGCCAATATTTTACTCGATCATGATAACGTCTGAAGACTGTTTCCGCATAATGGACAAAGTAATCAATTGTTTCCCGTGAACGAAAACCATCATATTTTTGACATAAATGCAGCGGTATCTCATAATGGGAGAGCGTAATCAATGGCTCAATACCATATTTCAAACACTCGTCAATCACCGCATCATAAAATGCTAAACCTTTTTCATTCGGCACTTTCTCATCACCCATTGGAAATATACGGCTCCAAGCGATTGAGAAGCGGAAGACACTGCATCCCAATTCTGCTAATAAAGCGATATCCTCTTTATAGCGATGATAAAAATCAGTTCCCTTTAATTTAAGATTATCAGCTGTCGGCATCGCCGTTATTGGGGCATGAACACCTTTAGGCATAACATCCTGCTGAGAAAGTCCTTTGCCATCTTCAAGATATGCACCTTCACACTGATTAGCGGAAAGTGCGCCGCCCCATAAAAAATTATCTTGAAAGCTCATAATTATCGAATGGCTGTAAGCAGCACTGTCTGTGTATCTGCATTATCCTGATCAGTTTCCACAACATCTAAATAATTATTTGAATTTGTTATGATAACAGGTGTAATTACATCATAACCCTTATCTTGAATTGCATTTAAATCAGCACTGATTAATTTATCCCCGCGTTTTACCTTATCACCGGTTTTCACATGAGCGGTAAAATATTCACCATTTAATTTCACCGTATCCAATCCAAAATGAATCAAAACCTCAGTACCATCCTCGGAGGCTAAACCAATCGCATGTTTAGTTTCAAATAGCATCACCACTTTACCATCAAAAGGTGACACAATTTCACCATCTACCGGTACAATAGCACAGCCCTTGCCTAATGCTTCGCTGCTGAATGCGTCATCCTTAACTTCTGACAGCGGCAGTACAGCACCCTTAAGAGGTGCATAAATCTCTGCTTTTTTATTTAAACTGCTTGGTTCAGCTTTTTTTTCTTCTTCAAATTCAACGGGTTCTTTATACAATACCCATGAGAAAATAAAACCTAATACTAAAGCAATCGCAACCGTGATACATGCATTCATAAATGAGTTATCAGCACCGATATAGATTGGCAAGGCGAAAATGTTTGAAGTTCCTGCTGACCAAGCTTTCACACCGGTTATACCGGCATATAAACCCGCACAGCCGCCAGCCAGCATTGTTGCATAAAGCGGGCGTTTCAATTTCATATTTACACCATACAGCGCTGGTTCAGTAATACCGCAGATTGCTGTTACAGCACAAGAAGAAGCTAATGCTTTTAAGTCTTTATTTTTAGTTTTCACGGATACCGCAAAAGTAGCTGCTGCTTGGGCCATGTTGCTTGAAATCATACCCGGCGCTAAAATAGTTGCATACCCTACGGTTGCACGCTGAACCGACTGAGCCGCCCCCAGGCTATAATGCATGCCTGTCATAACCAATAATGGCGCTAATCCACCCACTAAGGTAGGCACGATCCAGCTTGCTTTCGTATCCAAGAAAGTAAAGAACGTACTTAAATAGCCTCCTAAGATAGCTCCTAAAGGCCCTAAAACAATTAAACCTACCGGTGCCACAATTAAAATTGTCATCATTGGCACAAAGAAAGTCTTAATCGCATTAGGTGTAAATTTCTTAACATATTTTTCAATCATTGCCTGGAAAGCAACTATTAAAATAATCGGTATAACACTGGACGTATAGGTAGCCATATTCACTGGCAACCCTAAAAATGAAACAGCTTCTCCCGCGCTTTTCAAACCAGTGAAAGTAGGATGAACGAGCATACCGGCAAAGATTAATGATACATATGGATTGATCTTAAATTTCTTTGCGGCTGAATAAGCGAGGAAGAATGGCAGATAGTAGAACACAATATCGGAAATCATATATAAAAGCGTATAAGTCTGAGATGTTGTATCAATCCAGCTAGCTGCTACGCAAACGGATAATATCGCCTTAACCATACCCGAGCCGGCCAAGGCTCCGACAATCGGCATGAAAATACCGGCTATTAAATCAAATACCTGTGATAATTCAAATTTCTTTTTTGATTGTGTATTGCCGTTTTTTATACCAACGGTTTCACTTAATTCTTCATAAACTTCGGCAACATGAGTACCGATAACAATTTGAAACTGCCCGCCTTTATTAACACAGCCTACAACACCTTTAATATTTTTAACTGCTAAACTGTCTGCTTTGCTGTCATCCTTTAAAACAAAACGCAGACGTGTCATACAATGGGTTACTGATTCAATATTAGCTTCACCACCGATATGAATCAGTATTTCTTTAATCATTTCCTGATATTTCATATTTTTTCTCCTTTTTAATAAAAATAAAAGCCTGAATTTCATTCAAAAAGTATGTGATCAGCACATTCTTTTGAAATCATCCAGGCTTTGCCCTTACGGTTACAATCCTATTTTGTTTGGTTTTTCACTCGATCCGTTAATCTTCGGATATGCAGCATGAAGTATAACATTTCTTCATTTGATAAATCAATTGCCAGCTTATTATCCAAATATTTTTTGACCCTTAATACACACTCATATGTATCCGGATACTTTGTCTTTATTTGCACATAAAGATAATCATCCTCGTTATCAGAAGGCTGATGTGCCCGCTGCAGAAAGAAACGAATATGAGTGATAAAACGGCTGTAATTGATTGATTCTTCATCAAGATCAATCTTATAATGAAATTTAATAATATTCAGGATGTCTTGAATTACATTGGTTGCCGCTACTGTGCTTC
>OHAS01002891.1_pt1 | contig 11876 bp, 10 predicted proteins | sample 1577131 | NCBI WGS metagenome assembly OHAS01 (sample SAMEA3541566, study PRJEB24748) | human gut metagenome | biome: human gut; feature: human-associated habitat; material: faeces | place: China | collected 2012
CAAAATCTTCGGGGAAAGGATATGCCGTAGCAATCTTTATCAGCTTTACATCCGGATAATCCTTAAGGCATTCCTTTGTGTATGCGTAGCTGATACCCGATGTAACAACCGCTTTTTCCGAGTTAACGCCTTCGGCTTTGTTTGCGCTGTAGGTCGAAAAATCCTTACCGATCTCAACGTTACGCTTTTCAATCATAATGTGATTTGCAAAAGAAAGGCGGGGGAAAATTACCCACTTCTTTGAATCCTTTACAAAGCCCTCGTATTTCTTAGGTGAAGGGCTATCGCAGTTATCAATCGAAGCGTAGGCGTGACAGACACGGGTCGTAGGTCTGAATAAAACGGGAGTGTTGTATTTTTCTGAATACTCAAACGCTTCTCCTATCATCTTATACGCTTCTTCGGGAGATGACGGATCAAACACGGGTATACGGCAGAAATCAGCGAATCTTCTGGTATCCTGCTCCGTCTGTGAAGATATAGGACCGGGGTCGTCAGCCGACACTATCACCATACCGCCCTTTACACCTACATAGGCGAGTGACATAAGCGGATCGGCGGCAACGTTGAGTCCCACCTGTTTCATAGTCACCATTGCTCTTGCGCCGCTGTATGCCGCAGCCGCCGCTACTTCCATAGCGGCTTTTTCGTTTACAGACCATTCGATATATACGCCGTCATGCCGGTATTTCGAAATGGTTTCAAGTATTTCGGAGGACGGTGTACCCGGATAACCTGCAACAAGATTAACACCTGCCGCAAGCGCACCCAGTGCTATCGCACCGTTTCCCATTACATATTCTTGCATATGAAAATTTTTCCTTTCAGAGATTGGTATATACAATCTTATTATAACATATGTGTCAATAGCTGATAAAACAGCCTCTGCAAAAAAAGCAGAGGCTTACATAAATTCAGTTATTATCGGACAAAGTGATGCTGTCTGCGCTGTTTCCTTCGGTTTCAAAAATAACTATTTCATTTTTACCTTTTTTCAGAAGCGGAGCCGGAATATACAGCTTTTTCTGAGGGCCTATATTCCAGAATCTGCCGAGATTGAATCCGTTAATAAACGCAACACCCTTTCCGAAGCCATCGGTATCCAGAAATGTATCAGCGGTTTCACTTATTTCAAATTCAAATTTATAAAATGCCGGTACACCGTCATTGTAACCACGGTTATAGTCTATTCTGTCAAGCTGATTTTCATCAAGTGAAAGTGTGAACATTTCAAATCCATACTGCCTGTGATCGTTAATTCTTATTCCGCCGAGAACGCCCTTGTGCTGGCACTCAAGTCCTGTACCAAAGTTAACTCTGCCGATGTTCTCAACAAGCAGATCTGTTGTTCCGCCTGCGGATTTTTCAGCAAGCTCAAACTGTTCGTCTATCGTTTCGTCAAAAGCCGTAAACGCATACTTGTCGTTTCTGAAGCCTTGTACTCTGTCTGCGGCATTTTCGCATCTCACAGTGCTGACTGTTTCGTTTTCCCTGATGTGTAATCTGTAAAGAACATAACCGTAATAGCTGTCCAGTTCCTCAAAGCTCAGCGGGTACACCGACTTTATCGGGTCTGAGATACTGTCAAGTGTGCTGAAAAGATCGGTTTTGGCTGTGCATCGGATTTCTCCGTATTCCAGACGTCTTATTTGTGTTGTAAGCGGGACTTCATTTATATCGGTATAACGAGAAATCACCTCTTTGCACTTTTCGTATTTTTCGGTTATTCGACCATCTTCTGTCAAGGGTGCATCATAATCATACGATGTCACTATGCCTGTCTTTTTCTCATTGTTCTTTCCGGACATAAACCCGAAATTTGTTCCGCCCTCGAACATATAGAAATTCATACTGCCATTTTTGAGCAGAATATCAAGTTCTTGAGCTGCCTTTTCAGGTGCTGTGATATTGTGTTCTTCGCCCCAGACGTCAAACCAGCCGTTCCAGAATTCCATACACATGAGCGGCTTATCTTCTCCGATAAAACGCCGCATTTCACCAAACTGCCATTCAGCAGAAGAGCCGAAATTGCCGGTCGGCAATGCGCCGTCAACCATACCTGATTTGAAAACAAATTCACTCCACGGGCCGTCAGATGTCACAAACGGTACAGTTATGCCATACTTACGCATAGTATCTCTCAGAAACTCAAGATATGACGTGTCATTTCCGTAATAGCCATACTCATTTTCAATCTGCATCATAATTATATTGCCGCCATTATCAATCTGATAAGGTGCAAGCTTGGGCATAAGAACGCTGTAATAACTGTCCACTGCATTAAGGTACGGCTTGTAGGAGCATCTCAGACGCATTGAACGGTCTTTTAACAACCAAGCAGGCAATCCGCCGAACTCCCACTCTGAACAGATATACGGCGACGGTCTGATAATCATATAAAGTCCGAGTTTATCGGCAAGCTCTATAAAACGGCAGATATCATGCATTCCGTTCCAATTGAAATTTCCTTTTTCAGTTTCGTGAAAATTCCACGGAATATACGTTTCAACTGTATTGCATCCGATATTTATGAGCTTTTCAAGCCTGTCCTGCCAATATTCCGGTACGGTGCGAAAATAATGTATTGAACCCGAAATTACCTTGAACGGTTTCCCGTCCAAATAAAACTTATCTCTTATCTCAAATCTTGACATAATATACCCTCCTGATTATAAATCTTTCTTCTTTTTCATTTTTGCTATCGCAACGCCTGCACCGATTGCGGCAGCCACAGCAACCGCTCCTACGACAACGGGAACAAACGGGAATGAGCCTTTTCCGCCGTTGCTTTTTGCTGATTTGTCGTTATCTTCGGGAACGCTGTCGGATGAATCTGTGCTTTCGGCTACCGATGACGTTTCGTTGGTTACGGCTTTATTCACAGCCTCATAATCGTACAGCACCTGTGCCGCATCGACAGAACAGCTTCCGCTTACGACAGTCAATTTCAGAGTATGACTGCCCTGCTCCAAGCCGTTTATCAGCAAGAACGACTGTCTGTTGCTGATTTTTGATACGGCATATTCCTTATTAACGGTTTTGCCGTCAAGCTCAATGCTTACAACCGTGTCGCCTTTCTGTGCGCCTGTAAGGATAATGCCTGTTCCCTCAAAATCAACGGTGAAATAATCTCCTTCAGTGCCGTGCGAAATTGTACGCTTGTAGTTTTTGAAGCTGTCCATAGTGCTGTGTTCCCAGCCGTTTTCGCTGTAAGTAAATATGTTGTCGAAATTATCAAACTTGTTCACATACGGCTGAACGCTGTCGGTTGCCTCAACCTTGATATTATCAAAACAGCAATTGTTATATGTACTGCTGTAAGGAGGTTGAATACTATGGCAAGTCATAGATTAGGACGTATCACAGAAGATATTCATAGAGAATTGACCGCAATTTTCAGAGAAGTAAAGGACCCAAGAGTGCAAGAGGGGTTAATCAGTATTGTACGTGTAGACGTTACCAATGATTTATCCTATTGTACGGTATATATCAGTGCCATGCAGGGGTTGGAACAAGCGAAAGTGGCTGAAAAAGGTTTGAAATCTGCAGCCGGATTTATCCGCAGAGAATTGGGGCATCGTTTAAAATTGCGCCATGTTCCCCAGCTGATTTTTACCGCCACGGATTCGATTGAATATGGTGCGGGTATTTCCAAGCTGATTAACGATTTAAAAGAGGAGAAGCATCATGAAGATTAAGCTCCAACAGGCTGCGGACGTATTACAGAAAGCAGATGAAGTTTTGGTGCTCAGCCATAAATCTCCGGACGGAGATACGCTTGGTTCTGCTTCCGCGCTGTGTACCGCTTTGCAAAGAATGGGAAAACATGTCCGTTTTGCATGTTCGGATCCGGTGGTTCCCAAATATGAAAATTTATTTGCGGAATTAAAAACCGAAGAATTTGGACCAAACTTTATTGTTGCCGTAGATATTGCCGACACACAGCTTCTTGGAAAAGAGACCGAACAGTATAAAGATAGCATTGACCTTGCAATTGACCACCATATGTCACATAAGGAATATGCCAAAATGTCTTACGTGGATAGTACTGCTGCTTCCACTACACAAGTGATTTACGAACTGTTTTGTATGATGGGAGTTACCATTGATAAGCAGATTGCCAACTGTTTGTATACAGGTCTGTGTACGGATACAGGATGTTTCCGTTACTCCAATACATCCGCAACAACATTGCGTATTGCAGCAAGTTTAATGGATGCAGGAGCAGATGTAGCGGAAATTAACCGTATTATGTTTGATACGAAAAGCAGAGCCAGATTAAACGTGGAACGTTTGGCAATGGAAAGCATTACGTTTTATGAAAACGGACGTTTTGATATTATGGAAATTACAGAAGAAATGATGAAACAGTCAGGAGCCACAGAAGGTGATATTGAAGGTTTAGCAGCTTTGCCACGTCAAGTGGAAGGTGTATTAATTGCCGCAACTTTGCGTGAGAAAAAAGAAGGCGGCTATAAAATTTCTGTTCGGGCAACGCCACCATATGATGCTTCTGCCATTTGTGCTCAATTTGGCGGTGGAGGTCATAAAGGTGCTGCCGGCTGTGTGATTGAAGATGAAAAGGAAACTGTAAAAAAACGATTGGCGGAAGCAGTCAGCAACTATTTCCGTTCTCAGGGGATTTTATAGTAATATCAATCAAAGGGGGAGAACTATGGATGGCATGATTTTAATCGATAAACCACAATCGTTCACTTCTTTTGATGTGGTTGCGGTTATGCGTGGATTGTTTCATCAAAAAAAAGTAGGTCATACAGGAACGTTAGACCCTATGGCTACCGGGGTACTTCCCATTCTTTTGGGAAAGGCTACGCGCTGCGCTCCGTTTTTGGAGGATACCAACAAAGAATATCAGGCACAGTTTCAGTTAGGTACTGCAACAGATACACAAGATAGTACAGGAAATGTAGTTGCTGTCAGTGAACATAAAGTTACAAGACAAGAACTGGAGCAAGTGCTTCCGCAGTTTCGAGGAGAAATTTTACAGCTGCCGCCTATGTACTCAGCAGTACAGAAGGACGGGCAAAGACTTTACGTGTTGGCAAGACAAGGGATAGAAGTAGAGCGGGAAAAGCGTCCTGTTACTATTTTCAAATGTGAATTGGTATCTTTCGATGAGAACACACAAACAGGAACTTTGTGTGTTGCCTGCTCTAAAGGAACTTATATCCGTACCCTGTGCCATGATATTGGTACAGCGCTGGGTACATATGGAATGATGACTGCGTTAAGACGTACTATAGCATGCGGTTTTACCTTGGAACAAACCATTCCTTTACAGAAAGCAAAACAGATTATCGAACAAGGGGGAACGTTGCAGGATAGAGTAATTCCCATTGACTCTATTTTTCAAGATAAGCCTGTTTTGACCGTTTCGCAAGCCCAAACCACACGTTTCTCCAATGGGGGAGGATTGAGTTTAGAACGTCTGCGATTATCAGAGGTTCAGAAAAAAGAAGACGGTAAGGTATATCGCGTATATGGTTACGATGGCATCTTTTTAGGTTTGGGAGTAGTGTCAGTGGCAAAGGGAGAGCTTCGCATATTAAGGCTTTTTTGTGGAGAGGACAAAGTATGAAACTGATTACAGATTTAAAACAGAATTGCTTAGAGCCTGCATCTGTTGCGCTGGGATGCTTTGACGGCATCCATTTAGGGCATCAGGCAGTGATTGGCTGTGCTGTTGCTGACAAGCCCAATGGGCTTACGCCTTCTGTGTTTACTTTTCAGGAAAATCCCCTGCAGGTGTTAACGGGAAATACAGTGCCTACTTTATTGGCTCCTGATACAAGGAACCAAATATTTGAAGAAATTGGTGTGGAACAAGTGTTTATGCCTTCTTTCCGAGAAGTTATGAATTTGGAAGCGGAAGCATTTGTCCATACTGTACTAAAGCAATATTGCAAAGCTGAAAAAGTGTATTGTGGGTTTAATTTTCATTTTGGAAAAGGTGGAAAGGCAGGCTCGGAAGAACTCAAACAGTTTGGAGAAAAGTACGGAATAGAAGTAACTGTAGTACAAGCTGTGTCTTTGCAGGAAGGTGTTCCAATCAGTTCAACCCAGATACGCCATTACTTACAGAACGGTCAGACAGAGATGGCTGCCAAAATGCTGGGACGTCATTTTTGTTATCAATTTCCGGTGATTGAAGGAAATAAAATGGGAAGAACAATGGGTTTCCCGACCATAAATCAGGCGATGCCACCTAATTTTGTAAAACCAAAACGCGGCGTTTATGCTTCTTTGGTTACATTGGAGAATGGAACTGTTTATTATGGTGTAACCAATATAGGTGTAAAACCAACGGTAGGTGATGATTATGTGGTAGCTTCTGAAACATGGATTCCAAATTTTAGTGGGAATTTATATGGAACCAGTCCTAAAATAGAGCTTATCCATTATATTAGGGAAGAACAAAAATTTTCCAATCTTCAGGTTTTAGGAGAACAAATTCATAGAGATAAAGAACAAGCATTTCAATTACTTGAAAAAGAGTTTCCCCATGCCAAATAAAAAAAGTCAGCTATTTTATGGCTGACTTTTTTTATTTAGAGTAAATCTCCGTATTTTTTAACAAATATTTTTTTAACCACAGTAATCAATACCATATATGCAAATATAATACCTGCCAGCCATGCAAAATAAATTGCAGGTAAAGCTACCATACCCAAACCGGCGCCAAGAGGTGTATATGGAATGACAGTTCCGACGATAATAGCAATGGTAGTAATGACTAATACAGGCAGAGATGCTCTGCTTTGGATAAATGGAACCTTAGGGGTCCGAATCATATGAATGACCAAAGTTTGTGACCATAGAGATTCCACAAACCAACCTGCGTGGAACAGTGCCATGAATAAAACTGAGTTTACCCCCGGTGCACCAAAAGAACCACCGCAAACTGCGGGACAAATGACAAAATATAAAATAACATATGTGATAATATCAAAGATGGAACTAACCGACCCCATCCAAATCATAAATTTTCCGATAGATGAGGAATCCCATTTACGAGGACATTTCAAAAATTCAGGGTCCATGTTATCCCAAGGAATTGAAATGCAAGAAATGTCATAAATCAAATTTAAAACTAAAATTTGAATCGGAAGCATCGGGAGAAATGGAAGAAATATGCTGGCGGCCAATACAGAGAGCATATTTCCAAAATTGGAACTTGCGGTCATTTTGATATATTTTATAATGTTACCAAAAATCTTTCTGCCTTCAATGACTCCTTGTTCCAATACCATAAGGTCCTTTTCCAATAAGATAATATCGGCAGATTCTTTTGCGATATCGACTGCGGTGTCTACAGAAATACCGACATCTGCTTCTTTCATGGCAGATGCATCGTTAATACCATCCCCCATAAATCCCACAGTATGACCGTTTTCACGCAATGCATGAACAATTCGTGTTTTTTGTTCGGGAGAAAGTTTTGCAAATACATTTGTAGTTTCCACCACTTGTGCCAGTTGTGAGTCTGTTAGTAATTCAATATCCGAGCCAAGCAGTAAATTATCTACTTTTAATCCTACCTGACGGCAAATACAGCGTGTAACAGCATCATTATCCCCGGTTAATATTTTTGTAGAAACACCATAAGTTTTCAAAGCCTCAATGGCTGCTTTTGTAGTTTCTTTCGGTGGGTCTAAAAATGCCAGATAACCCATTAATACCATATCGCTTTCATCTTGTACTGAACATGTACCTGCAGCGGAAGGGTTGTTTTTTTGTGCAATGGCCAGTACGCGCATTCCATTTTCATTGAGACCCTTTACAGTTTCTAATATTTCTTGCTTTACTTCTTCCGTCAGGGGTTCCACCACGTTTTTGTATTCGGCAAAGGCACATACTTGCAGCATTTCCTCTACTGCGCCTTTCGTAACCATTTGTGTTTTTCCTTCTGTATCACGAACAACCACACTCATACGACGTCTGGAAAAATCGAAAGGAATTTCGTCTACTTTTTGGTAGCGAGCTTTTAATGATTCACCCTCGTGGTATTTTTGTGCATATTCTAAAATAGCTACATCCATTAAATTGCGCAGTCCTGTTTGAAAATAGCTGTTTAAAAAGGCATGGCGAAATACTCTGTCATCCTCATTTCCATGAATATCCAAATGATATTCCAGTACGACCTTATCTTGAGTCAGTGTGCCGGTTTTATCTGTACAAAGTACGTTCATAGAGCCAAAGTTTTGTACAGAGTTTAAATTTTTAATAATGGTTTTTTTCTTTGACATCTGGGCAGCACCCTTTGCCAAATTGGTTGTAACAATCATTGGCAGCATTTCAGGAGTTAAACCAACCGCAACAGAAAGTGCGAATAGCGTGGCCTCCAGCCAGTCTCCTTTGGTAAAGCCATTAATAAATAATACAATTGGTACCATAACCAACATAAAGCGGATGAGTAGTTTCGATACAGATTGTACGCCTTTTTCAAAACCTGTTTTTATTTTAGGGCGCATGATTGATTTTGCCATGGTACCAAACATTGTGTCATTTCCAATAGCCACTGCAACACAGGTTGCAGAACCGCTGATAACGTTGGTACCCATAAATGCTAAATTGGGACACTCCAAAGGTGTTTGATAAAAATGGTCTGCATCTAAGTTGGGGAATTTTTCCACAGGCTCACTTTCTCCTGTTAAAGCAGATTGGCTGATAAATAAATCTTTGGAAGAAAGAATCCGCACATCGGCAGGAATCATATCGCCCGCTGCCAAATGGATAATATCGCCTTGGACAATATCGCTGACAGGCAGCTCTTGTTTTCCCGTTTCTTCACGCTCTACCAGAACCGTGGTTTTTACTAGAGCTTTCAATTTTTCCGCAGCATTGCCAGACCGTATTTCTTGAATGAATTTTAAGCTTCCGCTTAAAAAGACCATAATCAATACAATAATTACAGCTGTAAAATCTCTGTCCTCCGCACCGACAAATAGCACATCGGTACAAAAAGAAATTAGAGCCAGTGAAAGCAATACCAAAGTGAAAGGATCTATAAAAGACCGTAGTAATTTTTTAAATATGGTATCTTTCTTTTCCTGAGAAATAATATTACGTCCGTACTCTTGACGCATGGTTTGTACGTATTCTTCATTCAAACCACTGTAGGAGGAACCCAGTTGCAATAATAATTTTTCAGAAGTCTGCTGTGCAGTATTTAGCAGATATTTGTTTTGCATGTCTGTTTTTTGAGACATAGCAGATTTTTTAAATGGATATGTTCTTTTCATAACCTTTACCTCCTTTGCGGCGTGTTTGCCGTAGTTTGAGGAAGTAAGGCATTACCAAAACAGCAAACGTAAGAACAAATCGTTTGCTTTACTTATTTATGGTATAAGCAAGCCATGTAACGCAGTGTTTGCATGCGTTACCGCTCTATGTCGCCCTTTTGGTTTTATGCCGTTGCTACTTCCTGCGTCCATGTTACTCACTCCTTTTACGTTTGAAATATCTATATAAAATCCAATTTGGAATTGGATGGCAACAAAAAAGCCTTGCGGCCAATAACGGCAGCAAGGCTTACTTTACAATACAAATATAAATGCACGACAAAATGCCGTACAGTTGTATTCGTTCAAGCTTCAACTTCGCAGGGCATGCAATTGCGTTAGGTTATGCCTTGTTTTTCGACATAGCCTGTTAACCTGCTCATAGTGTCTCCACTAATCCGCGGCAGCAACCCGTATCCTCTGCGGTAGCCTCACCTACCGATATGTTATCCTCGTACATCATACGCTTATTCAATTTATTTGTCAACACTTTTTATTCAAATTTTAAAATTAGTCTAGTTTGTCCCTCATTTAAAGAAACTAATTTACTGGCAATACGCGGATGTTTTAAGCGTGTTCTTACCATGTTTTTAAGTACTTGTCCTTTATGATAACCATGTATCACGATGACTTCCTGTACCTTTGGACTGACTGTGGATAAGTACCGTTCAATTTCGCGCTTGGCATCATCTGCATACATACCATGAATGTCCAGCTCAATGACAGTACCTTTTTTTGTTATGGTCATGACGGTACTTCCTTTCTATCGTTTATTTATATTATACAACAGTAAAATATAAATTGTAATGAAACTCGACAAATTTTGTGTTATAATGACTTTACAACACAAAATAAAAATTCTTGCGCGGAGGATTGTAAGTTATGACAGTGATTGATATGAGAAACTTTTTCCATGATTGCGATGTAGAACTCATTGAGATTAACGATGAAGTCATTTACTATGCAGAAGAAAAGGTAGAAGAAGGACATAACAGCTTATTTCTGCTGGAATATAACCGCGCAGAGCAGCAAGAGCGCATTGTGGCAAACTATATTTTAAACGATGAAGCATACAACCAACATTATTTTGCGTTTGAAAATGACATTATCGTGTTGATGGAAAACGGCAAGAGTTTGGCTTGGATTTTACGTATTGATAAAAAAACGGGTAAAGAAAAAAACTTTGAGCAAATCAATTTTATTGGTAACTTTTTACAATGTAAAGCACTAAGTCAAGACCATATTCTGGTATTAACAGAAGAGAATATGGAACATAGAAAATTATTTACGGAATATCGCAGCTTAACCGGATTAAAACATATTGCTTATCTATACGATATGGAGGAAAAAGAATACCATTATATTAAAGATGAGCGAATTTGTGAATCTGACTGCAATTGTTTTATTCCTTATAAAATAAAGGGAGAAACTCAATTATTAATATTACAACCATACGGTACGGAACGCGAAAAAGAGCATTGCTTTAAAAATAAGTGTTGGTTGGGTGAAGATGTTTGCGATAAAGTATGGACGTGTGATTTGGAAAGCTTAATTTATGCTGCCCGCTGTGAAAAAGAAATTTTAATGGAGGTTCTGTTTACAGCAGATTCTAACGGAATGATTCGTTATATTGGCATGGATGGCGAAAACATGTACTTTAAAGCAAAGCATTTTCCTTGGAATGATTTACGCTTGTGTGCCGTAGAAAAAGAAACCGGAAAACGTTTTGTGGTATCTCCGCTCACATTAAAAGAAGGCGAAAGAGAAGCCGAGTTCTGGATTGATACGGTAAATATGAGAGGTTTTCATATTACAAAAAAGGAAGAGGAATTAGAAATTAAAGGATTTTTAAATTCTTATTTAAAGGCAGTTTACCCAAAAGATAGCGGCCGCTTTATTACCTGTGTAGATGACCGTTTTATTTTAGAAAAATATGAAGCACAGAGTGATCAGGGAGAATTTTGCTTTACTAATATTTATGACACTCGAACAAATCAAAAGCAAAGCTATGAAAGCCGATGCAAAGTAAAAGGAAATATTGTAGTACTGTATTAATGCAATTTTAAGTTATAGTAAAAAAGGAAATGATATAAAGGAATTATACCATGAAGGAGATTTTATGGATCAAATAGAAATAAACGGATTGCGAGTAATGGCGCGCCATGGTTATACCAAAGAAGAAAAGATGATGGAGCAGGAATTCGAGATTGATACCATATTGTATTGTAGCTTAGAAAAAGCCATTGAAACAGATAAGGTAGAACATACGGTTGAATGTGGTGAACTAATTAAATTGATTACACAGACATTAAAAGAGGAGCCTTATCAATTGATAGAAAAAGCCGCACAAAGGTTAATAGAAGTAATTTTTGATTATTCCCCTATCATTTGTGGTGTGGAATTAGCATTAAAAAAGACACAAAGCGGTATCTTGGCAGATTTTGATTCTATAGGGGTACGATTAGTCAGGGCACGCTCGGATTTTTCCGATTAAATAGAATATATTTCAATATTGCTATATAAAAAGAAAAAAGATATTGACAAGATGAGGAAAGATGTGATAAGATAGACAAG
>OHAS01002893.1_pt1 | contig 11870 bp, 9 predicted proteins | sample 1577131 | NCBI WGS metagenome assembly OHAS01 (sample SAMEA3541566, study PRJEB24748) | human gut metagenome | biome: human gut; feature: human-associated habitat; material: faeces | place: China | collected 2012
ATTTTCTTTTGCCGTACTTTGTTACCCGACCGAAAATCAGCTAAACCATAATTTATTAATAGAAAACTTTGTGCGGTTATTTCAAATTATGCAAAAAGTCCTGCAAGGCATTACCTTACAGGACTTTAAAAATCTATTAATTTTACGCAGCGTTAGACACAATTCTTTTGCCTCTCCATGTTCCTCTCTGCCAACGGATAAACACAACAATTCCTCTGAATATTTCATCACAAGCCATACCTATCCATACGCCTGCAAGTCCCATACCCATCACAATTCCGAGTACATATGCAAGCAGTACGCTTATGCCCCACATTGAGAAGATAGCGAGTATTGTCGGGAATTTTACATCGCCTGCGGCTTTCATAGAATTGATAATTACTATGTTTGTGGTTCTGCCTATTTCAAGGAAGATTGCTATAAACATCATATTAGACGCAAGCTCCACAACCGCCATATCTTCGGTAAATGCTCTGAAAGTAAATCCCGATGCAAGCCAATTCAGCACTGCTATGGAAATAGATACTACCATACCCATTCTCAGAGTTTTCATAACCCTTTTATATGCAAAGTCGTAATCGTTAGCGCCAACGCTGTGTCCTACAATTATCTGCGTTGCAATGGCAGCGGAATAAGCAAACATATATGTAAAAGTACACATCATATTTGCGTAAATTCGTGCGTTAATTGCGACCATTCCCATTGTGTTGATAAGTGCCTGCAGCACAAGCTGTGAAAAGTTATAGCTTATGTTTTCGCCTGCGGTTGGGATTCCGAGTTTTAACAATTCTTTAAGAATATTTATAGGGAACGGGCGGAGGTATTTAATACCGAGTCTGCCTTGAATAACCTTATAGAAGTAAATAATTGCGGTTACAAGCGCAAAAATACGGCTTAAGCATGTAGAAATCGCAACACCTTCTGTGCCAAGGTCAAGAAAAGAAAGCGGGCCGTAAAGGAAACAGTAGTTACCCACGATATTTACAATATTCATACCGAGGGATACAAACATTCCGAATCCCGTTTTACCGTGGCTCATAAATATTGCTGAAAAAGCATTGAAGACCGCCTGTGTAAATATTGTACCGCCGACTATTTTCATATACATATTGGCGTCAGGTATCATTTCGGTAGGTACCTGCATAATAATAAGTAGGGGTTCGCTGAACAAAAATACAATAAGACTTATTACCACGCTTAGCGCAAGGTTAAATGAAATTGCAACCGTGTAGATTTTATTCATTTTTTCAAATTGCTTTGCGCCGAGGTATTGGCTTACAATAACGCCCGTTGCACTCGATATAATGTTGAACGCAAGGTTTAAAAATCCGAGAATAGAGTTTGCATTGCCTATTGCACCGACTGCAATGTCATTGTAGTTTGACAGCATAATAGTGTCAATGTAGCCGAGCGAAAGTCCGAGCAGTGACTGAAAAAATATCGGCAGTGCAAGACTGAATACCGTTCGTTTTAAGGGATCAACTTGTTTTTTCTTTAATTTGGCAGGCGACTCAGCCATAAAAAAACACTTCCTTTATAAGATGTATGTTGACTTTATATTTTAATATTGTATAATAAGGTCAGAAAATAAACCTTATATTGCTTATAATTGTTTTTAAGATTTTATATTATGAAAGGATAAATAAAATGGAAATTTGCGTATTCGGTGCTTCAAGCGAGCAGATAGAGAAAATTTATATAGATACCGCCGAAAGTCTGGGCAGAGCGATTGCAAACCGTGGCGACGCCGTAATTTACGGCGCAGGAAAATACGGTGTAATGGGTGCGACCGCAAGGGGCGTAACCTCTGAAAAAGGTGAACTTATAGGTGTAGCGCCTGAATTTTTCAAGAAAGACAATGTTCTTTACGACAAGTGCACAGAACTTGTTTTTACGGACACAATGCGTGAGCGTAAAGGTGTAATGGAAGACCGTGCGGACGCTTTTGTAATTTGCGCAGGCGGTATCGGCACTTTTGAAGAATTTTTTGAAGTGCTTACTCTCAAGCAGCTTAGTCAGCACAGAAAGCCGATTGTTATGTACAATGTAAACGGATATTACGATTCACTCATAAATATGATGAAAAAGTCCGTATCAGAGGGCTTTATGAGTGACGATTGTCTTAAACTCTTTACCGTAGCAAATACCGAACAAGAGGTTTTCGAGCAGATAGACAACTATAAAGAATATACCTACGATAAGTACGGCTTTTTAAGGGACGGTGACAACAATGGCTGACAGATGCGACCAATGCACATATTTTGTTGAAGATGACGAGTACGGCGATTACTGTTCGCTTAGTCTTGATGAAGACGAAATGGAAAAGTTCTTAACAGGCAACACCGAGCAGTGCCATTATTTCAGGCTCTATGACGAGTACAAAATCGTGCAGAAACAAAATTAAACTTCTTTATCACAGAGATATAATGTGAATATAAAACTCACATTGATTAAAGATTTATAATATTTATTTAAAATCTTTGAAAAAATAATTTTTGTTATTTTTTTATATCTTATCAAAAAAACTTCCTTTTTACAAGGAAGCTTTTTTGTTTTTATTGTCATTTATAAACAGATAGAATAATAAAAAGATATAGTCCGTAAAAATATAAACTATTAAAAATACCGAACTTTTGCTGTTTTGTTAGTGCAACTATACAAAAGTTAATCTAATATTGATAAGTCCGTTGAAATAGTGTGCCAAAAGTATTAAAATAATATAGTGGTTTATAGAAAAATGTAGTAGTGTTTATAAATATTAAAGTAGGTATGGAAAACTACGGACAAAAATTGACGGCTTGCTCGCTTATCTTGACGAACTGTTCGGTGAAGAGAATATGAACGAATGTAAAGACTGCTTAAAGATGCTCAAAAAGCTTGTATAATCTGCAAAATAAGGGCGAACTTTGTTTGCTCTTTAGCTGATTGATTGACATTGTTCATTTTTGCTGATAAACTATATATATTGGCTTTTATTATGCTAAAAATTCTAAGAATGAGGAGTGATTATAATGGTAGATTTTGGTAAGTATTACAAATCTTACAAATATATGCAGGATCTGCTGAAATCGGATTTTACTCACAATTATATAGAAGAGGCTCTCAAAGACGGGGACGAGGGCAAAGATTCTATATCCGGTAAAACTAATGAAAAAGTAATTGATATGGATTGGGTTATCGCAATCGAAGAAACCCTGCCGTATATTCAAAAAGCAATTGACGAACAGGAGAGTTTTGCTATTTACGAAAATCGTGTGCTTTTGACCCTTATTCATAAGGCGCTTATGTTTGTTGATGACAAATATTCTAAAATGAAAGATGTGCCTAACGATTCTTACAATAATATAACAATGAACCGTCACCTTGAGCTTAATCAGCAAAAGCTCGATTTCAGCGTTAATTATGTAAACGAAAACCACGAATCACTTGCAGAAGACCTTGATGTAGAGGATATTGAGTCGCTTTCAGATTTTGACCGTATCCGCAGAATTCGTCAGGGACTTAACGAGTGTCTTGCAACTCCGCTTATGAAAGAGATTGCAAAAGAACCGCAGGTAAAACCGCCGCTCACACAGACTAACCTGCTCAAGGAAAACCCTAACTTTAAAAAGGCAGTAGAGTTGTGGAGCTTCCTTGATACATACAAAAAGCAGGGCTTTGAACTCGTAGGCGAAGAGTACAACGGTAAGATGACTGACGAGAACAAGGAAGATGTTTACCTTGCAATGGAATTTCAGCATTTTATGATGTCGATTACCACCAACCCCGCACTTAGAAAAATGCTGCAGGAAAAGTACGAAGAAGAAAATGCCCTTGCCAAAGAAGAGGCTGACCGCCCCGAAAAGGTAAAGGAAATGGTACTTGAGGCACAGATAGAGGCAGTGCGCAAAGAAGAAACGGAAATCCGCTTAAAAGAAATCCGTGAGCGTGAAAAGCAGATACTTGACCTCAATTCGGAAATTAAAAGTTTGAAAATCACAATCGACCAAAAAGAACAGCAGATACTCACTCTAAAGGGTCAAATTCCCGCTTTACAGGACGAGCTTCACAATACAAAGAACGAGCTTAAGGAAACAAAGTTAAAGTTACTTGAGGCTCAAAAAGAAATCGAAAGACTTAAAGAAGAAACTGAAAAACTTACTGCGGAGATTACGGAACTTAAAGAAACTCTTGAAAACGAAAGAGAAAGTCACGCAAAGCAGGTAGAGCAGATGAATGCCGACTTTGCCGAAAAAACAAGAATTGCAGAGGAAAATTTTGCAAATCAGCTCAGCGCAAAGCAAAAGGAATTTGATGACGCACAGACCGCTCACAACGAATATGTAACAAAGCTCAACACAGATAATGCAAATAAGATTGCCGAGTTAAATACTAACCACAGCAACGAGGTTGCACAGCTTAAGAGCGATTATGAAAACAGAATTGATACTATTAATAAAGAAAACGCAACCGCAACAGCTAATTTGAAATCCGATTACGAGGGACAGCTTACTTCCATGAAAGCGGATTACACCTCTCAGATTAAGAATTACGAAAAGCAGATTGCCGATATTAATGCGGAAAACGCTAAGAATGTAAAAGAACTTAACGATAACCATGCCAAAGAAATCAAGACCATTACCAAAGAATCCGAAAAGCGAATGGCTGATTTTGAAAAAGAAACCACCAAGAAGATGAACGATACTATAGCTGATGTTAAAAAGAAAGCTAAAGACGAAGTTCGTCAGGCTGAAAAAACAGCAAAAGAAAAAATTGCAGAGGCAAAGGGCGAAAATAAGCTCTTTAAGAAGAAAAAAGAGGTATTCGAGGCGGCTTATGCGGCAGGTTCGGTAGGACTTATGGCAATGCTTGCCGAAAAGTACGCAGGCGAGGGCCGCACAGACTTTGCCGACCACCTTGTGTCAGCCACAGCGGCAATCAGAGCAATTATGATTGCGCCTACACCAAAGGGCCTCACACTTACAATGTATACCCATGGCTCGGCTAAATTGTTAAAGCTTTATGCAGGCGTTACAAGATACGATGTAGCCATTGCCGATACGGTTTCGTCATTCGGCGGAGTTGAGGGACAGCCTGTATTTATCAGCTTTGCAGGTGTTGAGGGCGAGGTAGCAAACGAAATTGCAGCCAAAATCAAAGAAACAGCTGATTGCAAAGTAACTGTTTCTCAAAACAGAAGAATACAGTCAACAGGAATTATTGGCATATATTTTTGCGGAGAATAAGCGAGGTATGCTATGAATAAATCGGCACAGCAGCGCCTGATGAAACAGCAAATTGGGACAAGGCAGTAGAGGGTGTTGATTACCTTTGCTTTGACCTTTATATGAGAATGCGAAATCCGAGAAAAATTTACATTACTAAAGATTCCGTTCTCACTCCGAGGCAAGACTTGATCTTTCGGGAGGTCAATTTAAACTGAATTTTAATCTTGACGGGGAGCTTGCATAATTTTAAAGGCAGGTGAAGCGTATGAAAGCAGAAAAGCTGATTCTGGACTTTTAATTAAGAAAGCCGAAAACCTTAAGGTTGACAAGAAAAAGCTTTTTACTTCATATGCTTCACTTTTTCTTGTTTCAGCGGTACTTGTAACCCACTACAGTCCTACCAAAAAAAGCGATAGGTTTTTAAACTGTCACCTTAAATCGTATAAAAACGCTTTTATCTCTCTCTTTTAAATAAAATATGAAAAGGACAGCAGATTTTTTCGACTGCTGTCCTCTTTCATTTGTTTGTTAAATAAAAGTGGTGCTATTCTGAATGTTGAGTAATATTTAAAAATAATGGGCTTATCCGATTTTCAGTCGGGCAACAAAGTAAAGCGAAAGTCAAATTTTCCGCCAGAAGTTAAAAGTTTGGTCAACCTTTTTAAAGGTTGTAGGTGTGGGCAACGCCCACAAATACTTTCCTTTTATGCAATCTCACGATAGCCAAACGGCTTGCCGTTTGGCGGCTGGAACATAACGGCGAAAGCCTCTTAATTGCGACAGCAACAAAGGAAAAAGCACGCTACTAAACTACTGATTTGCCACTTTTCAAGAGCAAATTAGCCACACATGCAAACTTTTGCGTCCTTTGGAATATCTTTTCTCTAAGACTGCTAATGTGCAACTTTCTTGCTCTCTGCCACTTATTAGTCTTAACTTTTGTTTTCTACTAAAGTCTTGAATAATCTAAATTTTAGTTATTCTATAATATAATTGCAACTGTTTATTTATATTTCAATTCAGTGCCTTTTTGCTATTTTATGGGCTCTGCCAAAACCCGCAACCCTTTAAAAAGGGTTGACCTGAATTTTGAATTTATAAAACGAAACTTTATGCACTAAACCATAATTTACCCAAATTTTAATAAAAACCTAAAAATCTTAACATCACATCACAATTTCACTATCAAAATATTGCTCTTAAAAATGAACTCGTTGCCTAATTTCATCTTTAGAAAATATCATTCCGTCAGGCACAACCACCCACTTTTCTTCTATGTCATCTTTCCTATGTACGATATCAATAATATCTTCAATGTAACCGTAATTTAACGGATAATACATATCCTTGTGTTTCGGATGGTAACTGCCCAATGGTCTGTCAACAGTGACAGTTACTGTTGTTCCGATTATAAAATTTTTTTCATCTGTAAATACTTTTCTATCAATTTCGGCTGTATCAAAGGATATGTCCAGTTTTCAGGTAACTCATCCATAAGAACAACCTTCTCCATTTCGCTATGTAATTCTTTAGCAAATTCGGTTATCTCTGCAAAACAAAGCAAACCAAATGTTTCCTCTCCTGTATTATTTACTCGTGTCTTACCTATCACTGAATAAACACATATTGGCTTTATCTCAAATTCTACTGCTCCTGTTTCTTCCTGTAACTCTCTTTTAGCAGTTTCAAGAATATTCTCGTCTGCTTCTCTATGCCCTCCCGGCACTTCATAGGTATCTCTTTCTTTATGCTTGCAAAATACCCACTTGCCGTTGCTCTGTGAGATTATTACTGCAAATTTTAATAATTCATCATTAACTGCATCATAAAATTTTACTTCCAAATTATCCATTACAGTACCTCCAAATTGTTACTCTCCCCACAATAGAGCAATTCAATAAAACAAATGCCAAAAATCCGCATAAATACAGACTTTTGGCATTTCTGTCCGTTGTTTATACTTAATAATATCTAATCAAAGATATAACCTTGCCGAGGATTGCTACTTCATCTGCGATAATCGGCTCGAAATCGTCATTTTCAGGCTGTAATCTAAAATGACCGTTTTCCTTATAAAAGCGTTTTACGGTTGCCTCTTCGCCAATCAGCGCAACAACAATTTCGCCGTTTGACGCAACAGGAGTGCGGTTTACTATTACAATGTCGCCGTCATAAATGCCTGCCTTAATCATACTTTCGCCCTTTACATGAAGTGCAAAAAGTTCTCTGCCTCGGCTCAGACTTTCGGGAATAGGTATGTATGTTTCGATTTCCTCAACGGCAAGAACAGGATAACCTGCGGCAACGCTGCCCACAAGCGGAATATTTACGCTCCGCTCTTCGCCCACAATTCGTATGCAGCGGTTTAAGCCATGCTCACGCTCAATTAATCCCTTTTCCTCAAGCGCACCAAGGTGATGATGAACCGTTGAAGTAGATTTTAACCCCGTAGCCTCGCATATTTCACGCACAGACGGAGTTCTGCCTTCGTCCGCACACTGTTTTAAAAAATTAAATATAGCCTGCTGGCTCTTGCTTAATGGTTTCATAGTGACCTCACAAATTTGCGAAAGTGCCGACTTGTAAATAACTATTACGGCCTACCATATTATAACACATTTCCCCTAAAAAATCAAACATTTGTTTTATTTCAAAAAATAATTTTTTCAATAGGATTTCATATTAAATTCACACGATTTTCAAATAAATATAGTTTAATATAACTGTACTCAAAAGGCGGAACCGCAACCGCCGAGTATATTGTTCTACCCTCCTCAATGCGGGCAATGTGCCCGTAATTGTACCCCTCATTTTTTTAAGAACAGGAAAGCACCGTGTTTTTGTTGGCATGGTGCTTTTCAATTTTTGCTGTATTTTTGTTTTGGAGGGGAGATTTGATGTTAATTGTTGCGAAAATTTGATTTAACATATTTAAACTAAAAATTTAGGTCAACCCTTTTTAAAGGGTTGCGGGTTTGGGCAGAGCCCATAAAAAGTTTCCTTTATATTTTCATTTCAGGCGCAAACAGCTTTGCTGTTTGCGTGCTAAAACTTAGTTTGAAAAAACAGGCAGATGCTCAATGCGTCTGCCTGTTTTGCAATATTTTCAGAAATTATTTTGTCAAAACTTCTTTTATCTCGCTGATATACATTTTATGAAAATCATTATCATACCATTTACTTACACTCTGTTCGTCAAGAATACTCTCGCTGTTTAAAAACTGCGAATACATCTTTTTGCACACGAGCACGAGTTTTGCCTCGGCAAAGTACGGAATACCGTCCTCTGTAAAAGCAGGTGTAAGTCCTGTTTCGGCAACCTTATCTACATCTCTGCCGCTCTTTGAACCGCAAAGTTTGAGTGCGTCACGATATTTTTCATCAAAAAAGCTCATTGTGTAGTAATCGTTTTTCTCAATAAACCCAAAAGTATAGCGCTGAGGGCGAATAAAAGTAAAGGCAACGGGTTTGCCCCACATAATGCCTGCGCCGCCCCAGCTGATTGTCATTGTATTGAAGTTGTCGGCACTGCCGCTTGTTACAAGCGCCCAATCCTTGCCGATAAGGTCAAACACGCTTTCGTTAATATCTGATGCGTTAATTTTCTTAAATTCTGACATAATTATCCTCCTTGTATCTTCTTGCCGCATTTGGCAAGAACATAATGTTTTGCATTTTTATTAATCAAAAATATTTTCCTTATTTTGTTCCCGTTGAGCCAAAACCGCCCTCGCCACGCTCTGTATCCGAAAGCTCGGTTACTTCTGTTACGGTCGGAACAATTACGGGTGCAATCACCATCTGCGCCACCCTTTCAAACGGCTCGACAGTGTACGGCTTATCAGAAACATTGCAAAGACCAACGCAAATTTCGCCTCTGTAATCGCTGTCAATAACGCCGACACCGTTGGCAAGGCAAATGCCATGCTTTATTCCGAGTCCGCTCCTTGCGTAAATAAACGCCGCTACCGATGAATCGGGAAGTTCAATGGCTATGCCTGTCGGCACAACGGCAATCTGTTGCGGTTCAAGTGTAATTTTATCGGCGATGCAGGCATACAAATCCATTCCTGCTGCGCCGCTTGTTGCAATTTTGGGGATTTTTGCGTTATCTTTTACCTTTTTTATCTTTAATTCCATAGTGTTCCTTTCAATTTAGGTTGCATCTGCAATCAAATTTTGCAGGAATTTTTAAAATTCCTTGCAAAAGAATCAGACTTAAAAAATTAATAATGTGAAATTAGAATATTAAAAGTTTGTAATTTGTGTAACAGCAATTTAATTTAATTCTTTTAAACAAATTTAACAGAGTTATTAACATTAACATTGTTTTAACAATTCTATTTAACACCCCTGAGGTATAAACCTCTTGTTGATTTGACTTTTAACATCGGATTTTCCGTAAATTCGCACATACTTTTAACACTTTCAACATAGTTTTCAACAGTTAAACGAAGTGAATAAAAAGATGTTGAAAGTGTGGAAAACTCTTTTTTAGAGATATAAAGCGGTACACAATTCAACACTTCGGTGCATATTCCGTCACATTTCAGCGGAAATTTCTCACCTTTTCTGTCCGTCATTTTTGAGGAATTTTTGCAAGTTTTGCAAGAAATGTTCTCGCTCTTTGCAGGGCAGTTTACAGTGAGCATAAGCGGAAGATGTCCGTAGGTGATAATACCCCTTTTTATAGTTCCGCCAAGGCGGTTTATCCGCTCAAAAGTAAGCTCAAAGCTGAGTTCAACATCTTCAAAACCGTATTCCTCTGCCCAAAGCAGGTCATAGGTGTTCACAAGGTTAAGACCAAAACCGCCATGCACACGCATATTTTCGCTTTTTGCCATATATACGGCGGCCAAGTTTCCGCAAAGTGCATCATTAATGCCGAGCTGTTTAACTTCCACAAGCCTTTTGGCAATTCTGTCCTCGTTTTTAAACAGACCTCTCGGAATTTCCACGCCGATATTGTAGCCGTTGGCAATAAGCGATTTCAGCTTTTCGCTGTCGGTAAAAATCGGAACATAAACAAGCTCACATTCCTTAAAAGCAGGCGAAAACTTTGCGGTAGTCATTCTTGCTCTTATTGCGTTGCCCTTTGGCACCAGAGAGGTGTCGGGCTCTGTAATTTCAACATTGTTAATAATATAGTTGTGCCACACCGCCCTTAAATCGTCAAGTCGGGCAAGCGCATCTCTGCGCATTGCGTTTAGCACTGAAAGTGGGAGAGAGAGGCTGTCCTCTGTATTTATACTCAAGCTGTCAAAGAAATATGCCGTTGAGCCTGTTTTCTTTAGCTGAGTTTCGCATTTTGCCTTGTCAAGGGCAACCTTTTCGGCTTTCTGACAAACAAAGTCAGAAGAAACCTTAACCGTATGCGAGCCGTCTGAAATTTCGAGTGTTGGATTTTCGCCGATTTTTGCAGTAAAAATACCGCTTATGGCAATGTTGCTAAGCTCGTCCTTGTAGCTCCGGCGAATTTTTGCAAACAGCTTTTCATCGGCAGCCACAACATCGTTTTTCCTGCGGTAGCCAAACATTTCGTAACCCGTTTTTCCCGTATAGTAGCCGTCTGTAAAGCCTGTGCGGGAAAACACGCTTTTTAAAATTTCGGCTGTATCACCGCTAATAAAGCCGCTGTCACGCTGTTCCTTGCAGGCACGAACTGCGGCAGAAACATATTCGGGCCTTTTCATTCTGCCCTCAATTTTGGCAGAGGCGACACCCATTTCTTCAAGCTGCGTAATATATGGTATAATGCTGTTGTCTTTTAGGCTGAGTGCGTGACCGTCCTTTACCTTTCCTACGGAAAACGGCAGGCGGCAGGGCTGAGCGCAAGCTCCTCGGTTTCCGCTCCTTGAGCCGAGCATTGCGCTGAAATAGCATTGTCCCGACACGCACATACAAAGCGCACCATGAACAAAAACCTCAAGCTCTACGGGAATTTGGGCGGCTTTTTCAAGCTCTGCCTTGCTCATTTCTCTTGACACAACAACTCGTTCAAAGCCCATTTCGTAAAGTGCCTTTACGCCGAGGTACGAGTGAACGCTCATCTGAGTAGATGCATGCAGGTGCATTGACGGCACAAGCTGACGGGCAAGTTTGGCAACACCCATATTTTGTACAATGAGTGCGTCTACATCTGCCCTTGCGGCGAGAAGTATAGCCTCTTTCATTCTCTGCATTTCGTCATCGAAAACTATGGTGTTGATTGTGACATACACCTTTACAGAGTGAATGTGGCAGTAGCGAACCGCCTCGATAAGCTCATTTTCGTCAAAATTATGCGCAGAAGAACGAGCGGAAAATTCCTTTTCGCCCAAATATACGGCGTCTGCTCCGCTTCGTACGGCGGCTGCAACGCTGTCCATACTGCCGGCAGGCGCAAGAATTTCAATTTTATTTTCCATAATCATAGCAATCAGTCAAAAAGCGAGATTTGCTGTTGGCGCATTTTTCGGACTATTTCGTCATTTTCTTCTTCCTCAACTGCGCCGTTTTCCTCTGTTTGTGCAGAGTTTACCGCCTGTTGCAGAGCATTTCTCAGCTGTTGATTCTCCTTTTCAAGTCTTAAATATTTTCGTGTAAGGGCAGTGTTTTCGTTGATAACCTCGGCAAGGCGGTTTTTGTACTCGGTGCACTGCTTGTTGAGGTCGTTTGTTTGGC
>OHAS01002899.1_pt1 | contig 11855 bp, 13 predicted proteins | sample 1577131 | NCBI WGS metagenome assembly OHAS01 (sample SAMEA3541566, study PRJEB24748) | human gut metagenome | biome: human gut; feature: human-associated habitat; material: faeces | place: China | collected 2012
GTAACCTATTTTTTATTACATTTCAATTATATAATAATTATCATTTGTAAACAAGTAGTAATTATTTATAATTTTTAATCATAGTTAGTAATTGTTCTTTTGGAATAAAGCCAATATTCTTTTCTACTAAATTACCATTTTGAAATAAAATAATAGTTGGAATACTCATAATACCATAATTTCTTGCAAGTTCATCATGTTTATCAACATCTACTTTAATAACTTTAATATTTTCTTCTTTTGCTACTTCTTCTATAATAGGGTGCATCATACGACATGGTCCACACCAAGTTGCATAAAAATCCACCAATACTAATTTATCTTTTATTTCTTCATTAAAATCTTCATTATTTAATTCTAACATTTTTATCTCCTATCTATATTTATTAATGACAGCATCAATACCATCAATTTTTATTTTACCATTATCTACTAATTTTTTAACATAATCTGGTGTAATTATTTTATGTTCTAACATTACATCAATAGATTTTAAATTTAGAGTATTAGCATCCATCTTTTGTTCATAATAATCATTTCCTAAATCATATAAATCATTAACAGTATCTACAAAACTACCTGCTACTTGTGATAAGACTGGAGTAGAATTTAAAATTGGACTAGTTAGTTTACTACCTTCAAAAATATCTAGTTTAAATTGTGGTTGTCTAAAGAAAAATAATAGTAAAAAGGTAATAATAAATCCTTCTACAATTCCAACAACAAAGCCTAATATTTTAGAAGGAATACCAAGAATAATGGTATATTTAAGTATTTTTTCAATAATACCAGTAATTCTAATTAAAATTCCAAGTACCACTTCTAGTAAAAGAACAACGAGTATAAATGATATTATTTGATATAAAATAATGTTTAAACTTGTTACATTAGCAAAACTACCACTAAATTTAAAGAATGGAAAATGTAAACTTAAAAATTCAGCAATTGGATTCTTTAAATAAAAAGCAAGTACCACTACGATAATAAATCCAACAGTTGAAACAGTTTGCTTTAACACCCCTCTTTTAAATCCAGCTACACCACTTGCCAAAATAATTAAGATAATCAGTGTATCTACTATATTCATAAAATCACCCTTTCTTATTGTATTCATTATATCGTTATTTTATTTATTTTTCAATTATCTTACTTTCAATAATTGCTTATTTGACACTTTAACTTTTTCTAATTTATTTAAAATGACTTAATTTCTTATTCATTAAGTATAATTAACAAGATTATCTTATTTTAAAATGTTTCTACCACATTCTAAATTAGTTTCCTTTATTTTTCAAAACAAACTAGTATGTTTTAAATTTTTCCGGTATAATATAAGTAGAATTTAGAAAAAGGGTGATATTATGAACTGTGTTATTCGTGTTAGTGATAAAACAAAAGAAAAAATGATAAAATATTATGAAGATAAAAAAAGAGACAAAGTAATTCCTTATGTTATCTTTCAAGCCCAAGATGGAGATACAGTTATTACCATGTATGAAAGTGGTAAAATTATGTTTCAAGGTACTACTGCAGATGTTGATAGCTCTATGTGGCTAGAAATGGACGGTCAAAGTAAAAAAGATAGTCCGGAAGTAAAAGAAAAAAAATATTATTACTGTTCTTCTATTGGTTCTGATGAAGTAGGAACTGGAGATTATTTTGGTCCTATTGTAGTAACTGCTAGCTTTGTTAAAAATGAAGATATTCCTTATTTAGAGGAATTAGGAATTAAGGATTCTAAAAAATTAACTGATGAAAAAATATTAGATATTGCTCCTAAAGTTGCTAAGAAAATAAGCTATAAAAGTTTAATTCTTTCTAACCAAGAATATAATGAAAAACATGGTAGTAACAACAATATGAATAAAATAAAAGCTATTATGCATAATAAAGTTTTATATCAAATGGTACAAGAAACTAAAGAAAAATATGACTATATTATCGTTGATGAATTTGCTAGAGAAAATAGATATTATGATTACATTAAAGATATGAAAGAAATTCAAAGAGGAATTACTTTTATGACAAAAGCAGAAGATAAAAATTTAGCTGTTGCTTGCAGTAGTGTAATTAGTAGATACATTTTCTTAAAAGAATTTGATAAATTATCTGATAGTCTTCATATTCCTCTTCCTAAAGGAGCAGGTCCGAATGTTGATGTTATCGGAGAAGAAATTGTCGATAAGTATGGACAAGATAAATTAAAAGAAGTAGCTAAATTAAATTTTGCTAACACTGAAAGAATATTAAAGACCGTTATTTTCTAACGGTCTATTTTTTTTCATTGATAAATGTTTTATTATCTAATAAAGTCTCATGAAGTAACTCTTCACTGTTATTTAAAAATACTTCTTCAATACGATCTACTCTACATTTTTCTGATATTAAAATAGATTCTACTTTATTTACAGCATTTTCCAAATCATCATTGACTACTACATAATTATATTTTGTTACTTCATTAATTTCTTGATAAGCTGTTTTAAAACGAGCTAAGATTTTTTCTTGAGATTCCGTTTTTCTATTTTCTAGTCTTTTCTTTAATTCTTCCATAGAAGGTGGCATAATAAAGATAAATAAAGCATCTTTTATTAATTCTTTTATCTGTAATGCTCCTTGAATTTCAATAATTAAAATAACGTCTATTCCTTTATTTAAATACTCTTCTATTTTATTTTTAGGAGTTCCATAATAATTACCATTGTAAGAAGCATATTCTAAAAAGTTTCCTTCTTTAATATTTTCTTCAAATTGTTCCTTTGTTACAAAAAAATAGTCTTTTCCATTTTCTTCTTTTCCACGAGGTAGGCGTGAAGTCATAGAAATAGAAATCCAGGCATTTACTCTTTTATTCTTTATAACTTCATTCATAATAGAATCTTTACCTGCTCCACTTGGTCCACTAACAACTACTAGAATTCCTTTTTCTTTTTGTTTAATAATAGCCATAATAATCTCTCCTTAATTAGTCCTAATTATAATATAAGTAAATTATTACTGCAAGCTATTTTTTATGAATTCTTGAATTAAGAATTCAAGACAAAAGAAAAGCCAATTTTAAAAATTTTTTAAAAGAAATTTAAAAATTGACTAATTTTTTATTTAAAATCACCTAAATCTATATTTTTAAATTTTAAAATAGGATTTTTGGTAATACATAAACTACTACAAAAGTAGCTACGCTGATAGCAGGTACAAATACATAAGCAAGTTTGTTTTTATCTACTTCAGTTGTTTCCTGAACACCTTGATATAAGTGTGTTAGATAGAAAATTCCAGAAATTAATAATACAACCATCATTAATTTAATAGAAATATAATTTAAAATAATAGATACTACTGTAGTAACAGTTGTAAATACTGAACATACTCCTACTAAAGAGAAAGCCTTTTTCATATCAATTTTATCTTTAAATATTACTCCAGCCATTACATAAATCATAAAAGCAGTAACACTAAATCCTACAGCCATAAATAAGATTCCATATAAGAAAGTCTTCATAAATGGAACATCTATAGAAGAAGACATTGCAAGTAATGAACTATAACCACCAGTAAATGAACTAATTAAATTTATAGATTCCTTTGCTATACAATATAAGAAAATACCACTTATGATACAATTAATAGCTAAAGCAATTAATCCTAACACAAAGTTAGAAGAAGTAGCAAACTTCTTAATTGTATCTATAGGTTTTACAAAAATACCCTTTACCATTTCAATATAAGAGTTTACACATTCATTAAAATCAAAACCATTTGTCTTTGATTCTACTACTACCTCTTTCTTTACTTCTTCTTTACAACAATCGCATGGTTTTCCATCTTCTAATTTTTTACCACATTTTGTACAAAATTTTGCCATAAAATATCACTCCTTTTTTATTAATATCTTGAGAAATAGTCTTCTAAATCACTTACATTTACTAAATAATACTCACCCTTATCATAAGAATAAGTTAGTTTCATGTATTCGTAGCTAGAACTACTATTTTCTTTTTCTTCATTATTAAAATTTGTATACTTAACAGTATAATCATAATTTGCTTTTACTTCTACTTCTAAATAGCCATCATTTGTTATATCTAAATCATAGATAGATACATTTTTAAAAGTAATACTAGTTAAAGTGTTAGTTGCTTCTTTTAAATCTGATAAAAAGCTATTATAACTTGATTCTAATTTACTTAAATCAAGACTACCATGTTCTAAATTAGATTTAAAACTACTAAATTCCTTTTGTTCAATAGCATTGGTATAAATAGTTGTTAAAGATTCTTTAGCTTTAGAAACAATTTTTTCTTTTTCAGATGTAGATAGTGTATTTTCATCTAAACTTACTTCATGAAGATTATAGTAAGCTGATGGCGTTACAATTTCTTTAATTTCCATACCGCTAGGTAAAACTACTTTTAATTCTGTCTTTGTTGAAAATACTAATGGGAGATCATATACATCATATTTTGAATTAGATTCATCTTTATTTAAGTATTTAGATTTTACTTCAATACCAGCAAAAGTAAGTTTAGAACCTTTTATAACTTTAATCGTATAGTCTTTTACAGTAGCGGCTGTTACTGAAGAATCATTTATTTTCCAACTATCAAAAACAATAAATTTCTTTTTACTTTCTTTTACTAATTTAATAGAACTTGTTTTTTCACTAGATGAAGTTTTAGAAGTATAACTAAATTTAACTGTTGCTGTTAATTTACCATCTCCATACTCAACATCTGTAATTTTGTAGTTCTCAATAACCGTATTAGAGTTACTATCACTAACTAAATCAGTAAATATCTTTTTACTAGTGAAAGTCTTATCTCCTTCTAATTCTAGATATTTGTATAACTTATTACCGTCTCCACTGATAACATCTTTGATATACTCATCAGCTACAGTTTTAGGACTAAACATATCACTTCCAACCTTATAACCTATTCCTAATAAAAGAACGATACCTGCAATAATACCAATGATAATTTTATTTCTTTTACTCATTGGCTTCTTGTCTTTTACTACCTTAGTAGTAACTTCCTGTTTTTCCTCTTCCTGCATTAATGGGTGCCCACATTCGCTACAAAAAGCATCTGTTTTTTTATTTTTGGCTCCACATTCACTACAATACATTTTTTTCACTCCTCTCTATTTTAGAGTACAATTTCTGTCTATTCTTGTCAAGAAAATATAAACAAATATTTCTTTTTTAGTTTATGTTTACACAAAAAGAAACATGACTATTTCTGTTTCTTTTTAGAATCTTTATTTTCTTCTTTTCTATCAGTGATATATTCTTTAATATCAGAATGAAAGAAATTCCAAGTAGCACGAATAATGATATAAAGAGGAAGTCCCATCATAATACCAAAAATTCCAAAAACACTACTACATACACCAGCTGTAAAAATAACTAAAATTGGGTTAATATTATTGGTCTTTCCATAAATATGAGGTGAAATAACATATCCATCAATATTAGGAAATATTAATGTAATTAGTAAAGTTGCGATAAATAATCTAGTAGAGATAACACTGGCAGTTACTACCGCAATAATATTCGTAATAATTCCTCCAAAATATGGAATTACTGTTGTGACACAAGCAAGTAATCCTAATAATAACCAGTTAGGGTGACCTACTAATTTAAATAAAATAGAATATTCAAATAACTGTACAACCATAAATATAGCTAATCCATGTAAGTAGTTTCCCATTTCATGATCAATTGTTTTTACATAATTGTATTCTCTTTTATGACTCTTTAAAACTTTTTTAATAAGTCCACGAATTTTGTCCATATCAATTAGTAAATAAATTCCTACAATAAAGACAATAATAGCATTGGTTAAAAAGTTAACACTTTTTCCTAAAATATCGATAGTACCTGTAGAAATATAAGTACCTAGTTCTTTAATTAATTGATTTAATGTATCAGTAATAGCTACTTGATATTCTCCTAAATCTAAATCATATCTACCAGAAATATCGGTAATAACTTGGGTTACTGTTTTAGAAAATGCTACTAACTGTTCATAAATAACGGGAACAGTAATCCAAAGTAAACTAATAATAAGTCCAAACACAATTAAGATTACGAATATTAAAGCAAGACTTCTTCTTACTCCTTTTTCTTCTAATTTCTTAACAAAAGGATTTAAAACATAAGCAAACACAAAAGCTAAAAAGAATGGTGTTAAAATATGGAAAATTTTTAATAAAATTCCTCCCCAATAGTTGCTAGTTGCTATCACGATATAAATAATTGCCATTAATAATAAAGTATTGACTAAACGATAATTTAATTTATTACTCATAATTTCACCTCTCTAACCAAATCGTGGTTGGTCCATCATTGATTAAACTTATCTGCATATCAGCACCAAATATTCCTGTTTTTACGGATACTTCTTTTTTTAATTCTTCATTCCAAAGATCATATAACTTTTTTGCATCATTTCCATTTAAGGCTTTGATGTAACTAGGGCGATTTCCTTTTTTAGTATCTGCATATAGTGTAAACTGTGAAATAGATAAAACTTCTTTGTTTTCTTGTTCCAACATGCTTTTATTCATAACGCCAAACTCATCTTCAAAAATTCTAAGATTTAATACTTTTTTAACTAGATATTTTATATTATCTATCGTATCTGTTTCTGTAAATCCAACAAATAAAACAAGTCCACTTTCTATTTTCCCAACGGTTTTACCATCTACTACACAACTAGCTTGTTTACTTTTTTGAACTAATACTCTCATCTTGATAACCTCTCAATTTTTGATACATATGATAATTTTTCTAATTCCGTTACTACTTTTTGTAGATATGTTAAATCTTTTACATACATTGTGACTTCATAAGCAATTCCTAATTTTTCATGAATAGTTAAGAAACGATCGACATGTAGATCAAAAATACTTAACTTCTGCATAATTTCCATTAACATATTATCGGTAGTATCTGTATGAATTAAAATAACGGTTTCATATTTATCATTTGTTTTACTACTCCAATTTACCATTACTGTTCGATTATCTAAATATTCTAAGTTATGACAATTTTTACGATGAACACTAATTCCATTTCCTTTCGTAATATAACCAATAATTTCATCACCTGGTAATGGATCACAACAAGAAGCTAAATTTACTTTGACCTTATCAATACCTGCTACCACAATATCAGAGTTATTATCACTTGGTTTTAATATTACCTTTTTAGGTTTTGTTACCTCTTCTTCTTTTTTAAATATAACATTTATTACTGTAGAGGAAGCATGTTTTCCATTTCCTATTTCTAAATATAATTCTTCTAAATTATCAACTTTAAAATTTTTAAATAATTTACCTTCATTAGAAGGAGTGAAAAAATCAGGAAACGCTATTTTTCTTTTACGCAACTCTTTTTCTAAAGCTTCTTTTCCTCTTTCAATATAAATTTCTTTTTCATTTTTCGTAAAAAAAGCTCTAATTTTATTTTTAGTTTGACTAGATTTCGCAATATTTAACCATTCTTGAGAAGGACCTTTAGAATTTTTAGAAGTATTAATTTTTACGATATCATTATTCTTTAATTCATAGTCAATTGGTACAATACTATTATTTACGATAGCTCCTACCATAGTTTCCCCTACTTTAGTATGAACTTTATATGCAAAGTCAATAGGAGTTGCCCCTTTTGGAAGTTCAATAATATCTCCCATTGGCGTAAAACAGTAAATATTATTATTTAAGACTTCATTTTTAACACTATCGACAAATTCTTCACTACTCATCTTATCTTCATTTAACTCAATGATAGATTTAAAAAATTGAAGTTTCTGTTCCGTAGTATTCTGCATCATTTGACTAGCATCTTTATGTTCTTTATAAGCCCAGTGAGAAGCAATACCATTTTCAGCTACTTCGTCCATTTGATAAGTACGGATTTGAATTTCAAAAAGATAACCATCTACTCCAAATACAGTAGTATGAAGAGATTGATACATATTCGTTTTGGGCATAGCAATATAATCTTTAAAACGTTTTGGAATTGGTTTAAACTTAGAGTGAATAATACCAAGCGCTAAATAACACTCTTGCTCTGTACTAACTAAAATTCTAAGTGCTAATAAATCGTAAATATCACTAAATTTCTTTCCTTTATTTAATTTATTATAAATACTATAGATACTCTTAGCTCTACCTTTAATCTCATGAGGAATATTATGTTCATTTAATAATTCTGTTACTAAATTCATCATTTCATTTACTGTGTTATCACGTTCTAATTTTGTTTTATCAAGACGCTCAGCAATATCATAGAAAACATCTGGTTTTAAATAACGAAGTGATAAATCTTCTAATTCACTTTTTATTTTATGAATACCTAAATGATGCGCAATAGGAGCTAGAATTTCTAAAGTTTCTTTCGCTATTTTTTTCTGCTTTTCTAAAGGTAGTGCATAAAGAGTGCGCATATTATGTAATCTATCTGCAAGTTTTACGATAATAACTCTTACATCTTCACTCATACCAACAATAATCTTTTTATAGTAATTCGTTAAATACTCATTTTCAGTAGAAAAATTAATACGACCTAATTTAGAAACACCATATACTAAATTAGAAACAGTCTTACCAAATAAATCTTCTAATTCTTCTTTTGTTACTTCACAGTCTTCTATCGTATCATGTAAAAGTCCCGCAATAATTGTATCAGTATCGGCATAAACAGTTGTTAAAATAATAGCTGTATTTAAAGGGTGAATAATATAAGGTTCCCCTGATTTACGATATTGTCCCTTATGAGATAACTCTGCAAATTTATAAGCTTTTCTTATTTTTTCTAAATTATCTTCTTCTGGTATATAAACACTTGCTTTTTCTATTAAATCTTCAAGTGTATAATCTTTTTTTGTACTCATATGATCACTCCTAGTTATTACTACTTAAGTATGATTTCTTCATTTAAAATATCATTTACCATTTTTGCTAATGATAAATTACTAGCATTTTTCCAATAATTACTAGCAAAATAAATCCAAATATCTTCTTCTGTTACTGTAGAATTTTGTTTTCGTAACTCTCTTTTTCTAAGTCTTAAAGCAGGCATTAAACGCGATTTTAATTCATCAAGAGATCTAAATCTAATATCCATACTATCACCTACCATTAAATATTATATACAATTTTTTCTATTTAAGAAAGACAATTTAGAAAAAGAATTTCAAAAAAACAGTTTTACTACATATAAATTTATTAGGTGATAAATGTGAATAAAGAAAAATTTATAAAATCAACAATTATTTTAATAATTGGTGGCTTTATTACCAAAATACTTGGTATGGTAATTAAAGTAATTAATACAAGATTAATTGGTTTAGAAGGAATTAGTTTATATATGTTAATCTTCCCTACTTTTTCTTTATTTATGTCTTTATCCCAATTTAGTTTACCCACTAGTGTTTCTAAATTAGTAAGTGAAGATAAATATAATAATAAGAATTTAGTATTTTCTAGTATTCCTATTATTCTTATCTTTGATCTTATCTTAATTGCCATTATTTTATTATCGGCATCTTTTATTTCTATAAACTTATTAAAAGATAGTAAATGTTACTTACCAATTTTATGTATTAGTTGTGTACTTCCTTTTGAAGCAATGTCAAATATGCTGAGAGGTTATTTTTTTGGAAAACAAAAAATGTTACCCCATGTAATCAGTCACATTATTGAACAAATTGTAAGACTAGTATTAACGATTATATTAGTTCCTACTTTGATAAAAATTGATTTAGTATATGCTGTTAGTTTTTTAATTTTAGTAAATATGATTAGTGAATTTACAAGTATCATTATTTTATTAATTTTTATGCCAAAACATATTAAAATCACTGGACAAGATATAAAACCTCAAAGAAATAATATTAAAAATATTCTTTCTATTTCTATTCCTAATACCAATACTAGACTAATTGGTAACATTGGTTATTTTTTAGAGCCTATTTTATTAACTTCTGGTATGCTTGCAGCTGGTTATGATATTAGTTATATTACTTTAGAATATGGAATTGTGGCTGGATACTCTATGCCTCTTTTATTACTACCTGGCTTTTTTACAGGAGCTATCTCAAATAGTTTATTACCTGTTATTTCAAAAGCAAACACTTTAAAACAGTATTCTTATATTAAAAGAAAATTAAAACAAGCTATTTTAATTTCTTTAATAATTGGAATTCCGATTACTTTTATTTTATTCTTATTTCCTAATTTCTTCTTAAAACTATTTTATGGCACAACCCATGGTGGCATCTATCTTAGATATTTAGCAATTCCTTTTCTATTTTATTATATTGAACTTCCTCTTGCTGCTACGATGCAGGCTATGGATATGTCAAAAAATGTTATGATAGATAACATGATTGGTATTATTTTAAAAACCGTTTTATTATACTTTTTATCTTTACTACATATTGGAATCTATAGTTTCATTATTGCTTCTAGCATTAATATTATTTTAGTAGCAACTAGTCACTATTTCCATGTAAAAAATAAATTAAGAAGTGCTACTTGTTAATATTATGATTTAGAAAATAATTACTAATACATAGTATGATAATTCCTAAACTATACCCTGCTAATACATCAGTAATATAATGAACATTAAAATAAATTCTACTAAATCCAGTTAGAAAAATAGCTAGTAATAAGAAAGTAATATATAATTTTTCTCTTTTTCCTTGGTAATATTTTTTAATTAATAAAACTAAATAGCCATATACAATCATAGAAGCAAGTGAATGACCACTAGGAAAACTATACCCTGTTACTTCTAAATAAGAAGAAATTGGTCTACTTCGTCCCACTAAAATTTTAATAATAGCATTTAAAGATACGCCAAAAGTTATCGCAATAAGATAAATAAAAATATCTCTTTTGGCACTCTTCTTTCGTAACAAAAAAATAGTTAATAAAAAAATAATCATAATACCAGTAAAACTCATAATATTAGTAACTACTAAGAAAAAAGAAGATACATGTGGATAGGTAAAAAAAGAAGGAATATTTTTACTATAAACATCAATAAAATCAGAAGTATTTAAAACTATTAATAGTAATAAAATTAAAAATATAATGGTAGCAATTAGTAATAAACAGTTCGTTTTTTTCATTTTAGATCACCTTATCTATATCATATCACATATTTACTAGATGATATATTTTTAGTATAATAATTTTCATAAAGTGAGGCTGATAAGATGATGGGAATTGGTGCTAGAGGTGGAAAAAAAGATAGAAAAATTACTTTCCGTAATCTAAAAAGAAATAAGAAAAAGGAAGAAGTAATTGAGGAAGAAAGTAAGAAAAAGGAACTAAAAAAACAAAACGTAATTAAAAAACAAGAGAATATAATCCAAATAACGAAAGAAGAAAAAGAACAGGAAAAAGAAGAACTAATTGATTTATTAGAAGATGCACCTACTCTAGAGAAAAAGAATGGGAACATGAAAGAGATGCTGTATTTTCCGGTACTAATAGTTGTGAGCAAACAAGCGATAACAAGAAAGATTGTGTTTCTGTGGGATAACCTAAACAGAATATTGAAAATGAGATAACAGCAGAATAAGGATTTTAGAAACCAGTAGTTTCCGTTTAATGTATGATAGATACTAGCTGCCAATGTGTTTATATTCAAGGCCTTTCCTTTGAACACTATTTTGACCGTGTGCAGAAGTATAGAGAGAATTCCCCATGAGATACAGGGCAGAATCAACTGTATGAACTTATGCTTAATCATTTTGATGAATGTAGACTTTGTCGAAGAGAATGCGAAGAAACCGGCAAAATAATTGCGGCAGTCGGGACATTTCGCTTTGGGA
>OHAS01002900.1_pt1 | contig 11851 bp, 7 predicted proteins | sample 1577131 | NCBI WGS metagenome assembly OHAS01 (sample SAMEA3541566, study PRJEB24748) | human gut metagenome | biome: human gut; feature: human-associated habitat; material: faeces | place: China | collected 2012
TAGCCGCCGTGGGCCGCTGCTAAAGAGCCGGTGCGGATGGTCTCCTTATAAGAAAAACCCGGCTCCCGAAGATGCACATGCACATCAACGAAACCGGGTAATATGGTAAAGGAAGAAACATTCAGGGACGAAGGAAAAACAATATCCTTGCAAAAAACACGATCCCCAAAGGAAACGGAAACATCACCGCCGCTGAAAGCACCTCGGTGGAACACCTGCGCACCCTTCAAAACCACGGTCACGACGATCGCCTCTCTTTCCTCAAGTTTTTGATAGAATACCACGCGAGGATCGCCTTGTCAAGACAAAAAAATGGTTTTCGACGATAAGTTTTCTCAAGACGCGATATAAGCGTATCTTATGAATTGTCATAACGATACAAATATAGCTAAGATTTTCTATCTTCTTTCTCCTTTTTGCGGAATGGACGAAAAGCAGGGCGTATGGTACACTGAATTCAAGTTGAGCCCCTTGTAACTGACAGAATGTGGGCTACCACGGGGGAGCAGGGAGCATCGCTCTGAGGCGGCGCGTTTCAGAGGCCGACCGTCCGGGCACTCCAACTGCGAAGGGCAGCGGAGCGCCTATTTTTATGTTTGAGGGAGGGAACGCAAATGAGAAAGGTTGCGATCGTTATGGGCAGCAAGAGTGATCTGCCCGTCGCGGAGAAGGCCGTAGGCGTATTGCGAGACTACGGCGTCCAGATGGAAGTGCGCGTATTATCCGCTCACCGCTGTCCGAATGAGGCAAGGGAATTTGCCGCGTCGGCTCGGGAGGGCGGATTTTCTGTTATCCTCGCGTTCGCCGGCATGGCGGCGCATCTTGCCGGCGCGATGGCGGCAAACACCACGCTGCCGGTGATCGGCGTGCCGTGCAGCGGGACGAAGCTTGACGGCATGGACGCACTGCTCTCCACCGTGCAGATGCCGAGCGGCATCCCTGTGGCGACGGTGGCGGTGGACGGCGGGAAGAACGCCGCGCTGCTGGCGGTGCAGATCATGGCGGTCTCCGACGCGGAGCTCGCCCAAAAGCTGGACGAGGCGCGGACGCGGGAACGGGACGCCGTGCTGCGCGCGGACGAAGAGGTTCGGGCGCTTTATCAGTAAATAAGGAATACACTTCAAGAAATAAAAGGAGAGCTGAAAGCAATGAAACTCGTATATACCGGAAAGACCAAGGATGTATTCGCACTGGACAACGGCAACTATCTGCTCAGGTTCAAGGATGACTGCACGGGCAAGGACGGCGTGTTTGACCCCGGCGAGAACAGCGTGGGCCTGACCATCGAGGGCGTGGGCAATGTCAACCTGCGCATGACCAAGCACTTTTTTGAAAAGATCAACGCCGCCGGCATCCGCACGCACTATGTCTCCGCGGATCTGAAGGAGACCACGATGGAGGTCCTGCCCGCGAAAGTCTTCGGCCACGGGCTGGAGGTCATCTGCCGCCTCAAGGCGGTGGGGAGCTTCCGCCGCCGCTACGGTGAGTACATTGAAGAGGGCGCTGACCTGCCCGCCTATGTGGAGACGACCTTCAAAAATGACGCGCTGGGCGATCCGCTGGTGACGAAGGACGGCCTTGTGGCGCTGGGCGTGATGACCGAGCAGCAGTATGACGACATCAAGGCCATGACGCAGAAGATCACCGAGATCGTCGCGGACGACCTGCGCGAAAAGGGCCTTGTCCTCTATGACATCAAGTTTGAGTACGGCTACGCGCCGGATGGCAGCGTGATGCTGATCGACGAGATCTCCTCCGGCAATATGCGCGTCTATCGGGACGGAAAGTACATCGACCCCATGACGCTCTCCGAGCTGTTCTTTGCGTAATGGGGGGCTTTTTCGGCGCGGTCTCGGACCGCGATGTCGCGCTGGATGTCTTCTTCGGCACGGACTATCATTCTCACCTCGGCACGCGCCGAGGCGGAATGGTGCTCTTTGACAAGAAGGAGGGCTTCCAGCGCCAAATACACAACATTGAAAATACGCCCTTTCGGACGAAGTTTGAGCGGGACCTCGCGGACTTCCGCGGCCACGCGGGGCTCGGCTGCATCAGCGACAGCGACCCTCAGCCGCTGCTCGTGCGCTCCCATCTGGGCCTGTACGCCATCGTGACGGTCGGCATCATCAACAACACTGACGAGCTGGTGAAGACTTATCTCTCCGACAAGGGCCAGCAATTTCTGACGCTGAGCAGCGGCCGCGTGAATGTCACCGAGCTGACCGCCGCGCTCATCAATCAGGAAAACGACCTTGTCTCCGGCATCCTCCACGCGCAGGAGGTCATCGACGGCTCCATGACGATCCTGATTTTGACCGAGGAAGGAGAGCTGATCGCCGCGCGTGACAGCATGGGACGCCTCCCTGTGCTGATCGGACAGCGCGAGGACGGCTACTGCGTATCGTTCGAGTCCTTCGCCTATCATAAGCTCGACTATCAGGACGCCTATGAGCTGGGGCCGCGGGAGATCGTCCGGCTGAACGCCAAGGGCTTCCAAACACTCTCTCCCGCAGGGAAGCAGATGAAGATCTGCGCCTTTTTGTGGACCTATTACGGCTACCCGAACTCTAACTACGAGGGTGTGAATGTGGAGCTGATGCGCTACCGCAACGGCGCGATCATGGCGCGGGATGAGGCGGAGCGCGGCGGCGTGCCCGAGGTGGATTTCGTCGCCGGCGTGCCAGATTCCGGCGTGCCGCACGCCATGGGCTATGCCAACCACAGCGGCAAGCCCCTTGCGCGTCCCTTTGTGAAATACACCCCGACCTGGCCGCGATCCTTCATGCCGGAGGATCAGCAGGTGCGCAGCAGAGTGGCGCGCATGAAGCAGATCCCCGTGCCGGAGCTGATCGAGGGAAAGAAGCTGCTGTTTGTGGATGACTCCATCGTGCGCGGCACGCAGCTGCGCGAGACCGTGGATTTTTTATACAGCACCGGCGCGGCGGAGGTCCATATGCGCTCGGCCTGCCCGCCCATCATGTACCCCTGCCGCTACCTGAACTTTTCGCGCGGCAACAGCGCCATGGACCTGCTCGCGCGCCGCATGGTGCAGGAGCTGGAGGGCAACGAGGGCCAAAAGCATCTGGAGGAATACGCCGACAGCCGCACCGAGCGCGGAAAATGCCTGCTGCACGAGATCTGCGCACAGTTCGGCTTTGATTCACTCTCCTATCAGTCCCTTGACGGGCTGCTGGAGGCGATCGGTCTTGACAGGGACAAGGTCTGCACCTACTGCTGGACCGGAAAGGAATGACATTATGGGCATCTCTCACTCGAAAGCATACGCGGCCGCCGGCGTTGACATTGAGGCGGGCTATCAGGGCGTAAAAATGATGAACCGCTATGTACAGCGCACGCTCACAGCCGATGTGATCTCCGATCTCGGCGGCTTCGGCGGGCTTTTCTCGCTGGACCTGCACGGGCTTGAAAAGCCTGTGCTGGTCTCCGGCACGGACGGCGTGGGCACCAAACAGCGCATCGCGCAGCTCATGGATCGTCACAACACCGTCGGCATCGACTGCGTGGCGATGTGCGTCAACGACATTATCTGCTGCGGGGCGAAGCCGCTGTTCTTCCTCGACTACATTGCCATCGGCAAGAACATCCCGGAAAAGGTCGTGTCGCTGGTCTCGGGCGTATCCGAGGGCTGTGTGCGCGCGGGCTGCGCGCTCATCGGCGGCGAGACCGCTGAACACCCCGGCACGATGAAGCCGGACGACTATGACCTTGCGGGCTTTGCCGTGGGCGTCGTGGACCGTGACAAAATTCTGGACAAGAACAAAATGCAGCCGGGGGATGTGGTCATCGCGCTGCCCTCCAGCGGACTGCACTCCAACGGCTACTCGCTCGTGCGCAAGGTGTTCGATGTGGAGAACGCCGACCTCGGGCAGTATTACGGCGAGCTGGGCTGCGAGCTCGGCGAGGAGCTGCTGCGCCCGACGAAGATCTATGTCCGTCCTGTGTTAGCGGCCGTTGAGGCCGCCGATGTCCGCGGCATCAGCCACATCACTGGCGGCGGCTTTTATGAGAACATTCCGCGCTGCATTCCCGACGGCCTGTGCGCGAAGATCGAAAAGAAAGCGCTGCACATCCCGCCCATCTTCCCCCTGCTCGCGCGCATGGGCGGCATCTCGGAGCGCGATATGTTCAACACCTTCAACATGGGCACGGGCATGGTGCTCGTCGCTGCAAGAGACAGCGCCGATAAGGCGCTCGCCGCGCTGCATTCTCTCGGTCAGGAAGCGGGCGTCATCGGTGAGATCGTATCGGGCGAGGAAAAGGTGGCGCTATGCTGACACGCGCCCGCATCGCCGTGCTGGTCTCCGGCGGCGGCACGAATTTGCAGGCGCTGCTTGACGCGCAGCGCGACGGGAAAATGCCGCACGGCGAGATCGTGCTGGTCGTTTCTTCCCGCGCGGGGGCCTATGCGCTCACGCGGGCGGAAAACGCGGGTGTTGCGGCACGCATGCTCTCGCCCGCCTGCGGGCAGAAGCCGTTTGAAAACGAGCTTTCCGCACTACTGCGCGAGCAGGAGATCGACCTCATTCTCCTCGCAGGCTTTACGTTCATCCTCAGCGCGGCGTTCACGAGGCAGTGGCCGCGGCGCATTCTGAATGTCCATCCGTCCCTGATCCCCGCCTTCTGCGGCAAGGGGATGTATGGCTTGAGGGTACACAAGGCCGCGCTCGCGCGCGGCGTGAAGGTCACGGGCGCGACGGTACACTTTGTCAACGAAATTCCCGACGGCGGCGAGATCCTGCTGCAAAAGGCGGTGGAGATCGCGCCGGACGACACGCCCGAAACGTTACAGCGGCGCGTGATGGAGCAGGCGGAATGGCAGTTGCTGCCGCTTGCGGCAGAGCGCGTCTGCGCAGAGATCGTAAGAGAGAAGGAGCAGAAAAATGACTGATTTTCTGGAGTTTTTAAAGGCGACCTCTTATCCCGGCCGCGGCATCCTTGTCGGACGCCGCTGTGTGTATTATTTCATCATGGGGCGCAGCGAGAACAGCCGCAACCGCGTCTTTGTCAAGACCGAGGACGGCATCCGCACCGAGGCGCACGACCCCGCCAAGCTCTCTGACCCCAGCCTCATCATCTATCATCCCGTGCGCACGATGGGGCGCGACCTCGTCGTGACGAACGGCGACCAGACCGACACCATCTGCCAGCACGGCGACTTTCGCCGCGGCCTCATGACACGCGAATACGAGCCGGACGAGCCGAACTGGACGCCGCGCATCTCCGCCATCATGCACGAGGACGGCTCCTTCGAGCTGTCCATCCTCAAGCGTAAGGATGGGCGCTGTCTGCGCGAGTTCTTCTGCTACGAAGGCTGCGACGAGGGCAAGGGCTATTTCATCAGCACCTATCAGGGGGACGGAACCCCCCTGCCCACCTTTGCGGGCGAGCCGATGGAGGCGAGCGTCCCCTCGCCCGAAGAAGTCTGGGCGGCGCTCAACGCGGACAATAAGGTGTCCCTTTATGCGAACGTGAACGGCGAAGTGAAGCTGTTCAACAAAAATTCAGGCGACTGAGGAGGACGACATGAACGAGCTGGAACTCAAATACGGCTGCAACCCCAACCAGAAGCCCGCGCGCGTTTTCATGAAAAACGGCGCAGCCCTTCCCTTTACGGTTCTCAACGGCAAGCCCGGCTACATCAACCTGCTCGACGCCTTCAACTCGTGGCAGCTCGTGCGCGAATTGAAAGAGGCGACGGGCCTTCCCGCCGCGGCGAGCTTCAAGCATGTCTCCCCCGCGGGCGCGGCGCTCGGCCTGCCGCTCGACGAGGTGGACAAAAGGGCCTATTTCGTCGCGCTTGATGCGGCGCTCTCCCCCATCGCCTGTGCCTACATCCGCGCCCGCGGCGCGGATCGCCTCTGCTCCTACGGCGACTGGGCGGCACTCTCCGACGAGTGCGATGCCGCCACCGCTGCGTATCTGAAAAACGAGGTTTCCGACGGCATCATCGCCCCTGCTTACAGCGACGAGGCGCTTGCCATCTTAAAGACGAAAAAGGGCGGCAAATACAACATCGTGCAGATCGACCCCGCCTACACTCCCGCGCCGCTGGAGCAGAAGGATGTTTTCGGCATCACCTTTGAGCAGGGGCACAACGACTGCAAAATCGGTGAGAGCCTGCTCACGAACATCGTCACCGAAAATAAAGACCTGCCCGAGGGCGCAAAGCGCGATATGCTCCTTGCCCTCATCACGCTCAAATACACCCAGTCCAACTCCGTCTGCTATGTGAAAGACGGTCAAGCCATCGGCGTGGGCGCGGGCCAGCAAAGCCGCATCCACTGCACCCGACTTGCGGGACAGAAGGCGGACAACTGGTATCTCCGCCGCCATCCGAAGGTGCTCGCCCTCTCGTTCGTGGACGACATCCGCCGTCCCGACCGCGACAACGCTATCGATGTCTACCTCTCCGACGAGTGCGACGATGTGCTTGCCGACGGCGCGTGGCAGCGCGTCTTTCAGGAGCGCCCCGAGGCGCTCACGGGCGAGGAAAAGCGCGCTTGGCTCGCGCAGCAGCGCGGCGTGACCGTCGGCTCGGACGCCTTTTTCCCCTTCGGCGACAATGTCGAGCGCGCGCGCAAGAGCGGCGCTTCCTACATCGTCGAGCCGGGCGGCTCGATCCGCGACGACAATGTCATCGAGACGGCAAACAGATACGGCATCACTATGGCGTTCACGGGTATGCGCCTGTTCCATCATTAAGCAAGGAGGAGTTTCTCCATGAAGCTCATGGTCATCGGCGGCGGCGGCCGCGAACACGCCATCATTAAAAAGCTGAAGGAAAACCCCGCGGTCGAGAAAATTTACTGTCTGCCCGGCAACGGCGGCATCGCCGCCGACGCGGTCTGCGTCAGTGAGATCGGCGCGAAGGACATCCCCGCGCAGGTCGAATTTGCCAAGGCGCACGGCATTGATTATGCCGTCGTCGCGCCCGACGACCCCCTCGCCCTCGGCGCGGTCGACGCGCTGAGCGAGGCGGGCATCCCCTGCTTCGGCCCTGACAAAAAGGCCGCCGTCATCGAGGCGAGCAAGGCGTTTGCAAAGGACTTGATGCAAAAATACAACATTCCCACCGCAAAATACCGCGTCTTTACCGACGCGCCCTCCGCCTGTGCCTACATCGACGCCGAGGGTGCGCCCATCGTCGTCAAGGCGGACGGCCTCGCGCTCGGCAAGGGCGTCGTCGTCGCGCAGACAGTTGAGGAGGCGAAGGCCGCCGTGCGCGCGATGATTGAGGATAAGACCTTCGGTCAGAGCGGCGCGCGCGTCGTCATCGAGGAATATATGGAGGGTCCCGAAGTCTCGGTGCTGAGCTTCACCGACGGCGAAACGCTCGTGCCGATGGTCTCCTCCATGGACCACAAGCGCGCGCTCGACGGTGACAAAGGCCCCAATACCGGCGGCATGGGCGCGGTCGCGCCGAACGCGTACTATACAAAGGAAATTGCGGCGGAGTGCATGGAGAATATTTTCCTGCCGACGATCCGCGCGATGCGCGCCGAGGGCCGCCCCTTCCGCGGCTGCCTCTATTTCGGGCTGATGCTCACCAAGAGCGGCCCGAAGGTCGTGGAGTACAACTGCCGCTTCGGCGATCCCGAAACGCAGGTCGTGCTGCCGCTGCTCAAAAGCGACCTGCTCACCGTCATGCAGGCGACGACGAACGGTACGCTCGCGGATGTGAGTGTGGAATTTTCGACTGATTCTGCCTGCTGTGTCGTGCTCGCGTCCGAGGGCTACCCCCAAAAGTATGAGAGCGGCTTCCCCATCACAATGAGCGAAGAGGCCGCCGCGCACTGCTATGTCGCGGGCGCGAAAAAGGACAGCGATACGCTCCTGACCGCGGGCGGACGCGTGCTCGGCGTCACCGCCGTCGCCCCCACACTGAGGGCCGCCGTCGAGGACGCGTACCATCTGGCGGAGGGCGTAGATTTTGCCAACAAATACTGCCGCGGCGACATCGGCAGCGCCGCGCTCGCGGCGCGGGAGGAGAGAGGATAAAATGGTATTTCGGACCTATGTGGAAAAGCGGCAAGGTCTCGCGCCCGAGTGCGAGGCGCTGCTGACGGACTGCCGCGATTTTCTCGGCGTGCAGGGCCTGCGCGCCGCGCGTATCTGGAACCGCTATGATGTAGAGGGGATCGAGGCCCCTCTCTTTGAAAATGCCTGCAGGAGCGTGTTCTCCGAGCCGCCGCTGGACCTTGTGTCCGACGCGGCGGACACGCAGGACGCCTGTGCGGTCTTTGCCGTCGAGCCCCTGCCCGGTCAGTTCGACCAGCGCGCGGACAGCGCGTCGCAGTGCATCCAGCTTCTGAGCCAAGGCGAGCGCCCGCGCATCCGCACGGCGAAGGTCTACGCGCTCTATGGGATGCTGACGGATGCCGATGTCGAGGCGGTCAAGCGTTATGTCATCAACCCCGTCGAAAGCCGCGAGGCGAGCCTTGCAAAGCCCGAAACGCTCGCCGAGGAGCTTGCTGAGCCGAAGCGCGTTGCGTCCGTCGAGGGCTTCACCGCCATGGACGAGGCCGCGCTCTCCGCGCTGCTCTCCTCCATGGGGCTTGCCATGGATATTGCCGACCTCAAGGCGCTGCAAGACTATTTCCGCGAGACCGAGCGCCGCGACCCCACCGTGACCGAGCTGCGCGTGGTCGACACCTACTGGTCCGACCACTGCCGCCACACGACCTTCTCCACGCACCTTGACGAGATCCGCATCGACGATGACGCCGTCAAGGGCGCCTACGCGCGCTATCTTGCTGCGCGCGAGGAGGTCTACGGCGCGGAGAGGGCTGCCAAGCGCCCGCAGACGCTCATGGATATTGCGACCATCGGCACAAAGACGCTCAAAGCCCGCGGGCTGCTCCCCGAGCTCGACGAGAGCGAGGAGATCAACGCCTGCTCCATCCATGTGCCCGCCATGGTGAACGGCAAGGAGCAGGACTGGCTTTTGATGTTCAAGAATGAAACGCATAACCATCCCACCGAGATCGAGCCCTTCGGCGGCGCGGCCACCTGCATCGGCGGCTGCATCCGCGACCCGCTCTCCGGCCGTGCCTATGTCCATCAGGCAATGCGTGTGACGGGCGGCGGTGACCCGAGAAAGGAGCTTGCCGAAACGCTTTCAGGCAAGCTCCCGCAGCGCAAGCTCGCGCAGACCGCCGCGGCGGGCTATTCCTCCTACGGCAACCAGATCGGCCTTGCTACCGGCCATATCGCGGAGCTGTACCACGAGGGCTATGTCGCCAAGCGCCTTGAATGCGGCGCAGTCGTCGCCGCCGCGCCCGCGGACAACGTTGTGCGCGAGCGTCCCGCGCCGGGTGATGTGGTCATCCTGCTCGGCGGGCGCACGGGGCGCGACGGCATCGGCGGCGCGACCGGCTCCTCCAAGAGCCACGATATGAAATCGCTTTCCACGATGGCGAGCGAGGTGCAAAAGGGCAATGCGCCCGAGGAGCGCAAGATCCAGCGTCTGTTCCGCGACGGCGCGGTCACGCGCCTCATCAAGCGCTGCAACGACTTCGGCGCGGGCGGCGTGTCCGTCGCGGTCGGCGAGCTGGCGGACGGACTCATCATCGACCTCGACGCCGTGCGCAAGAAGTACGAGGGCCTCGACGGCACGGAACTTGCGATCTCCGAATCGCAGGAGCGCATGGCGGTTGTCGTCGCACCGGAGAACGAGGCGAAATTCATCGCCGCTGCCGCGGCGGAAAACTTAGAGGCCTACCGCGTGGCGGTCGTGACCGAAAGCCCCCGCATGGTCATGCGCTGGCGCGGACAGACGATCGCCGACCTCTCCCGCGCCTTCCTCGACACCAACGGCGCGACGAAGCACGCCTCCGTCGCCGTCCCCGCGAGGGAATGTGCCGCTCCCGCCGCAGCTCAAACGCTGCGCGGCATGGCGGGCAGCCTCAAGAGCGCGTCCCGCCGCGGCCTTGTCGAGCGCTTCGACTCCACTGTCGGCGCGGGGACGCTCCTCATGCCCTTTGGCGGCAGGACGCAGCGCAGCCCCGCGCAGGCGATGGCGGCGCTCCTGCCCGTCCTCCCCGGCGAGAAGACCGCGCAGGGCAGCGTGATGGCCTGGGGCTGCGACCCCGACGCGCTGAGCGCCGACCCCTATCACGGTGCGCACGACGCGGTCTATACCTCGGTCGCCAAGCTCGTCGCCGCAGGCGCAGACTATCATAAGGCATATCTTTCCCTGCAAGAATTTTTTGAAAAGCTCCGCAATGAGCCCGCGCGTTGGGGCAAGCCCTTCGCGGCGCTGCTCGGCGCGCTGGACGCGCAGTTGGAGCTGAGCGCCGCCGCCATCGGCGGCAAGGACTCCATGTCCGGCAGCTTTCTTGACCGCGATGTGCCGCCGACGCTCATCTCCTTCGCCATCGCGCCGCTGCTCGAAGGCGAGCTGCTGACGACCGACCTGAAGGCGGTGGGCCACGGTGTCTACCTCTTCGCAGGCAAAACGCCCGAGCAGCAGACCGCCGCGTGGGAGCGTTTCACCGCGCTTGCGCGCGCGGGCAAGGTCGTGAGTGCGTGGGCGGTCGAAAACGGCCTTGCCGAGGCGGTGATGAAGATGTCCTTCGGCAACGAGATCGGCTTCGCCGCGGAAAATACGGTGCTTGACTGGTTCGCCCCCATGCCAGGCGCGATTGTCGCCGAGCTGAGCGATGAAGTCTCCGACGCCGTGCGCATCGGCGTCACCACAGCGGAAAAGGCCATTGCCCTCGGCGCGGACAGTGCCTCCATCGAAGAGCTTGCCGCGCTGAACGACGCCGTGCTCGAAGCCGTCTACCCGACAAAGACGCGGGACAGCGGCACGGTCGAGAGCTTTTCCCATGAAACGAAGACACGCGTCGCCCCCGCCGTCAAGCAGGTGCGTCCGAAGGCGCTCATCCCCGTTTTCCCCGGCACGAACTGCGAGTACGACACGCAGCGCGCGCTTTCGGAGGCAGGCGCGGACGCCGAGCAATTCATCGTCCGCAACCTCACGAGCGCCGATGTCGCAGACAGCGTCGAGCGCTTTGCCGCTGCCGTCAGGACCGCACAGATGATCGTCATTCCCGGCGGCTTCTCCGGCGGCGACGAGCCGGACGGCAGCGCCAAGCTGTTCGAGTCCTTCACCGACAACCGCCCCGACCAGTACCGTTTTGACGGCACGTCCCCTACGGAACTCAGGGGCAATGGCAGCGTGACCGTGAACGTCACCCCGTTCAAGAAGGCTGAGGAACATCCCATCAACCAGTAACCGAAGGAAGAAAAACACATGGAAATCAACCGAATCGAAGCTGACAGGCACCTCATCGGCGTAGGCCGGGAACTCGAATCCCTTGACGGCAAGGCCAAGGCTACGCTTCCCGTTCATGTCACGGAAGACGGGTTGCGGTTCTACAAGCGTGACCCGGAAGGGGAATGGCAACGCCTCCATGACGCGGAACAGGACACGCTCACCGTGGGCACCTTGCAGGCCGTGGTGGATTACCTCAACCAGAACCCCGACGGGCTGGAACTCGAAAAACTCCTTGTCCACGTCTGCGATGTGACGACCGTGAGGGTCATGTCCATTCCTTTCGGGGGCTGGAAACAGCGCACCACGTACATGCGGGCCGACGCCGTCATCCCTGTCCACCGTTTTGGAAGCTGGACCTCACCCGACGAGTTCGTCCCCTATCTCCAGTCCTGCTTTGTCCCCTCGGACGATCTCGATGCGCTCATCAAGATCAGCGGCAATCTCGTGGACACCTCGGAAGTCCGCGTACAGGACGACGGCGTGTCGCAGGAGGTTTCCATCCGGCAGGGCGCGGCACGCAAGGCAGAAGTTCCCGTACCGTCCCCGGCG
>OHAS01002910.1_pt1 | contig 11816 bp, 10 predicted proteins | sample 1577131 | NCBI WGS metagenome assembly OHAS01 (sample SAMEA3541566, study PRJEB24748) | human gut metagenome | biome: human gut; feature: human-associated habitat; material: faeces | place: China | collected 2012
GGCGCTTCCATGGAGATTCCTGACAGGATGGTGGAAGGCCAGATTGACAACATGGTTCAGGATACAGCCCGCCGTATGGAGAGCCAGGGTCTGAACATGGATCTGTACATGAAGTATACAGGCATGACCATGGAGCAGATGAGAGAGCAGATGAAGCCGCAGGCCTTAAAGAGAATCCAGACCAGACTGGTGCTTGAGGAAGTTGTAAAGGCTGAGAACCTGCAGGTTTCCGACGAAAGACTGGATGAGGAGATTGCCAAGATGGCGGCCGCTTACCAGATGGAGGCTGACAAGTTAAAGGGTTATATGTCAGACCGTGATAAGGACCAGATGAAGGAAGATATTGCTGTTCAGGAAGCGGTTGATTTCCTGGTAGCAGAAGCAAAACTGGTATAATTCACATATGATACGGGGGGTTCACAGCGCTTATTTACCTGGCTTTGAATCTCCCTGGTTTCTTATAAGTGAACTGGTCACCGCACCGGACTTGTGAAATACCTGGCCGGGAGACGGTGGCATGTATCGCACGTAAGTGTCTGAAAAACAGACGTTTAGTGCTCATAACTAGGAGGATGGTTATATGAGTTTAGTACCTTATGTCATTGAGCAGACAAGCCGCGGCGAGCGTTCATATGACATTTATTCAAGATTACTGAAGGAAAGAATTATCTTTTTGGGGGAAGAGGTAACTGATGCATCAGCAAGTGTAATTATTGCCCAGCTGCTATTTTTAGAAGGTGAAGATCCGGAGAAAGATATTCATCTTTATATCAACAGCCCAGGCGGTTCCGTATCAGCAGGTTTGGCTATTTATGATACAATGCAGTATATCAAATGTGACGTATCCACAATTTGTATTGGTATGGCTGCAAGTATGGGATCATTCTTATTGTCAGGCGGAAAGAAAGGGAAAAGATATGCCCTTCCGAATGCAGAGATTATGATTCACCAGCCATTAGGCGGAGCACAGGGACAAGCGACAGAGATTCAGATTGCAGCAGAACATATTTTAAAGACAAGACAGAAGTTGAACACGATTTTGGCAGAAAATACAGGACAGAGTCTTGAGAAGATTCAGGCAGACACAGAACGTGATAACTTTATGTCAGCACAAGAAGCAAAAGAATACGGACTGGTAGACGAAGTGATTGCCAGCCATTAATGTAACTGGAAAAGGGGATGCTTAATTTGGGCACCCCCTTTCCATCGTATGAAAGTGGAGAGACGAGGTGAGAGTATGGCAGGAAAGATAGGAGAAGAAATTGTAAGATGTTCATTTTGTAATAAGACGCAGGCGCAGGTACGCAAAATGATTGCAGGACCTAATGGAGCCTACATTTGTGATGAGTGTGTGGACGTATGTGCCGAAATTATTGAAGAAGAACTTGCATATGAGAATCCATCTGATTTTCAGGATATCAATCTTTTAAAACCAGAGGAGATCAAAGCCTTTTTAGATGAGTATGTAATCGGACAGGACGAGGCAAAAAAAGTGTTGTCAGTGGCAGTGTACAATCACTATAAACGAATTATGGCGGAAAAGGATCTTGGAGTTGAGTTACAGAAAAGTAATATTTTGATGCTTGGACCGACAGGCTGTGGAAAGACGTTGCTTGCTCAGACACTGGCTAAGATTTTAAATGTGCCATTCGCGATCGCAGATGCAACAGCACTCACAGAGGCAGGATATGTAGGAGAAGATGTGGAGAATATTCTTCTGAAGATTATTCAGGCGGCAGACGGAGATATTGAACGTGCAGAGCACGGTATCATATATCTTGATGAGATTGACAAAATTACAAGAAAGTCAGAGAATCCGTCTATTACAAGAGATGTATCAGGAGAAGGAGTTCAGCAGGCACTTCTTAAAATTATAGAAGGAACAGTGGCATCGGTACCGCCACAAGGTGGAAGAAAGCATCCGCATCAGGAATTGATACAGATTGATACGACAAATATTTTGTTTATCTGTGGTGGAGCGTTTGAAGGTCTGGATAAGATTATTGAGACGCGTATGGATCGAAAATCAATGGGATTTAATGCAGAAGTGGGAAATCACCATGAAGATAATGTGGACAGACTTTTAAGTCAGGTACTGCCGCAGGATTTGGTGAAATTTGGTCTGATTCCAGAACTGGTTGGACGTGTTCCGGTCAACGTCACATTAGAGATGCTTGACAGAGATGCGTTGATTCGTATTTTAACAGAGCCAAAGAGTGCTATTGTGAAACAATATCAGAAATTACTGGAACTTGATGGCGTCGAATTGGAGTTTGATAAAGAAGCATTGGAAAAGATTGCAGACACGTCATTGGCGAGAAAGACAGGAGCGAGAGGATTACGTGCGATTATGGAGAATGTCATGATGGACACAATGTATCATGTACCGTCAAATGATCGCATAAAAACTTGCCGAATTACAAAAGAAGCCGTAGAAGGGACAGGAGAGCCGGTTTACAATTCTGAGGCTCTCACGTCAGAAAGTGCATAATGTAAATTGGGGACGGGGGTAATGTGACATTACCCCCGTCCCTGAATAAGGAGGAAATATGGAAAAACAGATACGGAATATACCTATGGTTGCCTTAAGGGGAATGACAATCATGCCGGAGATGGTGGTACATTTTGATGTGAGCCGTGCCTATTCCATCCAGGCAATCCAGCAGGTTATGCAAGGCGAAGAACAACAGGTATTTCTTGTTGCGCAAAGAGAGCTGAATATAGAAGATCCAGACTTAAAGGATGTATTTGAGATTGGGACGATCGCGACAATCAAGCAGGTCATTAAATTGTCGAAGAATATGCTTAGAGTGTTAGTGACTGGGGAAGAGCGGGCAACACTTATTTCTTTGGAGAAGGAAGAAGGGTATTTGAATGCTCAGGTGGAAGTCATTGAAGAGCCGCAGGCTGAGGAGGAAGTCGTAGATAATCCAAGAGCGAAGAATATTCAGGAATTATTTTTAGAATATGCGATGAAAAATGGGAAAATTCCGAAAGATGTCATTACACAGGTTGCGGATGAAAAGACATTTTTAGGATTAGTGAATCAGATTGCTGCGAATGTCCCGCTTGATTATTTGAATTTGCAGGATATTTTGGAAGAGACAGATTTGAACAGACGCTACGAAGTGTTGGCATTTAAGATTGCCAATGAGATGGAAGTGATGCATCTCAAAGAAGAGATTCAGGGAAAAGTCAAAGAACGTATTGACAGACATCAGAAAGAATTTATATTGAGAGAGCAGTTGAAAGTGATTCGGGAAGAGCTTGGAGAGGACAATATGCTTTCGGATGCGGAGGAGTTTGAGACTGCTACAAAAAAATTAAAGGCCTCCAAGGAAATTAAGGAGAAGCTGATGAAAGAAATTCATCGTTTTAAAAGTGCGATGAACAGTTCGGCAGAAAATGGGGTTATCCGCACTTACATTGAGACGATGTTGGAGATGCCGTGGGACAAGACGGGAAAAGATAATACCGATATTGCATATGCAAAACAGGTATTGGAGGACGAACACTATGGACTGGAAGCCGTGAAAGAAAGGATTTTGGAATTTCTCGCTGTCCGTTCTCTGACAAAGAAAGGAGAAAGTCCGATTCTTTGTCTTGTTGGTCCGCCGGGAACAGGAAAGACCTCAATTGCACGTTCGCTTTCCGAAGCATTAAAAAAACCGTATACACGGATTTCACTTGGCGGTGTGAGGGATGAAGCAGAGATTAGAGGACACCGGAAAACATATGTGGGAGCAATGCCGGGAAGAATTGCAAATGCACTTAAGATGTCTGGTGTAAAAAATCCGTTGATTTTACTTGACGAGATCGACAAAGTGAGCAATGATTATAAGGGAGATACTTTTTCTGCGCTGTTGGAAGTGCTGGACAGTGAGCAGAATGTAAAATTTAGAGATCATTATCTGGAAGTACCGATTGATCTGTCTGAGGTATTGTTTGTGACGACAGCAAATTCTCTTCAGACAATTCCAAGACCATTATTAGACCGTATGGAAGTCATTGAGATCAGCAGTTACACGGAAAATGAGAAGATGCATATTGCAACGCAGCATCTGCTTCCAAAGCAGCTCCAAAAACATGGATTGACACCGGAGCAGTTAAAAATCAGCAAAGGTGCTATTTGGAAAATTGCGAGAAACTATACAAAAGAAGCAGGAGTCAGACAGCTGGAGCGTAAAATTGGAGATATCTGCAGAAAATCAGCACGAGAGATTTTGGAGACAGGAAAAAGTAGTATTCGTGTAACAGAACGCAATTTGGAGAAATATCTGGGAAAAGAGAAATATTCTTATCAGATGATAAATGAGACAGACGAGATAGGGATTGTAAGAGGTCTTGCATGGACAAGTGTCGGTGGAGATACGCTTCAGACAGAGGTCAATATTATGCCGGGAGAGGGCGAGATTCTATTGACCGGACAACTTGGAGATGTGATGAAAGAGTCTGCACGGACAGGGATCAGCTATATCCGTTCTGTGGGAGAAAAATATAAGATTCCGGAAGATTTCTTTAAAAAGCACGATATCCATATTCATATTCCTGAAGGTGCTGTTCCAAAAGACGGTCCGTCTGCAGGTATCACAATGGCGACGGCTATGATTTCCGCAATCACAAACACGAAGGTCAGAGCGGATGTGGCGATGACCGGAGAGATTACACTGCGTGGAAGAGTGCTTCCAATCGGAGGATTAAAAGAAAAGCTTTTGGCAGCAAAAAGTGCAGGAGTAAAGACTGTATTGGTACCAGAAAAAAATATGCGCGATGTGGAAGAGATTTCATCCGAGATTACAAGAGGACTGGAAATTATTCCGGTAAGCTATATGGATGAAGTTTTGAAAACTGCATTAATATATGAGGAAAACGAAAATGAAAATTAAGAGTATTGATTTGGAAATTGTATGTGGAATTACGAGTAAGCTTCCGGAGACAGACAAAGTAGAGATTGCATTTGCCGGAAAATCAAATGTAGGGAAATCTTCATTGATCAATGCGTTGATGAATCGAAAGTCTTTTGCGCGTACATCAGCGACGCCGGGAAAAACTCAGACTATCAATTTCTATAATATTAATGATATAATGTATTTAGTAGATTTGCCTGGATATGGATATGCAAAAGTTTCTGAGAAAGAAAAAATACAGTGGGGAAAACTGATTGAACGCTATTTGCACAGCTCGAAACAGTTGAAAGCAGTATTTTTGCTGATCGATATCCGACATGATCCATCTGCAAATGATAAGATGATGTATGAGTGGATTGTGTCGCAGGGGTACAATCCGATCATCATTGCGACAAAACTGGACAAACTAAAAAGAAGTCAAGTCGCAAAACATGTAAAGATGATCAAGCAGGGACTTGACCTTGTTCCAGGAACACAGATCATACCATTCTCGTCTGTGTCAAAACAGGGAAGAGAAGAAATTTGGGAATTGGTGGAAAAGAATTTTCTGAATGAAACCGAGGTGGGATAAATGGAAGATACGCGTCCATATTGGAAAGTAATCGTAAGTCTGGCTTTCAGCCTGATAGGAACCATTTTATTTATCGTCATAGGAATAAAATTGTTGTGGTTTTTTATGCCATTTGTCATCGGGTGGTTTATTGCATTTATTGCGAACCCGCTTGTGTGTTGGCTGGAAAAGCGGTTAAAGATTGTAAAAAAGCTAGGGTCGGCAATTATTATCATTGCAGTTTTGGCAGGAGTAGTCAGTGCACTGTACTTTGGAATCAGTAAGCTTGCAGATGAGGTGGGAAGTCTCATTACAAATTTCCCACAGATGTACAGTGAATTGGAAAAAGGAATGAAAGATATCGGGGAGAGTTTTCAAGGTGTTTTTCGCCTGTTGCCAGAAGGAATACAGACTGGGTGGAATGCAGTGGTTGCGAATTTAGACAATACGATGGGAAACTTGATAGGAAAGATCAGTGAGCCGACGGTGGAAGCGGCGGGAAATCTGGCAAAGAGCATTCCGTCAATTTTAGTATCAACCATTGTGACTATCGTGGCAGCATACTTTTTTATTGCAGAGCGTGACGAGGTGATTGTGTGGTTCAAAAAGATCACTCCAAAGCCGATTCAGCAGAGGATGACTTTGGTTATCGACAATTTAAAATATGCAGTGGGAGGCTATTTTAAAGCACAGTTTAAGATTATGATCGTAGTGGGCGTGATTCTGTTTATTGGATTTGAGATTATGCAAGTCAATTATTCAGCACTTTTGGCGATTTTGATTGCATTTCTTGATTTCCTTCCAGTGTTTGGAACAGGAACGGCAATTTGGCCTTGGGCAGTGTACAAAGTGTTAAGCGGTGATTATAAGATGACAATCATGTTGCTTGTACTGTATGGAGTAACTCAGCTTGTAAGGCAGCTGATCCAGCCGAAGCTTGTAGGAGATGGACTTGGGATGCAGCCTTTGGTAGCGCTTGTGTTACTTTTTGTAGGATATAAAGTGGGAAGTCTGCTTGGCATGATTTTTGCAGTCCCGGTTGGGATGATTGCGATTAATATGTATAAAGCAGGGGCATTTGATTATATATTAGATGATGTGAAGATATTGATTAAAGGAGTTATGAGTTTAAGAGAGTAAAAAAATATTGTAGATAAGAAAAAAGGCTGACTTAGAGAATCATTGATTCCAAGTGCAGCCTTTTTCTCTCTTATTTTAAGAAGAAACGAAGCAAAGTTTCATTGGTTTTCTTATAGGGTTGATAGCGCATCGGAAGATCGAGCCAAGTCCTCTTATCTACAATGCTTTTATAGTGGGAGAACGTGTCAAAACCGTTCTTTCCGTGATAAGCGCCCATGCCACTTTCTCCGAATCCGCCGAATCCCATTTCACTTGTGGCAAGGTGAATGACAACATCATTGATGCATCCGCCGCCAAAACTGCACCGCGCAGTGACTTTTTTGGCAATCTTTTGGTCAGATGTAAATAGATAAAGTGCAAGCGGATGCGGCATGGAATTAATCTTTGCGATTGCATGGTCAAGAGAATCGTAAGTCACAATTGGGAGAACTGGTCCGAAAATCTCTTCTTGCATGACAGCATCTTTGAATGTGACACGGTCAAGTAATGTCGGCTCAATCTGTAACGTATCAGAATCGAATTTTCCGCCCCACACTGTTTTTTCTGTGTCTATGAGGGTCAAAATACGTGAAAAATGCTTTGCGTTGATGATTTTCCCGTAATCTGCATTGGCAAGCGGTGTGCTTCCAAATTGTCTGACAATCTGTTTCTTTAATTCTTGAATGAGCGAGTCTTTGATCTCCTTGTCGCAATAAATGTAATCCGGTGCGACGCATGTCTGACCGCAATTTAAAAATTTCCCAAATATGATACGTTTGGCTGCCAGTTTCAGATTGGCAGTCTTTTCTACAATACAGGGACTTTTCCCGCCGAGTTCCAATGTGACCGGTGTCAGATGAGTGGCTGCCTGCCGCATCACTTCCTTTCCGACAGACTGGCTTCCTGTAAAGAAGATGTAGTCAAAACGTTCATTTAGAAGACACGTATTTTCTGTGCGACCGCCGGTCACGACCGAGACATACTCCGGTGCAAAACATTCATGTATCATCTTCTGTATAAGTGCGCTTGTGTAAGAAGAGTAGGCACTTGGCTTAATAACGGCTGTGTTCCCTGCGGCAATTGCGTCAATCAGAGGATCAATCGTCAAGAGGAATGGGTAATTCCAGGGACTCATGATCAGACATACACCATAAGGTGAAGGTTTTCGATAGCTTCTCGAATGAAACTGGGCGAGTGGCGTATGGACGCGTTTTTCTTTTGCAAAAGAGCGTGTGTGTTTCAGCATGTAGCTGATCTCACTCAGTACAAGTCCGGTTTCACACATGTAGGTTTCAAAGGCGCTTTTCCCAAGATCTTTTTTGAGAGCTTTGTTGATATCTGCCTCATGGCGAGTGATGCAGTCTCGCAGACGGCGAAGTGAATCTAATCTATAAGAGACATCGAGTGTTGCTCCTGTATGAAAAAATGCACGTTGTCGGTCAAGAATTTGTTTGATTTCATTTTGTGTCATTTAAGGTTCCTCCTGCTTGTTTTATGATACCTCTAAATATAGAAGAAGGCAAGGAAGGAATGTCAGAAAAAAATATTGAATTGTACAAAAAAAGTATTAAAATGTACAAATGAATAAAAAAAGCTTTTAAAATTATAGTCGATTTGTTATAATGAAGCGCACTAAAAAAACACATAGAGGAGAAAAAGTATGAAATTATGGAAAAAACTTTGTATCACATTTTTAGTGGCGCTGATGGCATTCTTCAGTGTAAATGTTGGAAATGTAGATGCGAAAGAAACAGTAACTACGAAAAAAAGTGTGTTATCAATTGATGCAGGAAGAAAGTATTTCTCAGAAGATCAATTGAAACAAATCATTGACAAAGCGTACAAAAACGGATATACATCTGTGCAGATTCTGTTAGGAAATGATGGTTTACGTTTTGTGCTCGATGATATGAGCATGCAGGTGAATGGAAAAAGTTATGCAAGTGAAGATGTAAAAAAAGCAATCACAGCAGGAAACAATTCTTATTATGCAGATCCAAATGGCGATGTATTGACAGAAGATGAGATGGATCGCATTGTGGCTTATGCAAAAGAAAGAGGTTTGGACATTATTCCGGGAATTAACAGCCCTGGACATATGGACTCCATTTTAGTTGCGATGGAACAGTTAGGATTAGAGAATGTACGTTACACGAAAGATGGAAGAGAATCAGAACGTACAGTAAACATTGAAAATCCAGAAGCAATTGAATTTACACAAGTTTTGGTAAAGAAATATATCGATTACTTTAGTGCATCAGGAGTTTGTGAAATCTTCAATTTTGGGGCAGATGAATATGCAAATGATGTATTTGGAGTTCCGGGATGGGGCGAATTACAAAAGTTAAATATCTATGATAAATTTATCGATTACACGAATGATATGGCTGCGCTGATCAAAGAGGCAAATATGCTTCCAATGTGCTTCAACGATGGTATTTACTACAACAGCGATGACAAATTTGGAACATTTGACAAAGATATCATTATCTCTTACTGGACAGCAGGATGGTGGGGATTTGATGTAGCAAAACCAAGCTATTTCGCAGAAAAAGGACACAAGATTCTAAATACAAATGATGCATGGTACTGGGTGTTAGGAAACATCACTTCTGAGGATGGAATTTATGCTTATGAAAATACACTGAAAAATATCGAGGCAAAACCATATAATGAATTAGCAGGTGGCAGCACAGTGGACACGATTGGAAGTATGCAGGCTATTTGGTGTGATAATCCGTCAAAAGAGCATGATATGGATCGTGTATTAACATTAATGGATGCTTTTTCTGAGAAACACAGAGATATTTTAGTGAGACCTGCAGATTACTCAAAAGTAGATGCAGCGCTTGCAAAAGTACCGGCTGATTTGTCTATCTACACAGAAGAGACAGTGAAGGCAGTCAATGATGCAACAGCAGCAGTTGTAAGAAACTTGAAAGAGACAGAACAGGCAACTGTAGATGGTTATGCAGCGGCAATCGAAAACGCAGTTGCTAAATTAGAGCTTAGAAAAGCAGACTATACAAAAGTAGACGAAGCAATTCAGAAAGCTGAAAAATTGAATGCAAAAGATTATAAGAATTTTGACGCTGTGACAAAAGCAGTGAACGCGGTTGTACGTGATTTAGATATCACAAAGCAGGCTCAGGTAGATGCTTACGCAAAGGCGATTGAAGATGCGATTGCACAGTTAGAAAAGAAAACAGTTACAGAAAACATTTCGAAACCAACTGCACCACAGACAGGAGATGTAGCATCACCATTTACTTGGATGACATTGTGCGTGATCGCAGGCGGTTGTGTTGTGACAATGAAAAAAAGAAGAGCATAGAGAAAAAAGTCTATCTGCTCATAGTTGAAATGTTCGAATAGCCTTGTTTGACGAGGCTATTCGGACATTTTTTTCTGTGTTGAAGAATCATAAATAAAGAAATTTATTATTTTTTGCTGTCCTTTGATATGAAATGTGTGTTCCTTTTCCAAACGGCGTATCATTCCCTGGTGCTCATAAAATCCATAGTTACAGGTTGTATCTGTAAATAAATAAAATTCTTTTAACCCGGTTTTCTCCATATGCTCAAGAGATGATTGAAAAAGCATTTTTCCGATTCCTTTTCCACGGAACGAAGAACTTACGGCAAATAATGCAAGCTCTGCTGGATAGGATTTGTTGCTTTCACTCAATAATTGCTTATCTATCTCATTTACTTTTTCAAAAATTTTTGATACGTTCCGGCCCTCTTTGGAACGATACAATGACAATATAGACTTTACTTGTAATAATCTATTTGAAAATGAACATTTGTGGTTTTGGATATCGTTTATCAAAATAATGCCTGCAACTTTCCCGTCAAGTACGGCTACTCTTGAAAACGTATAATTTGTCAGACAACTGCTTAAAAATGCTCTTGCTAATTTAACCGCTGTTTTCTGACTGCTAAATTCATCATAATGCCAAGTTTCTCTGATAATAGTTTCTACGGTCTTAAAGTCTTGTTTTTGATATTCTCTTAATTCTATTTGCATTGATATTCTCCTTGTTTTTATGTTTTATATTTTGTATGATAAAGTATACAGTTACTGTAATGTCAATGGGGAGATAAAATAAAATGAAGAAAGAAATGAAAAGGTTAACAACAGCACAATTTGCAAAATTGCATGAAGTAAATAAACGAACACTTCATTACTATGATGATATAGGTCTTTTTTGTCCTCTTACAAAAGAAGAAAACGGGTATCGATATTATGATATTTCACAGAGCATAGATTTTGAGTATATCCGTATGCTAAAGGAACTGAATATGAGTATTAAAGAAATTGAAATGTATCGAAAACAGCCTACACCTGACAACTTTTTAAAAATTGCAGACACAAAGGAGCAAGAACTCGACAAGGAAATTCGAAAGCTGAAGAATATTAAAAGGATATTACAAGCAAAGAAAGAGCAGATTGTTTTTTGTGAAAGTTTACAAGAACAAGAAATTAGAGTTGAAGAATGTAAATCAGAAAGGATTTTAACGTTTCCTTATGACTTTTCCGAGGATGATATATATCAGATTTTTAGCCCGTTAAAATCCACATGGGGAATTGAACAAATTCGTATGGGAATAGGTAGCTTTATATCACTTGATAATGTATATAACATGAATTTTACCAAATATGACGGAATTTATACGATTGCATTAAACAATAAATCTGTTTCAAATAGTTTTATAAAGCCCAAGGGAAGGTATTTATGTGGTTATCAAAAAGGTACATGGGATAAATTGCCGGAAATGTATCAAAAAATACTTGATTATTCTAAGAAACACGACTTAAAACTCACAGGATATGCTTATGAAGTCGGACTTAATGATTTTGTGATTTCTAATCCAGACGATTATATTACAAAGATTATGATTAAGATTGAGGAAAACTTGATTTTTCGTGTATAATTGCTTATAAAGAAAATAATAAATTTGCAATTGTTACTTGCCGGTAACTTAAATGTTAATATGCGTTGCTTGCAGCAACGGGGAATTCCTCATACAATATTTTTAGAAAATAAAAAAGGAGGACATTTATAATGTTAAATGAAAACATCAAAGCAATCAGAAAATCAAAAGGGCTTTCACAACAAGAACTTGCTATTAAATTGAATGTGGTACGGCAAACAGTATCGAAATGGGAAACCGGGGTATCACTTAGATAAAGATACCACACCAATCCCACGCTGACTTTTGCTCAACCGATACAGC
>OHAS01002918.1_pt1 | contig 11788 bp, 9 predicted proteins | sample 1577131 | NCBI WGS metagenome assembly OHAS01 (sample SAMEA3541566, study PRJEB24748) | human gut metagenome | biome: human gut; feature: human-associated habitat; material: faeces | place: China | collected 2012
CCTGTAACTCCCATTTTTTTGCCCGTCTTTTAACGGGCTTTTTTTATTGGCATTTAATCAAAAATAAACGGGTCATCATTTTTTAACATGATGGCCTGTTTTTCTATTTATGTTTTTAGTTTTAAGCAAGATTTGATGGCGGAACCATAGGCGATGAACGCCTATAAATTATTGACGGCTGTACGACTATTTTTTGGGGCTCTGTTATTGTCTGCTGAGCAAGCGCAATAGCAAGTCTTAGACAACGTTCAGATATGTCTCTCATTTTCAAGTCAACTACTGTTATGGGCGGGGTATAGCGTGCCGCTAATGAAGAAAGTCCTGAGCTAGTGGCTATAACATGTACGTCTTTTCCTACAGTTATTTCAGCTTCATTAAGAGCGCTTATAATACCCATTGCTACCATATCATACATACATATTATAACCTTATGCAGTTTATTTTTTCTTATCATATCCCAGCCTATTTCATAACCTGTATCAATCTGATTGTTTCCATAAAATAAATTGTTTTTTATATCTATTCCCTTTTCTTCACATACTTTCAATATAGATGCGGAGCGAAGATTAAGACCGTAAAGGGTAGACGGATTTAAGACCATAGCTATGTCATTTCCTCCGACAGCAATCGCGTGCTCAGCAGTCAGTCTGCCCGCCTCATCATGGTCAATGGACACAGATGAATAGCCTGGCAGGTCACGGTTTAAAAGTACTATCGGAACAGATGGTAAATTAGTTTCTAAAAAATTAAGATCCTTGGCTCCTGCGGCTACAATTACAGCAGCATTGCAACCGCCGCCTTTCCACAAATATTTGTAATCACTTAGCTGGCCTAATTCGTATGGTCTTATAACGAGGTCAATCGGCAGTATTTCTGATGAAATTACATTGCTTATACCGTAAATAAGCGGGGGAATAGTCATCTCCAATTCTTTATACATAAAATAAACAGCAATTTTGAGATGATTGCTGTCACTTACTTGCTTACGTGTATAACCAAGCTCATCAGCCGCATCAAGAATACGTTTTTGAGTGCTTACGGCAATTCTATGCTCATCTCCCTTTCCGCTTAGTACGTAGGATACCGTGGCGCTGGAGACATTGCAGTATTTAGCTATATCATTTATAGTAACCATTTTTATCACTTCCTTTTTAACTAACTAATAGAATACTGTATTACTTTTGGGTTGTCAATAAACATACACATATTCAATTAATTTTGCTTAATATTAAGCAGATAATATTCATATAAGAATATAGGTATACATATGACCAATATTATTGACTTTTAACATATATTTGTTCTTATATGTATGCAATATGCTAAAGATTAAAATTTGCTTGACTTATGTTTGCTTAATAATATAATTATATATAAGTTAAATATTAACTTAAATTAAGCAAATATAAGCAGGAGGGAAATCAATGAATAGGGAAATTAACATTTTAGAAGTTGGCCCACGAGATGGATTTCAAAATCTAAAGCAGCTTCTCACAACAGAGCAAAAGCTTGAAATTATTGATGGACTTATTAATTCCGGAATTAAGGAATTAGAGGTTACATCATTTGTCAGCCCTAAGGCTATTCCTCAAATGGCAGATGCTGAAAGAGTTGCGGCATACTGTCTTGAAAAGTATCCAAAAACAAAAATTTACGCACTTATTCCAAACCTTAGAGGCGCACAAAATGCATGGAATGCGGGAATTAGACATGTATCATACGTAATTTCTTTAAGTGAAAGCCATAATAAGGCTAACATTAACCGTACCCACGAGGAATCCTTTTCTGAACTTAAAAAACTGATAGAGACATATCCTGAATTGGATATTTGTGTCGGCTTGGCTACAGTATTTGGATGCCCGTTTGAAGGTATCCCAAAGATTTCCGATGCTGTTGTTTTTGCCAAAAAGCTTTGGGATTATGGTATTCGCTCAATAAATCTTGCTGACACAATCGGCATAGCAGACCCAAAACAGGTGCGTGAAACAGTTTATGCCATGAAAGAAGCGTTACCTGAATGTGAATTCCAGATACATATTCATGACACACGAAATATGGGAATGGTAAATACCCTTGCCGCAATAGAATGCGGAATAACAACTGTTCAGTCAACCCTTGGCGGCTTGGGGGGATGCCCGTTTGCACCGGGGGCATCAGGCAATACTGCTACAGAGGACCTCGTATATATGCTGGAGAGAATGGGATATAAAACAGGAATTGATTTTGAAAAACTCTTAATTCTTTCGAAGTATCAAAAGAGCTTTGTAGAGGGAGTATATAGTGGACACCATATGAATATAGGAACAAAATCACCTTGCTGTTAATTTGAACCTGCTACTGTTCAGATTAGGGTTATAGATAATGGGAAAGGATGAAATCATCTATGGATGTTATTGCGTTATTAATATTTCTGGGAGTTATTATTATTGCGTTTATAAGAAAGATAAATGTTGGTGTGCTGGCGCTAGCGGTAGGAGTTATTGCCGTTCGTATTTTTGGCTTGAACGATAAAGCCCTGATTGGAGCAATCAGTTCCTCTATGTTTGCCACACTGGTCGGCATAACATTACTGTTTGCTATAATAAATTCCACAGGAGCCCTCGACTTAATGGCTCGTAAAATAGTTGCTTTGGCCGGAAGCCATACATATATAATTCCGGTTGCTATTTATGTAGCTGGATTTGTTGTTGCAGGAGTCGGCCCTGGAGCGGTTCCGGCCCTTGCTATTATACCTGCCCTTGGCGTGTCTATAGCAGTACAGGTAGGATACCATCCGGTGATGCTCGCTCTTGTAGGAGAGTGTGGACTTATGGCTGGCAGAATGACTCCGATTACGCCGGAAGCTGCCATTATAAAAAGTGCGGCTGAAACAGCAGGATTTGGAAATGTAATGCCGACTATTCTTATTTGTCAGACGCTTACAACAGCCGTTTTTGCACTTGTATTATTCGTTATATTCAAAGGATATAAGCTTAAAAAGCCTATTAATGTGTTGTCTATAAAAGACCTTGAAAAATTCAGTTCAAAGCAAATAATATCACTGCTGGGAATAGTAGCTATGATGGTTCTTTTAATTGGATTTGATGTAAATATTGCACTTGCGGCATTTATGGTTTCAGCCGTACTTCTTCTGATTGGTATTGGAGATGACGGAGCATGCATTAAAGCTCTCCCTTGGAGTACTATATGCATGATTCTTGGTGTCGGCGCATTGCTTGATGTTGTGAATACCGTGGGCGGTATTGAGCTTATGAGCAATGCAATATCTTCAGTTATGAATACTAAAACAGCAGTTCCTTTTATGGGGGTTTCCGCTGGCTTACTTAGCCTCGTGAGTTCGGCTCTTGGAGTTGTATATCCTACAATGATGCCTATGAGTGCAGATATAGCTGCTCAGATTGGCGGTATTAACCCGGTAGCGCTTATGGCGGCTGTCGGCGTAGGCGGTTCACTTGCAGGCGTTTCCCCGCTGTCAACCGGAGGCGCTCTTATACTTGCTGCGCTTGGAACAAATACCAAGGACTTTAATAAGGCAAAGCAAGACAAAGAATTTCTTAACTTATTTATTTATTCAGGCATTGGCCTGCTTGTAATAGTAGTAGTGTCTGCACTGGCATTTAATATAATCGCCAACGCAGTCTATGGAATATGAAATACTAAAATCTGATTTTGAAAGGGAGAAGAAGAAATGAATCATACAGCTTTAAATGATGTAACAGTACTTGACTTAACAAGGGTCTTGGCCGGTCCATACTGCACAATGATGCTTGCGGACTTTGGAGCCAATGTTATTAAAATCGAAATTCCTGGAAAAGGTGACGACACTAGAGCATATGCTCCGTTTAAAAATGGAGAAAGCCTGTACTATGCCAATGTAAACCGTAATAAGAAAGGGATTACTCTTAATCTTAAGAACGAAAAGGGGAAAAAGCTTTTTCTGGATATGGTTAAAAAAGCAGATGTTGTAGTTGAAAACTATCGTCCGGGTGTAATGGATAAGCTTGGCCTGGGTTACGATGTGTTAAAAGAAGTAAATGACAAAATAATTTATGCGGCAGTTTCAGGCTTTGGATGCTACGGACCATATTCACAGCGTCCCGGCTATGACATAATAGCTCAGGCCACAGGCGGACTTATGAGCATAACAGGAGAAGAAGGCGGCCAGCCCCTGCGCGTAGGTAATGCAATGGGTGATGTGCTTGGAGGGATGAATCTGACAATCGGTATTCTTACTGCGCTTCACGCCAGAACATTAACCGGCAGGGGACAGCGTGTAGATGTTTCCCTTGTAGACTCCGTAGTATCAAGCCTTGAAACAGGAATTCAGAGGTTTTTTGCTTCCGGAAAACAGCCGGAGCTTATGGGCAACCGCTATGCCTCCGCTTATCCATATGACGCATTTAAAGCTAAGGACGGAAGATTTGTAATAGGCTGCGCCAATGATAAATTGTTTTCCTTATTATGTACAAAGGTTCTTAACAGGAGTGACCTTTTAACAGACGTCAGATTTGATACAAACGCCAAGCGCTGTGATAACTATGCTGAGCTTAAACCGGAAATTGAAAAATGGACTGTAAATCATACTGTTGATGAATGTGTCGATATGATACTTGGCGTAGGAGTGCCCGCGGCTCCTATCAACGATTTGGAGCGAGTTACAACAGACCCTCATATAGCGATTGCAAGAGAAATGATAGTACCGATTAAACACCCCGTAATCGGTGATATGAAGGTAAACGGAAACCCTGTAAAATTATTGGATACAAAGGCCGAAATATCTCGCCCTGCGCCTACACTTGGACAGGATAATGAGGCGGTCTTTAATGATATACTCGGCTTTAAAAAAGAAGAAATAGACAAACTTGCTGAAGAAGGAATAATCTAAAAATAAGTGTAAGCAACAGAAAAATATGTAATAACATGACTTTGATTTGGATATAATAATTTCATAGTATGTATTTTTAGGGACAGATTTTATCAACTGTCCCGTTTTTATACATTTTTGCTTTTTTGTAAATTGCCGTACTTTTTTCATTGTATTATTATAAGTAACATAAAAATAAATTGGTACAACCAAAATGTTGAAACGGAGGAAACGGTAATGGAAAATAAATTTACGCATGCTGCCGAGAGAAAAGCCTTTGAGATAGCTATAGATTCTCTGATTAAACATGTCGGAAACGACCCAACCAGTATGGTTAAAATAATTAATATAGGCGAGAAGTTTATTGGCAAGTCATGGTCGCCTGAAGCCTATGAAAAGCTTAAGGCTGTTTTTTCAGATGAAGACAGCAAGTGGGCGAAATTTGGAAGAAGACTTATTGAAGAGACAGACCCTTTTGTCCTTAAGCAGGTTTTTCTTACACTCGGTTATGAAGCTGGTTTCCGAGGTTATAAAATCACACAGGAAATGTCTGAAAAATATGACTGCAATATTCCGTGGATTATACTTATGGACCCTACAAGTGCCTGCAACATGCATTGCATAGGCTGTTGGGCAGCTGAGTATGGAAATAAATATAACCTTTCTTATGAAGATATGGACAGCATTGTTAGCCAGGGAAAAGAACTTGGTATCCATGCCTACCTCCTTACCGGCGGCGAGCCTATGGTACGTAAAAACGACATTATAAAGCTCTGTGAAAAGCACAACGACTGTATGTTCAGCGCTTTTACAAACGGTACTCTCATTGACGAGGCGTTTTGTAAAGAGATGCTTCGCGTTGGCAACTTTATGCCATCAATAAGTGTAGAAGGCTATGCGGAGGAGAATGACGGCCGTCGTGGTGAAGGCCATTTTGAAAAGGCTATGCACGCAATGGAGCTTTTGAAGGAGCATAAGCTTCTTTTTGGAACTTCAATTTGCTACACAAGCAAAAATTATAAAACAGTAACATCTGATGATTTTATTGATTTGCTCATTGAGAAAGGCGTAAAATACTCATGGTATTTCCACTATATGCCTGTAGGAAACGACGCATCTACAGACCTTCTTCTTTCACCTGAACAGCGTGAGTATATGTACCATAGGGTAAGAGAAATAAGAGGCTGGGATGGAGGTAAGGAATTATTTGCAATCGACTTCCAAAACGACGGCGAGTTTGTTACAGGCTGCGTAGCAGGAGGAAGATGCTACTGCCATATTAATCCGATTGGTGATGTTGAGCCTTGCGTATTTATTCACTATTCAAGCGCAAATATTCATGAAAAATCTCTTATTGAATGTCTCCAGCAGCCTTTGTTTAAAGCATACAGGGCTCACCAGCCATTTAATAATAACCATCTGCTTCCATGTCCTATGCTTGAAAATCCTGAAATGCTTCAGGAGCTTATTCATGAAACAGGGGCGGTTTCTACGGACCTTAAGTCTCCTGAGTCATGCGAACATCTCTGTGGAAAATGCAGTGAGTACGCAAAGAATTGGAAGCCTGTAGCTGAAAAGCTTTGGGAAAAGACGCTGGAAGAGAGAGCTGAAAAGACAGAAACAAAATAAAGCCAGTTAATTTATAAAGAAAAGATGCCCGCTATCAAAAGATGGCGGGCATTATTATTTCAGCTGAATACTTCCAGAGCCTGACTAAAATCATTTATTAAATCATTAATGTCTTCAGCCCCTGTGGAAATGCGGATTAATCCTTCATACAAGCCCATTTTAATTAGCTCGTCAGGTGTGAACTCGTTTCTGAATGCTGAAGCCGGATGTGCGATAGATGTTTTTATGCCTCCCAGTGTGCCTAAATATTTAACTATTTTAAGCCTATGCACGAATTCATCAACTTTGGCCCGGTCATCTTCTACCCTGAAGCTCATCATAGTCCCGTAACCATTGGTGAATATTCTTTCCGCCAGATTATGCTGGGGATGAGATTCAAGGCTTGGATGATATACGTGACGTACATTTGGATTTTCTTCTAGGGCTTTTGCCAAAAGAGAGGAATTTGCCAGCTGCGCTTTCATCCTAAGCGACATTGTTTTAATACTCCTTTGAAAGAGCCATGCGGTATTTGCATCAAGGACAGCTCCCAACAATAAATATGTACGGCGTATGTGTTTAATTATTTCATTAGAAGCAGTAATTGAGCCTCCGGTAGCATCGCTGTGACCTCCAAAAAATTTTGTAAGGCTATGGACAACAATATCAGCGCCAAAATTCAACGGCTTTATTACAAAAGGGGTAGTAAATGTACTGTCTACAACAACCAATATTCCTGATTTGTGAGCTGTGAGAGCAATTTGCTCTATATCAACTACCTGTGTCAGCGGATTTGCAATGATTTCTGTATAAAATACCTTTGTATTGGAACGAATGGAGTCTTTGACTGAGCTAAGGTCTGTAAAATCGGCCATTGTAATTTCAATGCCATGGGATTTTAACAGCTCTATAAGTTCAATAGTTTCGGCGTAAATATCTTTACTGAATACAGCATGGTCACCGCTGTTTAAAAGTGATAAAAGAGTAGTGGATATTGCGCCCATACCGGAAGAGCAAATTAGTGTTTTCTCACCGTTTTCAAGATAAGAGACTGCTTCTGCCAAGCCGTCCCTGTTTGGATTTCCAGTACGGTTGTAAAAATACTTGCCGCCATTGTTCGCAAAAGCATAGTCAGTAGTATCTTCAATTATATACGCTGTAGACGGATATATTGGAGCTGTTTCGGGGTTGACTGCGTTTGTCCTCGCCTGCATCCCTCTATATAAAATTTCTGTGTTTTCATTAAACAATTCAATCACCTTCCTTTAATAGCTTTTAGTATAACGTATTCCTGTAATTAATTGTAATCTTTATTCTAGCTATAATGTCAATTGTATGTTTTTTATAAAGCAGAGCCTTCTGTTGCTGCACTATATTGAGATAAATGACCAAATATCTGTATTTGAAAGTAATTTATATTTTGAAACATGCTTTTTAAATGCTGTTAGGGCTGTTATAATGACATAAATCTTAAGAAAATATGAAGAAGACGACAAAATCAAAAAAACTAGAACTTTTTGATTTAATCCGGTGTCTTATAAGTGTAAAACAAAGAAAAAGGAATAAATGCTGCAGCATTGAGAGGGTGAAATAAATATGAGCAAAAGAAAGCTCGTAGAAAAATTTATAAATGATAATATTGACAGTGCTTACCGTTTTGCATTCACATATATGAAAAATCAGCATGACGCTGAGGATGTAGTGTCAGACAGTATAATAAGAGCTCTTAGGGCTGCGGACAGTGTAAAAGACCCTGAAAGAATTAAGCCATGGTTTTTCAGGATAGTATCCAATACCGCCCTTACAAACATTAAAAAGAAACAGAAGGTTGTTCCTTTTGAAAGTATGGATAATAATGGGGATATTTATGAAGACAGCTACAGCATATCAAACATCAATGAAATGATTGAAAAGCTTCCAAAGGAATATATGGAGGTTATAGTTCTCAGATACTTCGAGGACATGAAAATCAAAGATGTTGCCGAAGTGCTTAATATCAATGAGAACACGGCAAAAACGAGGCTTTACAAGGCCCTCAGATTATTGAAGGAGGATATGGTGGAAGATTATGAGTAAACAAATGGATGAATTCAAAAAACAGTATGAAAATATTAAAGCATCGGAGGATTTAATTATGAAAGCGAATAAAGAGATAAAAAAATCAAAGACTAAAAGAGGTTTTAAAACAGGAGCAGGGGCAGTTGCAGCCTTTGTTGTGGCAGTTGGAGTGGTTGCTAATGTGAGCCCGTCATTCGCATATGCTATGAGCGATGTTCCGGTAATGGGAGACTTGGTTAAGGTAGTAACATTCGGAAAATACGAAAATGTTGAAAACGGATATGAAATAAAAGTAAATACACCAAAAATTGAGGGTCTTGTGGATGAAGAATTACAGAAAAAGCTTAATGATGAATTTAAAGACCAGGCTGACAGTGTTATTGCCGGATTTGAGCAGAGTGTTAAGGAGCTTAAGGAGGAATTTGGCGATGAAACAGTTCATATGGGCATAGAATACAACTATGAGGTGAAAACTGATAACGATGATATACTTGCTCTTGACACATACGTATATTTTGCCTCCGGCTCATCAACGTCAGTGCATAATTACTACACAATAAATAAGCATACTGGTGAAATCTACACTCTTAAAGGAATGTTCAAGGATGGAGCCGATTATGTAACGCCTATAAGTGATTATGTTAAAGGTGAAATGGAAAGGCTTAATAAGGAAGAGGACGGCATGTTCTGGGTAGGAGATACTGAAATAGAAGGCTTTGAAAAGATAGCAGACGACCAGAAATTCTATATCAATAATGACGGCAATATTGTAATTTGTTTCCAGAAATATGAAGTTGCAGCCGGTGCACAGGGCACGCCTGAGTTTGTTATTCCAAATGATGTGATAGCAGACATACTTAAATAAGTTAATCGCGATTAAAATATATTACACCCTCGAATACGCCGGATATTTATATCCGGTGTATTTTTTAAAATTTGTATAAAGGTCTTTTTCTGCGGCAATAATACTTTCAGAGAAATCAAATGATTTCACTTTTATGGAGGTGCCAAAATGAAAAGGAACAAATTTATGGAGTTTTTAAACAGCAAAGGCCAGTATGCGGCAATCTTTGCGTTTATAGTTGTAGCGGGTATCTGCGCCGGTACAGCAGCCTATAACAAAGGCCTAAATAACAATGAAGCCACAAGCGAGCCCAATACCACAAGCGAGCCTGTATTGACTAATAAAAACGCAGAGAAAAAACCTGAACAGACAGATAGTACAACAAACACAGAACCTGTTAAAACACAGGAAAACACAGCGCCTGAAACAGAGAACAATACGGCCCTTCTTGACGGTGAGGATGGAGAGGATTTTGAAATAGCCCTCACATGGCCCGTTGACGGTGATATTTTAATGGGCTACAGCCCTAACTCACTTGTCTATGACCCTACGCTTGATCAGTATAGAACAAATGACAGTGTTTGCATTGCAGCCGGAGAAGGCTCAAATGTGGCTGCTGCCGCTGATGGTACTGTTGCCGAGGTAGTAGAAGACGAGACAAAGGGAAATTATGTTGTTATAGAGCATGAAAACGGCTGGAAGACTACATACAGCCAGCTTGCGGATATTCAGGTAGCCGCCGGCGATGCTGTAGAAAAAGGCGAGACCTTGGGTGTAGTTGCAAGCCCTTCAATCTATTCATCAGCTATGGGTTCACATGTAGAATTTACCGTGACTCTGGATGATATGACTGTTGACCCGGAAGTCGCCGTTGGATAAAACTGAATATTAGCCGCAAAGGGGCGGTGCAAAAACAGATGGCATGCCATCTGTTTTTTGTCGTTTAATCATTTAATTTTTATATTGGGTTTTTTTGCATATGTGTTATAATATCCATATAAAGCTAAAAGAAAAATTTAAATATATAAAAGTTTGCTGCAGAATTTTATTAACCTACCAAGGAGGATAACGCGATGATATTTTCACAGGAGCGAAAGAGGGAACTTAATATCAGAATTGACTATAACAATATGATGAAGAAGTATGTTGGAGAATACGGTATCTCTGATGCAGAGCTGTCTGCTTTGTCGGGCAAGGCAGCAAAGGCGCATAAAGCTATGGAGGAGAAAAGAACAAACGGAGGCATGGACTGGAGAAACCTTCCGTATAATCAAAAAGAAGTGGTAGAGGATATAAAGGCTTATGTGGACTCAGTAAAGGAGCATACCGAGGCCTTTGTAGTTTTGGGCATAGGCGGCTCGGCTTTAGGCCCTATATGTGTGCAGCAGGCTATTAACCATCCGTTTTACAATGAGCTTTCTAAAGAAAAGCGTGGCGGCTATCCCAAACTTTATGTCGCAGATAATGTTGATCCTGAAAGGCTCGCATACCTTTTTGATGTTATTGATATTAAAAAGTGCATATTCAACTGTGTATCAAAAAGCGGAAGCACTTCCGAAACGATGAGTCAGTTTATGATAATAAAGGAAATGCTTGAAGAGAAGCTTGGAAAGGCTGAGGCTTCAAAGCATATCGTATGCACAACAGATATAGAAAAGGGAAACCTTATTAAAATAGCCAAGGAAGAAGGCTACAAGACGTTTATTATTCCCTCAGGAGTCGGAGGAAGATTTTCCGAGCTCACACCTGTTGGCTTGCTTCCGGCGGCAATGTGCGGAATTGATATTGAAATGCTGCTTGACGGAGCTGCCTATATGGATGAGCTTTCAAAAAATGAGGATGTTTTTAAAAATCCCTCTTATATGTTTGCTCTTTTAAGCTATATATCAATGGAGCAGGGTAAAAATATTTCCGTTATGATGCCTTATGCAGACAGCCTTAAATATGTTTCGGACTGGTTTGCACAGCTTTGGGCGGAGTCTCTTGGCAAGAAATATGACAATGCAGGAAATATTGTAAATGCGGGACAGACGCCCGTTAAAGCTCTCGGCGTTACAGACCAGCATTCACAGGTGCAGCTTTATACGGAAGGGCCATTTGATAAAATGATAGTTCTTCTTGGCGTAGACAAATTCAGGGAAACAGTAACAATCCCTGAGATATACGGCGATATTCCCAGCCTTGGTTTTTTAGGAGGAGTTACCCAGAACAGGCTCATTGCTACAGAACAGATGGCAACAGAATACGCGCTTCAGAAGGCGGGAAAATCAAATATGACTATTACGCTTCCGGAAGTCAATGAGTTTACGTTAGGACAGCTTCTTTATATGTTTGAGGTTGCTACTGGTTTTGCCGGAGAGCTTCTTAATATTAATGCGTTTGCCCAGCCCGGTGTTGAGGAGGGGAAAAACGCC
>OHAS01002925.1_pt1 | contig 11771 bp, 9 predicted proteins | sample 1577131 | NCBI WGS metagenome assembly OHAS01 (sample SAMEA3541566, study PRJEB24748) | human gut metagenome | biome: human gut; feature: human-associated habitat; material: faeces | place: China | collected 2012
TTTAGAATATATGACAGATGTTTAATATTTAATGAACAACTAATCCGGGTCGTGCTCCTCCTCCGGCTGGGCGCTGCGTGCCTTCTCTGCCGCGGAGAGCAGGTTCAGGCCGAGCACCTCGTCAAAGCTGGCAAGGGCTGCGAGCTTCGTGGCATCATTCGTCTTTGCCTTCAGCACATCATAGACGGCCGTCACGGCGAGCGACGTGTTGAGGTCGGCGTTCAGCGCACCGAGGAAGCGCTCCTTCAGCGCCTCGAAGGCCTCCGCGTCGACCGCGCCGTCCTCCGGGCGCAGGGCCGCGATGCGGGCAATGAGCTTTTCGTAGGTCTGTGCCGCGTTGTCGAGGTTCTCCCACGAGAACACGAGGTTGCGGCGATAATGGCTCTGCAGGCAGAACAGGCGGTAGACGATGGGATCGTAGCCCTTCTCCTCCAGCAGGGACACCGTGAGGAACTCGCCCTTCGACTTGGACATCTTGCCGGACTCCGTGTTCAGGTGATGGACATGGAACCAGTAATTGCACCACTTGTGGCCGAGGAAAGCCTCGGACTGGGCGATCTCGTTCGTGTGATGCGGGAAGGCATTGTCGATGCCGCCGCAGTGGATATCCAGATATTCACCGAGGTGCTTGATGCTGATGCACGAGCACTCGATGTGCCAGCCGGGATAGCCGACGCCCCACGGGGAGTCCCACTTCAGGGCCTGATCCTCGAACTTGGACTTCGTGAACCAGAGAACGAAGTCATTCTGATTGCGCTTGTTGGAATCCTCCTCGACGCCCTCGCGCACACCGACGGCAAGGTCCTCTTCCTTGTGGTCGTTGAAGACATAGTATTTTTCCAGCTTGGACGTGTCAAAATAGACATTGCCTCCCGCAAGATAGGCATAGCCCTTGTCCAGCAGCGTCTGGATCATATGAATGTATTCCGGGATGCAGTTCGTGGCGGGCTCCACGACGTCCGGCCGCTTGATGTTCAGCTTGGCGCAGTCGGCAAAGAATGCGTCGGTGTAGAACTTTGCGATCTCCATGACGGTCTTGTGCTCGCGGCGCGCGCCCTTGAGCATCTTGTCCTCGCCGGTATCGGCGTCCGAGGCCAGATGGCCGACGTCCGTGATGTTCATAACGCGCTTGACGGGATAGCCCATGTAGCGCAGGCTCTTCTCGAGCACGTCCTCCATAATATAGCTGCGCAGGTTGCCGATGTGGGCGAAGTGATAGACCGTCGGGCCGCAGGTATACATTTTGACGAGCTTCGGGTCGATGGGGGTGAAGAGCTCCTTCTTATGGCTCAGGGAATTATAGAGATACATCTTGATCCTCCTTCAATTTTTCCTCTAATTTTTCGATACGCGCATACAGGGCGTCCAGCTCCAGCCGGACAGGGTCTGGCGTGTGGATATGGTCGAGCTTCTCGCCGTTGCGCCGGACGACGCGGCCGGGCACGCCGACAACGGTGGAGTCCGGCGGCACCTCGTGCAGCACAACGGAATTTGCTGCAATGCGGGCGTTGTCGCCGACCTTGAACGGGCCGAGCACCTTCGCGCCGCTGCCGACCATGACGTTGTTGCCGAGCGTCGGGTGGCGCTTGCCGCTCGTCATGCCCGTGCCGCCGAGCGTGACGTTCTGATAGAGCAGGCAGTCGTCGCCGATCTCCGTTGTCGCGCCGATGACGATGCCGGTGCCGTGGTCAATGACGAGCCGCCTGCCGATCTTCGCAGCAGGATGGATCTCGATGTCCGTGCGCCGCCGCGCAAACTGTGAGACCCAGCGGCCGAGAAAGCGCAGCCGGTGTTCATAGAGCCAGTGCGCCACGCGGTAATACATCGTGGCGTGCAGGCCGTTATATAACCAGAAGACCTCCCAGCCGCTGCGCGCTGCGGGATCATTGCGGCGGTATGCCTCTATGGTTTCTTTTAACCGCATTCTTTCGCCTCCAAACAAAAAACTGCCAGCCTCGGATTGCTCCAGAGGCGGGCAGTGCTCGCGGTTCCACTCTGATTTCTTGCTCCGGCCTTGACGCGGCCAACGGGGTCTCCCCGGCGCTCACGGGCGCACGCTTCGCACGGAGTCCGCCGCGCCCGCTCTCAGCCAATGACGGACGCTCTCTGCGGCAGACGGCCCGGCTACTCTTCCCGGTCACAACGCCTATATTATTGGTATTATATTACCATCAAGGGTCTGCGGTGTCAAGGTTTTTCCGCAAATTACACCGCCCGCGGACATTCGTCCGTGTATATTCATAGCGATATACAAAATTTTTCACAGGGCCCGGAATGGGCTTGCTTTTCCTTCGTGAATTTACTATAATGCAGACGAGCACAAGTCCAGAATCTCCGTCATTTTTACCAATCGCAGTCTTTCCGAGTTCGGACTATCCCCGCGGAAATTATGTGAGCAGGAGGAACCTTTATGTTTCAGAATGTACAGCAGATCCAGGATTTTATCCGCCAGAACGGCATCGCATTTCTCGATTTCAAGATGATCGACCTTCGCGGCAGGTGGAAGCACCTGTCCATCCCCGCAGCCCGCTTCAACGAGGACATCATGACGCACGGCATCGGCTTCGACGGCTCGAACTACGGCTATGCCCAGGTTGAGCGCAGTGACATGGTCTTCCTGCCGGACATCACGACGGCGGTCGTCGACCCGTTCGTCAAGGCGCCGACGCTCACGATGATCGGCGACGTCATGGTCATCGACCATCCGGCAAACCGACCGTTCGACCAGTATCCGCGCAATGTCGCCAAGAGCGCCATCGCCCACATGCAGGCTCTCGGCGTCGCGGACGAGATGATCATCGGACCAGAGTATGAATTCCATGTCTTTGACGGCATGACGCGCACCCTGCGCCCGGATGCCGTCGGCTACCGCCTGCAGTGCAGCGAGTCCGTCTGGTCCGCCGGGGAATTCCCGAACAACGGCTTTCACACCGGCCCGCACGATGGCTACCACGCCGATCTGCCCGGCGACCGCACGTTTGACCTGCGCAACCAGATCTGTCTGGAGCTTGCCAAGTGGGGCGTGGACGTCAAGTATCACCACCATGAGGTCGGCGGCTCCGGCCAGCTGGAGATCGAGGTCGAGCTGGGCGAGATGACCCGTCTGGCAGACGCCACGATGGCCGCAAAATACGTCATCCGCAATACGGCCGCCGCGAACGGTATGACGGCCACTCTGATGCCGAAGCCCATCTACGGTGAGGCCGGCAACGGCATGCATGTGCACATGCTGCTGCGCAAAAACGGCCAGCCCGTGTTCTACGATCCGGACGGCTATGGCCAGCTCAGCCGCACGGCCATGCACTTCATCGGCGGCCTGCTGACGCACGCCCGCAGCCTCTGCGCCATCACGAACCCCAGCACGAATTCCTACAAGCGCCTCATCCCCGGCTTCGAGGCCCCTGTCACCATCGGCTATGCCATGGCGAACCGCAGCGCCGTCGTGCGCATCCCGGCCTATGTTAAATCGCCGGACAAGAAGCGCTTCGAGCTCCGCAACCCGGACGCGATGTGCAACCCGTACTTTGCCTACGCTGCCATTCTGATGGCAGGCCTTGACGGTATTGAGCACGAGATCGATCCGGCAGGACGTGGCTGGGGGCCGTTTGACTTCAATCTCTTCGACCTCCCGGCAGACGAGCGCAAGCGCCTCGGCCACCTGCCCGCCAGCCTCGACGAAGCGCTCGACGCGCTGGAAGCGGATCACGACTATCTCACGCGCGACGGCGTGTTCCCGATGCCGCTGCTCGAGACGCTCGTCAAAACGCTCCGCGCCGACGCGCAGGAGATCAGCCGCATCCCGCACCCAGCGGAGTTCGACCGCTATTTCGATCTCTGACCGAACCGTATTGGCCCCGTATTCCTTCCGGAGTACGGGGCTCCGCGTGTAGAAGCCCAGAAGTATGACGCGGGAGGGGCTAAGCGGTGCTCCGGTCGAGACGATCCGCAATTTGATTTTCGGAGGAAGCAAAATGAACAAAGAAACAATCCGGCAGGCGGGGCCTGCTGCCAACATCGGCCGCAGACTCTTTGCCCTCCATTCGGCTGCATGCATTCTGCGGGGTCTCATCGGATGAGGGGCGCTAGGATCGCCGGGCTGCTGATTCGCCAGGCCCGTCTCCGGCGGGACTGGAGTCAGGACGGCCTGTGCCTGGGCATCTGTACTCCCTCCTACCTATCCAAGATCGAGCAGGGCAAGGCAGAGCCCTCTCCGGAGGTGACGGAGCTTCTGCTTCGTCGTCTGGGCCTTGTCTGGATACCGGAGCCGGAGGATCTGAAGCCCTGCTGGAACGCCCTGCTTTCCGGCAGTCCCGGCTTTTTCCTCCGCTATGAGCAGCTGGTACTGCCCCAGCAGGAGAGACTTGCCTGCAGTCCGCTGGCGGCGGACATCCTGTTGCTGGCTGCCTTTTACACAGATACCATGCAGCCCCTGCCGGAGGAATGGGAGCCGTTTCTCTCCACCCGGCAGCTGGCTCTGCAGCGTGCTCTGCAGGGGCGGTGGGACGAGGCCGCGCGGCTGGAACCACTGCCGCTGCTGTCCTCGCTCCACGGGAAAGCCCTCTACACAAAGGGGGCGTATACGACCGCCATCGAGGTACTGCGAGACGCCTACCGCTCGGCGGCAGACGCAGGTTATCCCCACATGATGCTTTCCTGCCGTATTCTTATAGGAAACTGCTACTCGGATCTGGGCCGCATGGAGGAAATGATGACCCATTTTTCTGTAGCGGAGCATCTGGCAGAGGCTCTTGGCGACACGGACAGTCTGGCCTCCCTCCGCTACAATACCGCTGCCACGCAGCTGCAGCTCGGCCAGCCAGAAAAAGCCCTGCCCTACTTTTCCGCCCTCCCGCATCCCAGCTTTCTGGACCTGCACAAGCTCGCCATTTGCCATGAACAGTTAGGTCACCGGGAGCAGGCATTGGCAGCCGTCCAACAGGCGGAGTCTCTGGCCGCCGGCGAGACAGAGCGGCAGATGCTGGCGCTGGTACGCTATCGGCTGGAGCATGCGGATTACCTTCACGACAGCGCCTACGGCGCTCAGCTGCTGGATTGCTTCCGGCAGCTGCAGGAGACATACCCCATGGGCTTCACCCGGTTCCACCTGCAGTGGGTGCTGGCATGGTACAAGGCGAACCGCCAGTACCGCCAAGCTTGCCGCCTGCTGGAGGAGTTTCCTATAATATAGTGTTTTTGCCAATCTAAGCGTGTCATTCTGGGAATAATTTTCCCATGATGACATGCTTTCTTTTTGTAAGGAGCTGTGCGATAATTATAACCACGAGGTGAACACTATGAAACAAACACTCTGGACGCGGGAATTTACCCGCATTACTGCCGCCACGGCACTAGGCGCAGCAGGCGGCATCATCAGTCAGTTTGCCCTATCGTTTCTGGTCTTTGATGAAACCGGCAGCACGCTGGCAGCGGCGCTGGTGGTCGCCATCCAGCTGATCCCGATGGTGCTGCTGCCGCTGGTCGTCGCTCCCATGATGGATCGTCTGCCGCGTAAGCCTTTTCTGGTGTGGGGCGACCTGCTCAACGGCGTGTGCTACGCCGGAGCAGGACTGTTTCTGTTGCACAGTTCCTTTTCCTATATTGCTTATCTGGCCTTTTCCCTGCTCGTGTCGTGCCTCGGGGCCTTCGACGAGCTGGCCTACAACAGCTTTTATCCCCTGCTGTTGCCGAAGGGGCAGGAAGAGCGGGCCTACACCGTCTCAGCCATGCTCTATCCCATTTTGAAGGTTCTGATGATGCCGCTGGCGGCGGTGCTGTACGATAAGCTGGGCGTGGGACGGCTGCTGCTGATACAGGCCGCGCTTTCAGTGCTGGCGGCCTTCCTGGAAAGTCGCATTCGCGTGCAGGAAAGCCGCCGGGATCAGGAGCCGCTGCTGTCTCTGAAAACATGGTGGCGGGATGTCCGGGAAGCAGCCGCCTATCTGCGGCAGGAGCACGGCCTGCACGGGCTCTATGCGTACATGTCCGTTACCAACGGCATGGCCTCGGGCTATTCTCCCTTGCTCATCGCCTTTTTCCGCACGGCGCCGGGCTTCACTACCGCCATGTATTCCTTTTTCTCCGTTGCGGAATTTGCCGGGCGCACCATCGGCGGAGCCATCCGCTACCGCTACTCTCTCCCGGAGAAAAAGCGCTTTGGCTTTCTGTTCGGTGTATATCAGACCTATGAGTTGATGGACACCTGCCTGCTGTGGCTGCCATATCCCCTGATGCTGGTGAATCGGGCGATCTGCGGCTTTCTGGGCATTCAAAGCGCCACCATCCGTCAGGCGGCAGTCCAGCGCTATATCCCCGACCGGCTGCGTGCCCGGCTCAATGCCTATGAGTCCATGCTCTGCACAGCGGCGGGAGCGGCGCTCTCTCTGGCCATCGGCGCACTGGGAGAGGTGCTGGATTACCGCCTCTGCATGACCGTCTGCGGTCTGATCACCATGGCGGTGTGCTGGCTGACGGTATTTCTGCGGCGGCGTCAGGTGCGCCAGGTGCTGGCGGACCGTCCCGGTGTGGACCAGATCCGGTAGATACCGGTCCGGTTTTGTTTCCAAACATAGGTCAAAGCGGCTATGGCCACTTTTTCACGAGGCAAAGCCGGCACAACTTTTTTCGATCTTTTTGCATCGAATATCCCCCGGGGGAGCTTCCGGAACCGAATTTCGTATGCTAAAATGCATCACGAGAACGGGCGAAAGGGCCCGAAATGACAGGAGGACCACCCCCAATGAAACGAATTCTTGCACTGCTGCTGGTGCTGAGCGCCGTTCTGGCGCTGGCCGCATGCAGCAAAAGCCCGGCAGTGACCGAAGACGAAGGAACAACGCTCGTCTACGGCAGCGGCGACTACACCCGCATCAACCCCGCCATGGATGAGCACGGCGAGATCAACGTGCTGCTCTTCAGCGGTCTGACCGCCCACAACGGCAGCAACGAGGTCGTTGCCGGTCTGGCCGAATCGTGGGAATACGACGAGAACGCCTGCACCTACACCTTCCACCTGCGCGACGGCGTGAAGTGGCATGACGGCGAGCCGTTCACGGCCGAGGACGTAAAGTTCACGATCGAAGCCATCATGGACCCCGAAAACGGCTCGGAGAACGCGCCGAACTTCGAAGACGTGGAGGAGATCACGGTTCCCGACGATAAGACCGTCGTGTTCCGCCTGTCCGCACCGAACGTGGCCTTTCTTGACTATATGACCATGGCCATTCTGCCGCAGCACCTGCTGCAGGGCAAGGACATGCAGGAGTCGGACTTCTTCCGCCATCCGGTCGGCACCGGCCCGTATAAGCTGGAGAGCTGGGACGCCGGGCAGTCCATCGTGTTGGTCAAAAATGAGGATTATTACCTCGGTGCGCCGAAGATCGACCGCATCATCTTCAAGATCGTCACGGATGACAATGCGCAGGCTCTGCAGCTGAAGTCCGGCGAGATCGATCTGGCCCTGCTCGATCCGAAAAACGCAAAAGACTTTACGGACAAGGAGGGCTATACCTGCTATGACATGACGACGGCAGACTACCGCGGCATTCTCTTCAACTTCTGGAACGACTACTGGACGGAGAACCGCGACCTCATTCCCGCCATCTGCTACGGCATCGACCGGCAGGCCATCATCGACTCTGTCCTGCTCGGGCAGGGCATGGCCGCCTACGGTCCCCTGCAGCGCAACATTTATAACGACTCCAATGTAGAGCACTACGACTATGACCCGGAAAAGGCAAAGACCATTCTGGAGGACGCAGGCTGCACGATGAGTGAAAACGGCTTCTACGAACGAAACGGCAAGGAGATCGGCTTTGTCATCAGCGTCATGGCCGGTGAGCAGGACCGCATCGACATTGCACAGGCTGCCGCACAGCAGCTGCGCGATATCGGCATCAACTGCACGGTCGACATTCCCGCACAGATGGACTGGGGCGGACAGATGGCCTGCCTCATCGGCTGGGGCAGCCCGTTCGACGCCGATGACCACACCTATAAGGTCTTCGGCACGGACAAGGGCGCAAACTACTCCGGCTACTCCAATGCCGCCGTGGACAGCTACCTGAAGCTGGCCCGCGAGACCTCCGACCCGGAGCAGCGCCGCCAGTATTACGCCAAGTTCCAGGAGGCTCTGGCCGCCGATCCCGCCTATGCCTTCATCTGCTACATCGACGCGAACTATGTCGCCGTCGACGGTCTGCAGGGCATCGCGGCGGATACCGTACTCGGCCACCACGGCGTCGGCATTTTCTGGAATGTTCAGGAATGGACGATCGAGAAATAACAACGGAAAAAAGCATCGGGAGGCTCGCAGAACCGGGCCTCCCGCATGTGCGTTTTAACAGGTGATCCTATGGCAGAGCTACTGGAAGTAAAAAATCTGTCCGTCAGCTTTTTCACCCCGGCGGGAGAGGTCCAGGCCGTGCGCGACGTCAGCTTTTCGCTGCGCGCGGGTGAGGTCCGCGCCATCGTGGGCGAATCCGGCTGCGGCAAAAGCGTGCTGTGTAAGAGCATCCTGCACCTGCTGCCGCCGAGCGCGCGGCGCAAGAGCGGCACGATCGCGGTAAATGGCCGTGATATCACGCAGCTGCGGGAACGCGAGCTGCAGAAGCTTCGCGGCTCATTGTTTTCCATGGTATTTCAGGACCCGATGACTGCGCTGAACCCCAGCATGACCGTCGGCGCGCAGCTGGCGGCCGCTGTCCGTGTTCATGCGCCCCGCCTGCGCGGCGCGGCTCTGGAACAGCGCGTGCTCGAGCTGATGCGCCTTGTCGGCATCGACCGGCCGGAGGAGCGGCGTGGCCTGTATCCGCACCACTTTTCCGGCGGCATGCGCCAGCGCGTCGTGCTGGCCATTGCGCTGGGCGTCGCCTGCGGATTCTTCCTCCCCGGCTGGGCGACGCGCATTGCGCTGACCTTCAATGCGATTTTCGGACAGTTCCTGGGTTTCGCCATTCCGCTGCTGATTCTCGGGCTGGTGGCTCCGGGCATCGCCGATCTGGGCCGGAACGCCGGGCGTCTGCTGGCCCTGACCGCCGCGCTGGCCTATGCCTTCACGCTCTTTTCGGGGTTCGGGACCTATCTGACGGGGCGGCTTCTCTTTCCGGCGCTGCTCGAAGGCTCCGCCGCCGTATTGCCCGAGGAAGGGGCGGCCCTTGCGCCCTATTTCACGGTCGAAATGCCTCCCGTGATGGGTGTGATGTCGGCGCTGGTCCTCGCCTTCGTGCTGGGGCTGGGCATGGCCTATATCCGTTCGGTGACGCTCAAGGCGGCGATGGACGATTTCAAGCGGATCATCGAGCTGGTGATTCTGCGCGTCATCATTCCGCTGCTGCCCTTCTACATTTTCGGCATCTTTCTGTCGATGACCCAGTCGGGGCAAGTGGCCGGGGTGCTGGACGTCTTCGTGAAACTGATCGCGGTGATCTTCTGCATGACGGTCGTGCTGCTTCTCGTGCAGTTCTCCGTCGCGGGGCTTGCGGCGCGTAAAAATCCGCTGAAGATGCTCCGCACGATGCTCACCGCCTACATGACGGCCCTCGGAACGCAGTCGTCCGCCGCGACGATCCCCGTGACGCTGGCCCAGACCGTGAAGCTCGGCGTGCGGCCCGAACTGGCGTCGTTCGTTGTGCCGCTGTGCGCCACGATCCACCTCTCGGGTTCGATGATGAAGATCACGGCCTGTGCGCTGGCCGTGTCGATGATAGCCGGGCTGGACATTCCGGCGTCGACCTTCGCGGGGTTCATCCTGCTGCTGGCCGTGACGATGGTGGCGGCTCCGGGCGTGCCGGGAGGGGCGATCATGGCGGCGCTGGGACTGTTGGAGTCGATGCTCGGTTTCGACGAGACCCTCGCGGGGCTGATGATCGCCACCTACATCGCCATGGACAGCTTCGGAACGGCGACCAACGTGACGGGCGACGGCGCCGTGGCGGTGATCGTCGATGCGATCGACCGGCGGCGTTGAAAAACTCCGTTCCCGGGCCGCCGTCGGCGGCCCTTTTCCTTATTTAGAACTGAAATAAGTATAAATAGGTATAAATTTGAAAATTTGCATCCAATGTATTGTTAATCATATAGTTGTGTTTTTGTGTCTTTGTTTCGAGTAACAAACTGGTAACAAAAATATCTAATTTTGACGATTTTTTCACAGATATAAGATATTAATACATAGATTCTTATAAATCCTCAATCTTGACTGGTCGGGGATTTTTTTGTTGCAATTTTTTAATCAAAAGCAAAAACCGATGATATAATAAACGATCAAGATATTGATTGAAAATTAAAATTACATAATATGAGAACAGAATTACAAACTGAACTGCAACAAATCAAACAATTGTTGTTGTTGAACAACAAAACCGTATTGACACCCGACGAAGTATCGTTGATGTACGGATTGAGTAAAGACTACTTGTATCACCTGACCAGTGAACGGGTGATCTCGTTTCATAAACCGAACGGCAAAAAAATCTTCTTCGACAAGGAGGAGGTAGAGAATTGGTTGTTGCAGAACCGACAGGATACCGTCGAAGAAACACAGCAAAAAGCAACGTTGTATAATTTGAAAAATAAGGGAGGAGTACGATGACGAATATATATTATAAATCAACGTATCGAACGACCATGACGAACAATATCAATATCATGCAGTGGATTTGTACCGGGAATTACTCGATGACCTCCGACGAATCCGTTGCACATATTAATATTGTTTTTAATACAAAATATTTGTTTGAATCATGTTCGATACTATCAATATAAACCTTCGATCAATTGATACCCAACAATTGAATTTTGTCAAGACGGTTACTCGTGATCTGAATGTCGATACAACCACATCCCGATATGGAACCACATATACCTCCCATATTGACAACCTGACTATCCGAACAACAACGCAAGGAGTATCTATTGGCAACGGCAGTCTTTGCAAGTTTCTTCACGGGAACAATATTGTCAACTTTACGAGGACTGACACCCGACTTGCATTTGAAAAATTGTCCGACACGTTGCATGTCTCGTTGAACAATGCAACCGTTTCCCGGATGGATGTTGCATACAATTTCGATGTTACCTATCCTCCGGAATCTTATTTCTATCACTTGGGGAACTTACCTTACTACAAACGTTTGGAACAGATGTTCTACAAGGGGGTCGAAGGATTGTATTACAGTTCGGTCTCCGACAAAAAACAATTGGTGTTCTACGACAAGATCAAGGAAACAACCAATCGCAAAGATTACGTTCCACCGGAATATCAAAACAAAAATTTATTGCGGTATGAACTTCGTTTGAAAAATCACATCAAACAAATTTTCAAAGTGAACAAGGTGACTGTTCCGATGTTGTATGATGTCCGGTTCTACAATCGGATTGTCGATTATTGGAAATCGGAATACCGAAAAATCGTCAAGCAAAATGAATATGAGATCGACATTACCGATTGCAAAGGGATTAGAGACTTGAACAAAATCGGAATGTTATTGTTGGTCGAACAACAGGGAGGGATGAACGAGTTCTTCAAAAAATTGGACCAACAATACAACACAGGGAGACTGGATAAACGACAACGTTCGGAAATCAAACGGCAAACCAAAGAATTGATGCAAAACAATTCGATAGGAGTAGTCCGTAGTCCTCTTATCGAGGAGTTGAATACACTCGTTGAGGGGGTGTAAACAAATATACAATTACAAGAAAAACCGAGAAAAATCAAGAGAGTGTAAAATAAACTGTGTCAGGCTATAATAATAATAGTTTAACACAGTTTT
>OHAS01002927.1_pt1 | contig 11760 bp, 6 predicted proteins | sample 1577131 | NCBI WGS metagenome assembly OHAS01 (sample SAMEA3541566, study PRJEB24748) | human gut metagenome | biome: human gut; feature: human-associated habitat; material: faeces | place: China | collected 2012
CCGTTGCCTTACCGTTTGGCGATAGCCCTATGTGTTTTGTTTTTCGCTTGCCTTATCGCTTGCGACGGATGTTATTATATAACAGCTTTTTTGAAATTGCAACCCCTTTTTTTAATTTTTTTTATTTTTTTCAAAATTTCTTAAACTGCTGTTAAAACTCCCTATTATATGCGGGTTTACGCAGTAAAAAAAATTTTACAATCCACTCCTTTGTGTTATAATAAGCCGTATAATAAAAAGAGCGGAAACAACCGTGTATTTCCCTCCGGTCACAATATCCGGAGGCATCCAAAGGAGAACGCTATGCGAGCAAATAACCTTACTCTGCTCACGGACCTCTATGAGCTTACCATGATGCAGGGATATTTCAAAAACCCTACCAACCAGACCGTTGTCTTTGATATGTTCTACCGCAACAATCCATGCGATGGCGGTTTTGCCATCTGCGCAGGACTGGAGCAGATGATCGAATACATCGAAAATCTCCGTTTCTCAGAAGAAGACATTACCTATCTGAGAAGTCTTGGCATCTTTGAGAATGATTTCCTTGAGTATTTGAGCAACTTCAGATTCACCGGTGATATCTACGCAATTCCGGAGGGAACCGTGATCTTCCCGAGAGAGCCGATGGTCAAGGTTATCGCACCGATCATGGAAGCTCAGCTTGTAGAGACCGCCATCCTGAACATTATGAACCATCAGAGTCTTATTGCCACTAAGGCAGCACGTGTATGCCACGCAGCCAAGGGCGATCCCATCATGGAATTCGGTCTTCGCCGTGCCCAGGGTCCGGACGCCGGAATCTTTGGTGCCAGAGCGGCAGTGATCGGCGGATGTGCAGGTACTTCCAACGTACTGACCGGCCAGATGTTTAACGTTCCGGTTCTCGGAACACATGCTCATTCCTGGATCATGAGTTTCCCGGATGAGTACACTGCCTTTAAGACCTATGCGAGACTTTACCCGAATTCCTGTACTCTTCTGGTTGACACCTACGATGTCCTGAAATCCGGTGTTCCCAATGCGATCCGTGTATTTGAGGAGATGCGTGAGGAAGGTATCCAGCTGAAGAACTATGGAATCCGTATCGACAGCGGTGATCTTGCATATCTTTCCAAAAAAGCTTACAAGATGCTGGCTGCTGCCGGTTTCGATGATGCTACCATCTCTGCCTCCAGCGATCTTGATGAATATCTTATCGAAAGCCTGAAGGCCCAGGATGCCAAGATCAATTCCTGGGGCGTCGGAACCAAACTGATCACAGCCGATAACAATCCGGCATTCGGCGGCGTATACAAACTTGCCGCTGTAAAGGACGCTGACAGCGATACCTTCCAGCCGAAGATCAAGCTTTCCGAAAACACAGAAAAGGTTACCAACCCGGGCAACAAGACTGTATACCGTATCTACAGCAAAAAGACCGGCAAGATCAAGGCCGATCTGATCTGCCTTGCAGATGAGAAATTCGATCCGGAAGAAACTATGGTGATCTTCGACCCGGTTGACACCTGGAAAAAGACCAAGGTTCTTGGCGGAACCTACGAACTCCGTGAGCTCCTTGTTCCGGTAATTAAAGGTGGTAAGAGCGTTTACAAGTCTCCATCTGTCATGGAACTCCGCGACTACTGCAAACAGGAGCAAAACACACTGTGGGATGAATCCAGACGTTTTGTAAATCCGCAGAAGGTTTATGTAGATCTCTCCCAGTCACTCTATGACATGAAGAAGGCTCTCCTGGAAGAAATGAGTGAAAAAGAGCTCTGATAAACAGAAATAAGCATTCATAAACCCTCCTTTCTTATCATAAGCTTATGGATAAGGAAAGGGGGGTTTTTATTGCACAGAGAATTTTATACCCGGCTGATCAGCAGGGAGCATCCTCTGCCGGAAGCCTTTGTGCCGGAACATCTCATCGATATCGGACTTCCATTTGAAGCAGCGCCGGGAGATCCGAAGCGGCTTCTGGAGTATCAAGCTGCAAAAGCCGCTTCCCAGCTTTTCCATGCCTGTCACAGATGCGGTCTGAACCTGTGGGCAGTTTCCGGATATCGTTCCTACCAGCGACAGAAGGAGCTTTTTACGGGAAGTCCTTTCGTTGCAGAGCCTGGAACAAGTGAGCACCAGAGCGGACTTGCTCTGGATGTCTCCTGCCCTTCCATCCATATGGAGCTCTCCGAAAGGTTTTCCGCAACAGGTGAAGGCCGCTGGCTGAAAAAGAACGCTCCGCTCTATGGTTTTATCCTCCGGTACCCCAAAAACAAAGAGGAGATCACCGGCATCCCTTACGAGCCATGGCACATCCGCTATGTGACCAAACCTCTGGCTTCCTGGCTCACTATCACAAATCTGACTCTGGAAGAATACCACTGCTTTCCTTCACGGTGTCCGCACCCTCCCTGATCTGCTGCTTCCGGTATCTGATATTTATATACAGCTCTGCGGATATTTTTCCTACTTTCTATGCACGCCCTACTGCTCCATCTGTCTGCCAAGAAAACCGGCTGCTGTGCGGACAAGTGCACGCTCCGTGTCACCCATTTCCGCTTTTTCGCTTCTGGCCAGAAGGATCACAGCCCCGATCGCATCGCTGGCACACAGGACAGGCTGTATCATTTTTCGTTCAAAAGAATCACTGTCATCGACAATGATCGGAATATTTTCCCTGCTGCTCCGACTGACCAGTCTGCATTCTCTGCCGGCAATGACTGCATCCAGATCAGAACTGATCTCTTTGCCTTCCAGTTCCCGGCTTCCGCTGCCACATGCCGCCACGACCTGATCACGATCTGTAATACAGGCAGTCAGTCCGGTGGTCTGTACCAATGCTTCCGCATATTCCGCAGCAAACGTATTCAGCTCTCCAATGGGCGAATATTTTTTCAGAATAATCTGTCCTTCCCTGTCTGTAAAAATCTCCAGTGGCGTTCCTTCCTTGATCCGCAGTGTCTTTCGTATCTCTTTTGGAATCACAACCCTGCCCAGATCATCAATCCTGCGAACAATTCCCGTTGCTTTCATCTTCCTGAATTCCTCCTGTATTTTCTGTTTATCGTACGTCAATGTTATGTCAACTATTTGTTTTTCATATGGTTATTATGCGAAAAACTGGGAGAAATATGCATAAAAATCTCTTATTTATCTGTCGCAGGAGCCACATTGTCGTATGCCTGCTGCAGAAATAAATCCTGATAAAGTTTTTTTGAAAATAGGGGTTGCATTTTTGAATAATAGTGGTATAGTATTCGTATACTTGATATGTAGTTTTGAATACTACATGTTATTTTATCAATTTCTACATTGTTGTGTCATAAACTGTCACAATAATCCATCATTGATGAACCGATCATGAAGTTGTCCATATGATATAAACAGCAGATTTTTTGCAGGAGGTGTTTTTATATGAAATTTAAATTAAAAGATCCGGGAAGCGCCATAACCCACGGAATCGGCATGCTTCTTGCCGTGGCCGGAGCCACTCCGCTGATCGTGAAGGCGGCCAGAAGCGCAGATGTTCTTCATGTTTTTGCAGTAAGTGTTTTTATCCTTACCATGATTCTTCTTTACCTGGCAAGCACACTTTACCATTCCGTAAACTCCACAGCCAAGGTGAACCGCCGTCTGAAAAAAATGGATCACATGATGATCTTCGTGATGATTGCCGGCAGCTACACCCCTGTATGCCTGATCGTTCTCCACGGACGCACCGGCTATATCCTCTGTGCCCTCGTATGGACTGTTGCCATCATCGGAATGATCCTCAAGGGCTGCTGGATCAACTGCCCGAAATGGCTTTCCTCTGTGATCTACATTGGAATGGGCTGGCTGTGTGTACTTGCTTTTGTTCCGATCTTCCATAGTCTGCCCCGCGCAGGCTTCGGATGGCTCCTTGCCGGCGGCATCATCTATACCATCGGCGGTGTGATCTATGCCCTGAAACTTCCGATCTTCAATGCGAAGCATAAGAATTTCGGCTCCCACGAAGTATTTCATGTTTTTGTGATGCTGGGAAGTGTGTGCCATTTTGTTGTAATGTATTTCTTTGTAGCCGGTATGGCGATCCACTGAGCTGCTCTGTAATCAGATAGATAACAATCTCACCTTTCGGATACCAAAAAAAAACTTAAAGCCCCAGAACACGGGCAGACCTCAGGAAGTCGAAGTTATGACTTCTCTGAAGCTGCCTCGTGTTCCGGGGCTTCTTATTATGTCTGATCCAGCCTGTAATCCCGATGATCTCAGCCGATGGTCAGTGTGGAAAGACCACTGCAGTTAAAATATGCAAATGCTCCTATAGTCTGAACACTGTCCGCAATGTCAAGCTTTACAAGCTTTTCGCAGTCTGCAAATGCATAGGCTCCGATGCTGGTAATGCCCTCCTTGATTCGGACCTCTGTTATCTGGTCACGGTATCCGTTCCAGGGGACTTCTTCCTCATTCTGCCATTCATTCATGGCTCCCTGTCCTGCGATCTCGAGAACTCCGCTTTCATCAAGGCTCCAGGATACGGTATTTTCCTCCGCTCCGCAAAAACCGCTCTTTTCTTCTGCCGGATCGGTTTCTGTTTCCATATCCTCCGATGCTGCGTTCTCCTCAAATGCTGCTTCCGGCTGATCATCCGGGAGCATTTCCTGCGGAATATCCGCTTCTTCATTTTCCGGAAGCTCTGCTTCTTCCGGTATTTCTGATGTATCTTGTGTCTCCGGATTATCCGGTGCTGCCGGCTCATCTGACATCTCTGGAGTTTCTGAAATCTCAGATTTATTTTCCGGTTCTGCTGCGTCCATTGCCGGGACTTCTTCTGTTTCAGTCCCTGTAATGGATTCTGCCGACAGATCCGTCACAGTATCCGATACAGCTTCCTTTGTCTCCTCCGCACTGAATGTATCCGCTGCAAAAACACTTTCCATCCATATCCCGCAGGTCAGCATACTGACAGCTGTAAGCCCTGCGAGTATTTTTTTATCTATCTTCATTTCCATGCCTCTACTTTCTGATCCTTACTGCTTTTACCTTGCTCCAGGAAGAATAATATTTCTTTGTTCCTGATTTTTTGTATGTGCGGATCCTTACGTAATACGTTTTGTTTTTCTGAAGCTTTGTCAGCGTGTATTTCGTTTTGGATGCTCCGGACACTGTTTTTTTGCTTCCGGATCTGAAATTTTTGTTTACGGAATACTGGATCTCATATCCGGTCACATATCCGTTTTTCTTCCATGTGATCTGCGCTTTTCTGCCTGACAGGTTCTTTGCCGTCGTCAGAGTAGTTCCTGCCGGGTTGACTGTGACTGTAATGTGCTTTGTGGCGGCATTATATCCTGCTGTGGCGGAAGAACGGATCGTGATCCTTGCACTGCCGGTGAATTTTGCCGCAATCGTGATCATTCCTTTTTTGTCTACCTTTACAGATTTACTGCTGGAAGAATATTTCAGCGGAGCTTTCCCATAAACTTTTGCATTGATGCTGATATTCCGGGCTTTTGCATACCAGGTCCGCCGGATATTGGAGGCTTTGATGGTATTGCTGCGTTTTGTTACTTTGATGGTGCAGAAGGTGGAGCCGGAGGTATAATTGGTTCCCTTTGCAGCGTATGCCATGATCGCCGCGGTTCCTCCGCCTTTGATGGTTACTTTACCGGTGGCTGGATCTACGACGGCAGCTTTGGGGTTACTGGAGCTGTAGGTTATGGTTCCGTCTGTTGTTTTTTCAGACAGTGCACAGAGGAATGGTTTTGTGCCGTATTTTACAGTTATTGTTTTTCTGTCAAATTTCAGGCTAGGCTCTGTCTGTTCGATAAGAAATCCTGCTTTGTAGGTTCCGCTGTAATTTCCGACTCCTGTGATCTCCAGCTCTGCATTTCCCGCATTGATGTTATTGCTGCATTTTACAGTGTAATCTGTGTTTTTCCGCAGTGTATGGTTTCCATCCATGATGATCATTTCCGGTGTTTTTTCGGTTCCGTCATAGGTGTATTTCTGCTCTGCGATCCTGATATCACACAATGCAAGGCTTCGTTTTGCCGGACTGCCTGTTTTTGGATCCCATGGTACCCAGGTAATATTTCCACCGTAATCCCGGAGGATATCCAGGGACCAGGTTTTGTCTGTGTATGGATAGTATACGGTTGCAGTTACATTTTTGAAGATGTTATTTCCGAGTTTCGGACTGTTGCCGTAGAAATAGATATTCTGCAGATTTTTGCTGTCTGCAAATGCATTGTCGCCTATTTCTGTTACGTTTTCTTTGATATTCAGATTCACCAGGTTTGTACAGTTGCTGAATGCGCCCGGTTCGATCACCGTTGCATTTTCCTGAAGTGCTTTTCGGATCTCAAAGGTTTTTGTTGCTGTTCCTGTATAATCGCTGTCGGTTTTGGCGATCACGGTGATCTTTGCTGTTCCCGGATTTACATTATCTGCAAAATATACCTGGTAGTCTTTTCCTTCTGTCAGTGTTTTTTCGTTGTAAGTGATGGTTACTGTTGGTGCTTTTTCAATTCCATCGTATACATAGGTCTGTTCTGACAGCTGAATGCTGCAGGCTGACAGGGCGATCTTCGCTTTTTCCAATATCGGAAGCTGGCGGTATTCTTTGTGTGATGCATTTCTTCTGCAAACTCTTTCTGCCTGTCCCGGTTCTGTATAAGTTGCAGCCTTTATTGTTTTCCACTCTCCGTAATCATGACCTAACGCTGCTGTTGTGGTCTGGGCCTTGAGTACGGTTCCGCAGACGCTGCAGTGACTTCCTTCTGTCTTTCCTGCGGTTTCACAGGTTGCTGCTACCGCCGCGTCTTTTACTGCTTTATGGCCTATGGCTGCGATTGTTTCTGTGCGTGTCTTTTTGCAGCGGGTGCAGGTGTAAGTCTTCGTTCCGGCTGTGGTGCAGGTTGCTGCTTTTGTTACTTTTCCGCCATCCCAGCTGTGGCCTAATGCTGCCACTGTGGTCTGGGCCTTTATTACTGCGTTGCAGACACTGCAGTGACTTCCTTCTGTCTTTCCTGCGGTTTCACAGGTTGCTGCTACCGCTGCGTCTTTCACTGCTTTGTGGCCTGTGGCTGCGATCGTCTCTGTGCGTGTCTTTTTGCAGCGAGTACAGGTGTAAGTCTTCGTTCCGGTTGTGGTGCAGGTTGCTGCTTTTGTTACCTTTCCGTTATCCCAACTGTGTCCAAGCGCTGCTGTTGTGGTCTGGGCCTTAATTACCGTGTTGCAGACGCTGCAGTGGCTTCCTTCGGTTTTTCCTGCTGTTTCGCAAGTGGCTGCTACCGCCGCATCTTTTACTGCTTTATGATCTTCCTTAACAACAGTTCTTGTGCCGAGTTTCTTTAAAGTGCCACCGCTTCCGGTGCCTGAATTATCAGCATACATCACCCAGATTTCCAGAGTATTATTTCCTTCCTTCAAGCTGCTTCCGGAAATCTTCACTTCATATGCCCTGGCATTCGGGATCGTCTGTGTAGTGGCATTCGCGGATGTAGTATAACTGATTCCATTTACCACATATTTAAAAAGTGAAATCTCTTTTGAACTGTCTCCGGCCCATCCTTTAAGGATAATCTCCTCACTGTCCTTACAGCTGATCTTCGTATTATCAGCCGGTGAAAGGATCTCGTCACCAGACTGTACTTCCTCCGAAGTATCATCATAAAATTCCACACTTACCGTATAAGACTTCTTTGTAACCCCATCCGGTGCTGTAAGCGTATATACAACCGGACTGGTAAAATCATGCTTCGAACCATTCCAGAATCCTGAAGGAAGTTCAGTTCCCATGCCTGAGCCATAGTCAATCGAAGGCTTCAATTCTGTAACATTCGTCCCCCTCGGCACCCGAAGAACGATCGTATCCTCCCCGATCACACCGATAACATCCTGCTTCAGTCCAGGATTTTCCACCTTCTTAAGCACAAAGCTGTAAAATGCTGCCTGATCAGAAGGAACCACATGGATCGTCACAGTCACCTGAATACTCTCCTGTGTCTCTGTGTCGCTGATCTTGTACTGCGAGCTGTAATCTCCGGCTGACGCCGTAACAACACCCGTATAGCCAAAAGCATTATATTTTTCTCCAGGCAGATTCGTGCGTTTTAATCCTGCCGGCAGCTTTTCCTCAATCACTGTAGTCGCATACGTTCCGCTTCCACCAGTCACATTATCTGTGCACGGATACTGCACCGCACTTTTTCCTGCACTGACATACAAATCCAACGCCGGTACAGTCAGCGGACTCCGCACAGTGATCGTCGATGACACCGCAAATACCGAGCCATGCTCTGACGGCAGTTTATCCGTCGCATAAAATACGATCGTACTTCCGCTGTCATCACTTTCCAGAACCTTATCTGCTGCAACCGTTGTAAAAGATCCATTCTTTCCAAAAGCAACATGAACGCCATATTTCTCCAGCTCATCCGCTTTAAATATCGGAGTCTGCGTCCCATCATTATATGTGATCTGCAGTTTCACACCGGACAGATCCAGCGTATTCTCAACTGTAAACTGAGTTTTTGCCGGTACTGTAAGCACGGAAAGCCTCGTTGCTTTTCTGGCTGTTACCGTAATACTTACCGGAATTTCTTTTCCAAAATAATTGAATATCACAGAGGTATCCTCAGACTTCAGCGGACCTGTTTTATCATAGGAAAAACCACTGTAAATATATACATAACGTCCGCCTATCGTGGCAAAAAAGCTGGCGCCTGAAGGATCAAACTTCTGATTTTCACTGTATGTCGTCTTCGGACGCCCGGAAAGCTCAATCTTTGTAATATCACTGGCAGATGGTTCTTTGACTGTCATCGACCAGCCGGTCTGTTTTCCCTTATAATTGATCGTCAGTTCCCTTGTCCCCGTTTCCGAATTTTCAAATCCGGTGATCATATCCTTCGTGATCGTTACTGATGTAGAATTATTAACAATAAGCTTTCCCCAGTACGCCGGAACTTCTCCCACGTAACATTCTTTCGGTACACCGGAAACAGAAAGCGATCTGATCGCCGATGCATCTGCACGTTCCGGCAATCCATCCTGGGAAATCTGCCAGTCTCCGTCGAAGCTCCAGCCTTTATATGAGTTCGGATCCTTCATCTGCTCTGCTGTAAGAACACCGCCTGTTGTAAGTGTCTGTTCCGTGTTTGTCCCAATAAGCGCTCCCTGGCCGTTTTTACCATAACAGTTAGAAACATGTCCATTCAGACCGCTAGCAGAATTGAGTACATTTGCATTTACCTGTGCACAGATCTGACCTGTAACTGCTGTTCCGCCAGTCACGCGAAGCGTACCTGTAAAAGCACACTGTTTCACATATCCGCCCATTTTTCCAAACTGTTCGATCCGGCCGGCAATGCCGCCAAGGTAAATCTGATAAGAATTTCCATTGGCCTGTGTGACAGAAAGATTTCCTCCTGCAACACATTTTTCAATAGTACCAATGTTTACTCCTGCGATACCACCAACATAGCTGTCTGTAGCTGTCATGGATATGGAAATATCTGCTCCGGACGAACAGCCGCTGATAGTACCGGCCACCTCGTTCTCTCCGACAATCCCGCCAAAAGCCGGGTGGCTCATGGAACTGGTAGAGCCCATATGTCCTGTTATCGTTCCGGTCACCTTGCAATCCTGGATCTTACCGGTATTATACTGTGCCACAACACCATGGATATCATGACTGTCATAATCAAAATCCGCAACAATATTCAAATCCTTTATCGTTCCTGCGTTCTGCTGGATCAGAGGCTTTTGGAGACCGGTTATTGTGAAACCGGCTCCGTCCAGCGTTCCACTGAAATACGATGCCGAAAAATTTGTCCTTCCGTCTGTACTGATATTTTTTGTCAGACGATAGTATGCTCCCTGGTTCGCCTGGATCAGATTAAGATCATCAATCGAAGATATCTTATATGGATTTGCAGACGTACCATCTCCCTCTGCCGGTGCAAGGGAAGAACTTCTGCTTCCAATGATACGATAAACAATCCCTGCTGAGCTATCCGTCGGAACGGTAAACTTGCCATTCGACAGCTTCACCAGAATTGCCGATGCTGCCGGCAATGTATGCTTTTCATTACTGTCTCCTGCATAAACCGGGAATGTTGCAGCCTTTGCCGCAGCAATGGTATCCCCGTAAAAGCTGTATTTACCGGAGCTCTCACCGGCTGCAACTGCCGTATAAAAATCCGCCATAAGCTCCTTAAACGAAACTCCGGTTACTTTCTCCAGATATTGCTCACAGCTGAGAGAAGAAGCATCGATCGTATAAAACTTCGGAAGCACCTTCATAGGCTGATAGCTTCCTGCCATCCGGTCAATAACATATCTTACAAAAAGATACGGCATTCCATAGTCCTGTGCATTGTCATCCCGGTAATTCTCATAGATCAGCGAAGCTCCTGAACGGATGGTCGTATTACTTCCAATACCATTCAGCCAGCCGCTGCTGTCCGTTCCTCCCCAGAGATAGTCCATGACAGCCACTGCAAGACCCTCATTCAGCCACGAATATCTGCCTGTACTCATAAATCCGGTTTTCAGCCAGAGGATTGCATGCTGTCCCTCATGAACAAGAAGGCCATTTCTCTTTGACATTTCCCCCGAAACATAAGAGGATGCTGACGGTGTGTTGATATGGATCGCTGTGATCCCCTCATCATACATATACATACCGCTGGCGCTGCTTAAAGACTCCAGCAGGATTGACAACTTGCCGGAGCCATCCTGTGCCGGAAAATCACCTGCACAGAGCTGGTTAAGGATACGGTAAGGCTGACCATCGTAGACAGCTGCCATATCCGCGGCGATCAGAGATGTTTTCCCTGCAGTATCGTAATCTGCCTTCATGTTCTCATCCATCCACACATAGCAGTGTTCACCAACCCCGATGCAGACATATGTTTTTCCATACGTATCATGGCCGTTAGTTCTATAGATGTACTTTTTTTCACCTACCTGATAGGTGGTCGCCGCAGCCTGTACAGCAGTCAGCATCGGCTGATCATCCTGCATGTATGTCTGCAGCTGCTCATCCTCCAGGATCTGTACCTGTCCCACATCTGCTGCCTCTCCCGCAGTTTCCTCTGCAGCTGCCGCCTGCGCCGATGCATCGCTTCCACTCTGCACGACTGCATAATCTTCTGCTTCAGAGTCTGCCGCCTGTGCCGATGTCTCGTCAAACTGCAAGGTTCCTGTATTTCCGGGATTTGTGGTATCTGTGTTAATGATAACTGCATATTCCCCGGAAAATGTTTCTCCTGGCTTCCCTTCCTGAACTGCTGCAAAAACATCTGTTCCGCAAAATAACCCCAAAAACAGAAAACAGCACATAAGCCGGAGACAAAAATCTTTTGTCTTTTTCATCCTCTTTCCTTTCCTCTTCTCAGCTGACTGAGTTCTTTGATTTTTGTGTTCATTCTACCATATTCACAATATTCGCACAATTCCAAACATTTGATTTTTATTATCATAAAGCGTCATTTTCTGCCTCTGTTGCAGCTGTTCATCTGCCTTATATACAAAAAAAGAGCAAAAAGCTCTGGTATTGGTATCGTGCAGAACTTTTCGCTCTTATTGAACTACTCTATAAACTTTTAGCCGATCTGATTTTTATTTATATTTTTCTTCAGTTCATCCAACTGCTCCTGAGCAAGTCCTGTAACTTCTCGAATTTGAGTATCCGTAAATTCTTTGAGCTTCAGCATATTAACTGCGGTTTGGATAATTCCCTGACTAAGCCCATTGGCATACCCCTCTTCCATGCCTTCCTCACGA
>OHAS01002929.1_pt1 | contig 11758 bp, 8 predicted proteins | sample 1577131 | NCBI WGS metagenome assembly OHAS01 (sample SAMEA3541566, study PRJEB24748) | human gut metagenome | biome: human gut; feature: human-associated habitat; material: faeces | place: China | collected 2012
TCGCTTTTTGTCTAAGCAAAGGGCGGCTTTTTTCTTTTACGGAAAATTTATAAAACCGAGGTAGACAGCTGTTCCTTTTATGGTGACAGCACCTGTTATCAATCCTATCGTTCTTTTTGCGACCTATTCTGCCTTTGGGAATTCCTTTAAAATGGCTTTGCTCAGAGCCCTTGGCTCTATTGTTGTGGCAATCATCTTAGGAATTTTCTTTGGCTTTCTCAACACGGCAACTATTCAAAAAGAGAATCGAGTTATTCAGCATGAACACGACTTCTCCCATTTAAGTCAGCCAAAGAAAGTATTTCAAGTGTTTGTGCAGTCTATTGACGAATTTTTTGATACAGGTCGTTACTTAGTCTTTGGTTGTCTCTTTGCCAGTCTAGTGCAAGTCTACGTGCCTACACGCATTCTGACTTCCATTAGTGCAACACCACTTATGGCTATTTTGCTATTGATGGTGCTTGCATTTCTTCTCTCACTTTGCAGTGAAGCAGACGCCTTTATCGGCAGTTCGCTCATTTCTAGTTTTGGCTTAGCGCCAGTCCTGGCTTTTCTCGTCATTGGACCAATGTTAGATGTGAAAAATATCCTCATGATGAAAAATTACCTCAAAGGACGATTCATCTGGCAATTCATTGGAATTGTTAGTTTAGTTGTTGTCATTTACTCTTGGCTTGTGGGGGTGGTGCTATGATTCGTTTTCTAATTTTAGCTGGTTACTTTGAAATCACCATGTATTTGCAACTTTCTGGCAAGCTCAATCAATACATCAACATGCATTTTTCTTATTTGGCATATATTTCCATGATACTTTCTTTTGTGCTAGCTATTGTGCAGCTCATCGTCTGGATGAAAAAAATGAAAGTACACAGCCATTTGACGAGCCGCTCAGCAAAATTTGCTAGCATTGCTTTTCTTGTTGTACCACTTATCGTTGCTCTCTTCTTTCCAACGGTCAATTTGGACTCTACAACCGTTTCTGCTAAGGGCTACCATTTTCCTCTAGCTGATAGTAGTTCAAAGAGCATTCAGGCTGATGAAGGTACTACCAATCAATACCTGAAGCCTGATACCAGTACCTATTTTACTAAAAGTGCTTACGAGAAGGAAATGCGGGCAGCTGCAAAAAAATATCTGAAAAAAGACGTCATTTCCGTTACGACTGAAAATTATATGGAAATCATGGAAGTCCTCTATGATTATCCAGATGAATTTGCGGGAAAACGGCTAGAATTTACTGGGTTTGTCTATAATGACCCAAGCGATAAAAACAGCCAGTTTCTTTTCCGTTTCGGTATTATCCACTGTATCGCAGATTCGGGAGTTTATGGACTTCTGACAACTGGTAATACGGAGCATTTTGAAAATAATACCTGGATAAGAGCAAGTGGGAAAATTACGATTCACTATCATAAACAACTAGGACAAAGTTTGCCAACGCTTGAAGTGGATAGTTTCAAGAAAGTTGAAAAACCTAGCAATCCTTATGTTTACCGCGTATTTTAAACCACATTAAATAAGCAAAAGAAGACCTGAGAAGTATTTCTCTAGGTCTCCTATTATGCTCTTTTATAAGTAATTATGATAAAATAAGAGAAATTTATATTTTTAGGAGGTATTATGTCACATCAAAACCAACCCGTTTCAAGGAAAACCTTGCTCTCTATTCTCGCTACAGCACTCATTGCTTTTGCTGGAATTCTGTCTGAAACCAGTATGAATGTCACCTTTCCGCACCTTATGAAAGTTTTTCATACAGACCTTGGCACATTGCAATGGATTACGACAGGTTATCTGCTGGCTGTCGCCATCACAATTACACTCGGAGCTACGCTAGCACACAACTGGTCTGAACGGAGAATTCTCTTCACCAGCCTAGCTATTTTTACGTTAGGAAATGGTGTTGCAATGCTTGCGCCTAATTTTGCCTTACTCATGTTAGGACGCATTTTGCAAGGTTCAGCAACTGGAATTGCTACCCCCCTTATGTTTAATCTTATCGTAGAACGTATTCCGCGTAGCCAAATTGGTTTTTACATGGGATTGTCTGGACTTGTTATAAGCCTAGCTCCTGCGATTGGTCCCACCTATGGCGGCTTGATGATTGGTTCATTCGATTGGCACATGATTTACACATTCATCATGCCGGTTCCGATTATCTCCTTCATTTTAGGATTTTTCTTTTTAGAAAATACCCCCAATAGAAAGGAACGTCCCTTTGAATGGGTTTCTTTCTTGCTCCTTGCACTCGCACTTACTTTTTCTATTATGGCGATTTCTAGTTTAGAAGCAGGCAGCTTTAATTGGAGCTTTGTTATCATCTTTTTATTATCACTTATCCTTTTCATTTGGAGAAGTCTAACCGTTGAACATCCTTTTTTAGATATTCGTATTTTGAAAAATCCAGTTATTTTACTAGGGATTATTCCTTTCTTTCTCTACCAATTTTCAAATTTATCAGCCAATTTTCTGATTCCTAATTTCTTGGTTTTAGTGAAACACGAGGCTACTTCTGCTGCTGGCTTTGCACTGCTACCTGGAACAATGTTAGGAGCTTTTTCGGCACCTTTCTTGGGAAAATTATATGACACCAAGGGACCCAAATTTTCTCTATATGGTGGGAACCTCCTCTTTTTCTTAGCCGTTTCCGTTTTTGCATTCTTTACAAAAGCCTTAACATTACCGCTCATCATCCTTTTTTATATTTTCTTTACGATTGGGCGCAATCTGGCTTTCAACAACACGATGGCCTTATCTGTTTCACAAATTAGTCGTGAAAAGTCACCAGACGCCACTGCTCTCTTTCAAATGGCTCAAACATTTGCTGGAGCTTTAGGAACGGCGATTGCTGCTATCATGGTCAATCAAGCTCCTGATACTACAACAGGTGTACATCTTGTCTTTCTACTTTTATTCTTCCTTGTTATCCTTATTTTTTATCTTTTTTACTCTTTATTTCGAGCTATCAAAAATCAGAAATTTTAATCAATTTATGGTAAAATAAATAAAATATTAGAAAATGGGTGTTCAAAATGTCTTCAAAAGTGATTATTACAATTTTTGGTGCCAGTGGAGATTTGGCAAAAAGAAAACTCTATCCTTCTCTTTTTAGATTGTATAAATCTGGCAATCTGTCTAAGCATTTTGCCGTTATCGGTACAGCTCGCCGACCTTGGAGCAAGGAATATTTTGAATCTGTCGTGGTCGAGTCTATCACAGATCTCGCTGATAGCCCTGAGCAAGCGCAAGAATTTGCTAGCCATTTCTATTACCAAAGTCACGATGTCCAAGATACCGAGCATTATATTGAATTGAGAAAACTACAAAATCATCTCAATGAGCACTATCAAGCAGAACACAATAAATTGTTCTTTTTATCTATGGCTCCTCAGTTTTTTGGGACGATTGCCAAACATCTCAAATCCGAGCAAATTGTAGACGGGAAAGGATTTGAACGCTTAATTGTAGAAAAACCTTTCGGCACAGATCTTGCCTCTGCTAGCAAACTAAACGATGATTTGTTAGCAACATTTGACGAAGAGCAGATTTTCCGTATTGACCATTATCTCGGCAAGGAAATGATTCAAAGTATTTTTGCCATTCGCTTTGCTAATCTTCTTTTTGAAAATGTCTGGAATCGTGATTATATTGACAATGTACAGATTACCTTTGCGGAAAAGTTAGGCGTGGAAGAGCGCGGTGGCTATTACGATCATTCAGGTGCCCTGCGTGATATGGTGCAAAATCATACGCTTCAACTCCTGTCTTTACTTGCTATGGATAAGCCCAAAGCATTTACTAAAGATGACATTCGGGCTGAAAAAATTAAGGTTTTCAAGCACTTGCACAAATCTACCGATAATGACCTGAAAAAACTTTTCATTCGTGGTCAGTACACTTCTGGAAAAGTGGACGGAAAAAAATATATTTCCTATCGCAGTGAACCAAATGTTGAGCCAGAATCTACCACTGAAACCTTTGTTTCTGGTGCGTTCTTTGTGGACAGCGATCGTTTCCGTGGTGTGCCATTCTTCTTTCGTACTGGAAAACGTCTCACTGCCAAAGGAACCCATGTCAACATTGTTTTCAAACAAATAGAATCTATTTTCGGCTCCTCGCTTCAACCAAATGTACTGACGATTTACATTCAGCCGACTGAAGGATTTTCACTTAGCATGAATGGCAAAGAAGTGGGCGAGCAATTTAACTTAGCTCCATTGACACTTGATTATCGTACAGATGCAACAGCTTCTGGTGCGTCACCAGAACCTTATGAGAAGCTCATCTACGATGTGCTAAACAATGACTCAACCAATTTTAGCCACTGGGACGAAGTTCGCTCTAGTTGGGAATTGATTGACCGTATTGAAGCTTTATGGGCAAATAACGAAGTTCCCCTTCATCATTACAAATCAGGCACTATGGGACCCGAAGCCAGCTTTGAGCTCCTTAACCAATTTGAAGCTGATTGGAACTGGCGTCCAGATGAAGCCTATCGCAAAGAAGGACGATTGGGGTAAAGTAAATATATACAAAAGACTTGCAAAATGAATGAATTGCAAGTCTTTTTTCTTATACCAAGCCCTCTAAGAGCCCTTTCATAAAGTTTTCAGAGTTAAATACTCCAATATCGTCAATTTTTTCTCCGAATCCAATCAGTTTAACTGGAATATCCAGCTCTTGACGGATTGCAAGAACAACACCACCACGCGCTGTTCCATCAATTTTCGTCAAGACAATTCCTGTTACTGGCGTAATTTTTGAAAATTCCTTAGCTTGAACAAGGGCGTTTTGACCAGTTGATGCATCCAGTGCCAAGAACGTTTCATGTGGCGCAGCTGGATCTCCCCGTTTGATAATCCGTCCAATTTTTTCCAACTCTGCCATTAGATTATCTTTGTTTTGCAAGCGTCCGGCTGTATCAATCATGAGAATATCCACATTTTCAGCCTTTGCACGCTCCATACCGTCATAAACAACGCTAGCTGGATCACTCTTTTCTGGACCTGTCACAACAGGAACATCTACTCGACGTCCCCATTCCACCAACTGAGCAACAGCTCCTGCACGGAAAGTATCTGCTGCAACTAACATGACTGTCTTGCCAGCCTGCTTATATTTATAAGCCAATTTCCCTATCGAAGTGGTTTTCCCAACTCCGTTTACACCAACAAAAAGCATGACTGTCAAACCGTCTTGTAAATTGATTTTTTCGTTAAATTGACCGTCTTTCTCATAGATGTCTACTAACTTTTCAATGATGACCCGACGAAGAGCCTCTGGCTTTTTGGCATTTTCAAGGCGAGCTTCTTGGCGTAAGGCTTCTGTTAGATTAGAAGCGACTTGCACTCCCACGTCACTCGTAATCAAGAGTTCTTCTAACTCTTCAAAAAACTCCTCATCTACCGAGCGAAAATTAGCAAAGAAAGCATTAAGCCGCGCTCCAAAACCTGTCCGTGTCTTCTTAAGACTACGGTCATACTTTTCCTGAACCGTTTCTTCTTGAATAAATGAACTTGCTTCAATTGGTTCGCTAATAGTCTTCTCTACCGTAGTTGACTCTGCTGAGCTTGACCATGCGTTCGCTTCGTTCAGCTGCCTCATATTTTCTTGTTCTGCCTGCTGTCTTCTAGCTTCTGCTAAACGTGCCTGTAAATCTGTGGCAACTGGATGAGTCGTATGTTGCGAAAAGGCTGCTGTCTCGTCAGGTTGTGAAGTTACCGTTTCATTCTGCAATGTATGATTTTCTGGAGCTTGCGAGTCATTTTCAACTGACTCTACATCTGCCACTATATCAGTCGTCCTCGGCTCCATTTCTTCTACTTTTTCTTGAATGGTTTCAAGACGTGTCTCATCATTAGCAAGACGTTCTTTCAGCTCTGTTTGGAATGTTTGTTCATCTAGATTCTCAGATTGCGTATTCTCTACAGGAGCTGTTTCTACTTTTTCTAGATTCTTTCCTTGATCATCCTCTGATACTGTTTCTACAGCTTCTTCAGGAATATTTTCAACTGGTTTTTCTTCTTTTTGGCGACCAAAAAGGCGATCAAATAAACCCATTCAATTCCTCCTTTATTTCAGTGCATATTTTTCTATAGCCCAAGCAACAGCATCTTCGTCATTCGTCATCGGCGTCACCACATTGGCAACTTCTTTGACTGCTGCTACCGCATTTTGCATAGCTACACCAAGTCCTGCCCATTTTATCATAGACAGGTCATTTGCTTCATCTCCGCAAGTCATGACTTGACTTTGTTCAATTCCTAAATGAGCAATCAATTTTTCTAAGCCATTTGCTTTATGGACATTCTTCGGAGACCATTCTAACAGCATATCGCGCGACTTAAAAATTTCATATTTGTCAAATAAATCGGACGAAAGCTGAGCGATGCCACGATCAAGCGGATCTGGTGCATAAGCTGTTACACATTTATTATAAGTCTGTTGGCTAGATAAGTCTGCAAATGAAACCGACTCAAATGTTAAAGCAGGATTGCAAGTTTGGTAAAGCGATTCATGGTCTGACTGGATTTGGTAGACAGTTCCTTCGCAAATCGCATCTAGTGGCAAGCCTAACTTTTCTGTTTCCTCAAAAATACGAGCCACATCGTCATAGGCAAAAACTGTTTTATCAAGAATTTCACCTGTATTGCGTTGCACCAAACCACCATTAAAAGTAATGGTGTATTCGTCCTCTTGATTGGCTACACCTAGTTCGTTTAAGAAAAGCTCCATTGCCTTTAGAGGGCGACCGGTCGTCAAAACAATCTTGATTCCCTGCTCTTGAGCGGCTTTAAGCGCCGCTAAATTTCGAGCAGAAATTTTTTTCTCAGAAGTTAGTAAAGTCCCATCTAAATCTAGGGCAATCAATTTTATATCTGCCATTATAAGCCCTCCATATACGTCATAACTGAATGCGCCGCATGGTGTCCAATAACCTCTTTGGCTACTTCCAAAATCTCTGGGCGAGCATTTTCAGGGGCAATGGGATAACCTGCTACTTGCATCATGTGTAGATCATTCAAATTGTCACCAAATGTCATGACCTGATCCATCTCAAGATTTAATTTTTTTGCCAATTCGACAATGGCAACGCCCTTGTCCACATAGTCTAGGACAATATCAATTGACTTATAGCCTGTTGTCATAGCTTTGACACCAGGGACGTGTTCATTGACCCAGGCCTCACCTGCAGCTACTGTTTCTTCAGAAAAATTGGCTGTAAATTTGAAAATTTCATCTGTAATATCCTCCAAGCGAGCTACTTTTTGGATGTTTTCATTATAGTGCGCACTAAAAGCTAAATAAGCTGGATCAACCGTTTCCAAGACATAACAGCCTTTTTTACCTGTTAGAAGCAATTCACTGGTATTGATGAAAGGAGATGTCTTCAATTTCTCAAAAGCTGACAGATAAAAATCTTTGGACATAGTTGCTTCATAGAGATCTTCTCTGTGAAATTCTACCAGACTGCCATTTTCAGCAATAAAAATTATCTCATCTCGCACATCCTCAAATAGCTTTTCTAATGACAGCAAACCGCGTCCACTGGCTACTGCAAAATAGATGCCCTTTTCTTTAAAACGGAGCAACAACTGCTTCAGTCGAACCATATCAAACTGCCCTTTGTCATCTAAAAAGGTGCCGTCCATATCTGTCGCAACTAATTTTATATTCATTTTACATACTTTCTAAATCTTTTAATTTTACGGAGACAATCTTTGACACACCGGACTCTTGCATGGTTACTCCATAGATAGAGTCTGCTGCGGACATCGTTCCTTTACGGTGTGTTACCACAATAAACTGGCTGTCCTTGTCAAAGCGATTAAGATAGTCGCCAAAACGTTTGACATTAGCTTCGTCAAGTGCAGCTTCCACCTCGTCCAAAATGACAAATGGTATCGTCTTGACACGGATAATGGAGAAGAGTAATGCCAAAGCTGACAGAGCTTTTTCTCCTCCGCTCATCAGATTGAGTGATTGGATTTTTTTGCCGGGCGGTTGAACCGAAATTTCTACCCCCGCAGTCAACAGGTCGCCTTCGGTCAAAATCAAGTCCGCTGAACCACCGCCAAACATCTGTCTGAAAGTCACTTTGAAGCTCTCACGAATAGCTTCAAAGGTTGATTTGAAGCGTTCTTTTACTTCGTCATTCATTTCTTCGATGGTTTCCAAAAGCAAATTTTTCGCAGAGAGTACGTCATCTCTTTGAGTATTGAGGAAATGCAGTCGTTGACTGACTTCTTCAAATTGCTCTACCGCATCAAGATTGACTGGTCCTAAAGCCCGAATAGCCTTTTCTAAGTCCTTAACCTTAGTTTCAGAAACCGTAAGATTTTCTAGTGGACGAGCCTGTTTACTAGCTTCATCAAAAGATATTTGATAGTCATCTGTCAAATTCGTCAAAAGACGTCGAAGGACATCTGCAATCTTATCTTTTTCAGCTTCTGCTTTTGCCTGTTTGCGAATCAGATCCTCATTTTGCTGGCGGGCTTGTTCCAGATGACTAGTAAGATCCTCTGCTTGCCCTTCCAAATCGTCCAGTTCAAACTGACGACGAATGGTAGCTTGGTTCAAAGTTGTCTTTTCCTGTATAGCCTGTGTTAATTGCTCTTCTAAAACAGCAATATCCACTTTTGAAGCGGTCTCTTCCTTTTGCTCCATTAGAAATTGTAAAGTAGAAATCTCTTTTTCCAATTCAGATTTTTCATTGGACAAACGCGTGAGATCCGTCTGAACGTAACGCTGATGCCCCGTCAGCTCGGTACGAGCCAAACGAAGCTCAGATAAGCGGGCTGTTAGCTTGTCTAAACGTGCTTGAACAGCATCTTTATCCGACTTAATCTGCTCAATCTCAGCTTCTGTTTCGGATTTCTCTTGCTCAATTTCTGCAAGGCGATTAACCAATCGTTCCTTTTGTTCCGCCATGTCAGGAAGAACTTCACGAGATAGCTCTCTTTCTTGCAGCGCTAAGAGCTCGGATAAGTCTTCAACCTGTTTATGTGTTTGCTCATAAGCCATTTGAGCCTTTTGCTCTGCTAATCGAGCTTCCTCACCACTTGCTTTTATTTCTTCTAACAGACTGTTGGCTTGGCTTAGCTGTGTGTGCAAATCCTCCACTTGCTTTTCTTGCTCGGCTAATGTTACATTCTTCTCAGAAAGTTCCTTTTGCAAAGCATCCAACTCCGGCTTGATGAAAATTGTATTGTTATTTCGATTAGCGCCACCTGCATAAGAACCGCCTGTCCGCAATTCTGTTCCATCCAACGTAACAATTCGTACTTGATACCGAACTTTGCGAGCAGCTGCTCGCGCATTTTCTACCGTATCAAAAATGGCTGTTGTACCTAGCAAATTTTGGAAAATATGCTCTAAACTCTTATCATAGCGCACCAAAGACGAAGCCAAACCAAGAAAACCATTACTCTTTTCAATGCTTCCTTGATGATGATCTGGTAAATGCCGCGCTTTAATCGTTGTCAGTGGCAGAAAAGTTGCCCGTCCTGTTCGATTGCGTTTCAGAAATTCAATTGCTCGTGTCGCAGCTTGTTCGTCCTCTACAATAATATGTTGGCTACTTGCTCCAAGTGCAATTTCAAGTGCTGTCTGATAATGCGAATCAAAGCTCAATTTTTCACTAACAGCACCGATAATACCGCCCAGGCGCTCTGCTTCTTGAAGAACGCTTTTCACCCCAGCATAGAAATGACTGTGATTTTTCAGAATAGCTTCTAAACTACCAACACGCGCCTTCTTATTTTTTACATCATCCATTAAATCAAACATTGCCGTTTGGTTCTGCTGATAATTCGTTTTTACAGTTTGAACTTGCTTTAGCTGTGCCTGATAATCTGTCAGTAACTGCTGAACCGACTGCCGAGCTGTTTCTAAATCTTCCAGTTGACTTTGCTCGTTGATTTGAAGATTCTTTAAATTTTCTTTTAACTTAGCAAATTCTGCTTGTTTGCTTTCAGATAATTGTAATTCGTTGGCTAAGCGACTTTCTAAAGCAGTTAAGTCATTGGACAAGTCCGCTTCTTCCTGCATCAATTGGACAAATTCAGCACGTAATTTTTCAATCATCTGGTCAGGATCATCCGAAAATGCCTCAATTTCAGCTTCTAATTTATGAATCGCTTGTTGATTTTGTTCCAATTTTACAGCAAAATCAGTCAACTGCTCGTCTTTTCCCCGCCATTCTGTTTGAACCGCCTCTAATTTTTCTGTCAATCCTTTCAGGCGTTCCTCATTTTCCTTCCGACTGTTGGCAGCTTGACTAGATTCTAATTTGGAAACTTCGATTTGGCGTTCTAAGTCACTGATGAGGCGTGTTAGTTTAAGCAAACTCGCTTGGTCATCTGCCATTTGTTTCTGCAAATCATGGCGTTTTTCTTTCAGAAGAACATTTTCTTGCTCTAGCTGGTCACGTTTGCTGTAATAAGCAGACAAAGCTTGCTGAATCCCCGTCAGCTGTTCTTCAGTATCATTCAGCTGTGTCTTATTTTCCTTTATTTGAGCAATCAATACATCCAAATAAAGAGCACGGCGTTCTTCATCCAATTTCAAAAACTGCTTAGCTGTCGTAGCCTGCTTTTCAAGAGGCTTCACTTGACTATCTAGCTCATAAATAATGTCTTCCAGCCGATCTAGATTATCTTGTGTTTGGCTGAGCTTGCTTTCAGTCTCCTTGCGCCGCGTCTTGTATTTCAGTACGCCAGCCGCTTCTTCAAAAATGGAACGGCGCTCCTCTGGCTTGCTATTGAAAATTTCTTCCACCTTTCCTTGGGAAATAATGGAAAAACTATCTCGTCCGAGCCCTGTATCCATAAACAAATCATGAATATCTCGTAAACGTACCTTTTTACCGTCTATTTTATACTCGCTATCCCCACTGCGATAAATATGACGTTCCACACGAATCTCATCTGCAGCTTGCTGGATAAAACGGTCTTTATTGTCCAAAACGACAACAACAGAAGCATAATTCAGTGGTTTGCGAGTTTCAGTCCCCGCAAAAATGACATCTGGCATTTTCCCGCCACGAAGGCTTTTAACACTAGACTCTCCCAGTGCCCAACGCAGGCTTTCAGTAATGTTACTCTTTCCTGAGCCATTAGGTCCAACGACTGCTGTCACTCCCTGATCAAATATTACCTTGGTCTTATCTGCAAAAGATTTGAAACCTTGAATTTCAATTTCTTTTAAATACATGAATGACTTTCCTTTTCAAATGCATTTTTAGCAGCTTCCTGCTCTGCTAATTTTTTCGAGCGTCCTTGACCTTGTCCAACCGTTCTGCCATCAACAGATACCGCTACAGCAAATTCTTTGGCATGAGCTGGACCGGACTCAGAGATGACTTGATAGACAATCTCGACATCACCATTGACTTGGAGCAGTTCTTGTAGCTTGGTCTTGTAATCAACCACCTGCTCAAAGTCTCCAACTTCTACCTTTGGAATCATGACTTGATATAGGAAGTTTTTGACCGCTTCCACTCCCTTATCTAGCAACAAAGCTCCTAAAAAGGCTTCAAATAAATCTCCAAGAATGGTATCCCGATTACGCCCACCTGACTTTTCTTCGCCACGACCTAATTTGATAAATTGCTCAAACTGGCAATCTCGACTAAAACCAGCCAAACTCTCTTCACGTACAATGGTTGAGCGAAGTTTTGACAAGTCCCCTTCTGGTTTTTTCGGATATTTTTTATACAGATATTCTGAAATCAATAATTGCAGAACAGCGTCTCCTA
>OHAS01002932.1_pt1 | contig 11753 bp, 12 predicted proteins | sample 1577131 | NCBI WGS metagenome assembly OHAS01 (sample SAMEA3541566, study PRJEB24748) | human gut metagenome | biome: human gut; feature: human-associated habitat; material: faeces | place: China | collected 2012
TATCCCTTGTGGATAGTCCTGAAATGCCCTAAAAGAAATCAGAATACGACGATAATAGGACACCCATCCTTGCGGTACTGAAAAGCAGCGTATGGTATAGGGAAAATGGCGGCTGCTCCTTAAAGAACAGCCGTCTTATTTTTCTTCTTGCAGATTTTCCGCATGTCTGCAAAGCGCAATATACCGCTGCGCCTCTGCCTCGCTCTTCCCCACGAAGAAATCCGACACACACTTGGGAATCGCCTGTGGCGGCGTATCATGGAATACGACGGAATCGAGGCTGATGTTCATTTCACGTGCAATCAACGCTACCGTTTCAAATCGTGGGCTGCTTTTGCAGCCTTCAATCTCCATAATCGTCCGGTTGCACATCCCCAGCTTGTCAGCAAGGTCGCGCTGCGTTACCTTCATAAGCTCTCTCTTTTCTCGGAGTATGCAGGCAAAAAGATCAAGAAAGTTCATTAGAAATCACCTCTACTATATTGTAGGGTGAGGTTTAGCTCCTATAAATATACACACAGCTCATACAACACGAGCTACAAATCACATAGAAGCGGAGATTATTTATGCTGTTAATAAATGGCGGGAGGAACCGCTGATGCGGCTATATGCCGTAGGACAGAGTGCAAATATAGATTCTCTCTATTGGAGAACGGTGAAATAAGGCAAGGAGCAAGCTACACTTACAGATATGAGCTACGGTTATCCTTCTATGCGTTACAGCGTATTTGCAAAGAATATTATCCGATAGTGGATATGCGGCCTCACCGCACATCTCTATGCGCCCAAGGCACTCGTTCAGGTCATACGACCTGCGCGGGTGCCTTTTTGCATAGGGCCATTTTCTTCGCCGTGGGTTGCCGCTCCCCGCCGCCCTCCGTTTGGATTTTCATGCGACATCAAACAAAAAAATCCAAACGGAGGACAACAATATGACAACCATCAACCTGAAAGACCACTACCCGTGGTACACCGAGGATACCTTCATGGAGGTTCCAGACGAGATCGCCGCGTTTCTTGATGAGGATACGCGGCTTCAGATCAACTACGCGCAGTATATCCGCGACAACAGGGCGTTCTATTCGCTGGACGCCGGCGACGGCATTGAAGCGGATGCGCTGAATCTGCCGGAGCAGCCGGACGAGGCGCTGGAGCGCATGGAGCTGGAGCGGCTGCTGAAAGAAGCACTGGCACAGCTCACGCCCTCGCAGCGGCGCAGACTGTTTGCCAGCGTTCTCAATGATGAGAGCAACCAGCGGATTGCCAAGCGTGAGAGCGTTGATGAGAGTGCAGTGCGCAGAAGCATTCAGCGTGGATTGGCGTCACTCAAAAAAATTCTGAAGAAATTTTGAGTTACCCCGTCCGAAAAAGCCCGTTTTTTCTTGAGGTATATGAGAGGGATATTATTCTCGCTCGCCTCTGTTCCTTGACAACCGCATAGACACCGGTATCAGCACAGACCCCGCGCGGCTGAAAAGCCAAGCGACAAAAGGCGCGCCGCCATGACGACAGACCTCCCGCCCTTCGGGACGGGCGGCTGTCCGAGCGATCTACGCAGCCTTTGACCCGATGCATGGCAGCATCGGGCGCGATGACAGCGCGGGCGATACGCAACCCCAGCTACGGCCTCCCACTGACTTGAGGGGGATTCCTGCGGCGCTCGTGAGCCTTACAATCCACGGCGCTGGTGGGAATGGGACAGCCTTGCCAAAGGCGGCCGATACCGGTCCCAGAGGCGATATATGCCCCGCGCCGGGGGCGGTGACAAATACGGCAGAACAAAACTACATGACACAACATACGCAGACAGCCGCGCCGGTGCAGCATCATGCAGCATGACGGCAATCCTTCCGGCGCGGCTGATCTGCCGGAACGAATACGAACAAGCCCCGCTGTCATATCGTGGCGGCGGGACTAAATTGATAAACTGGAGGTGCGTTTATGCAGAAGCAAGCCATCCCCAAAGAGCCGGTCGCCTCTTATAAGGAGGTCAGGATCGGTAAGACCCTCTATCGCGTGACAAGCGTGTTTTCCGGTGAAAAAGACCTTGGCAGGACGCTGGAGCAGCTTGCGGTGCGCCGCGCCATGACGGAGCTGGACGCTCCTGCGGCCGCGCAGCCCTGTCACGCATCGTAACAGACAATCAGCCTCCCTGCGGCGGCATCCTTGCGCGAAGATGGTATCCCCGGTATCATATTCTTGCAGGGAAAACCTGCGAGAGCCATCACGCCGCACGGATGTATGAATCGCAGAGAATCGGGAGGTAAAATACAGATGATCGAAAAGACATACAACGTAGGCATCTATTGCAGGCTCAGCAACGACGATGAGCGCGATGGGGAGTCCGTATCCATTGAAAATCAGAAGCTCCTGCTGCAAAGCTATGTGCGTCAGCGGGGCTGGAACGAGATTGCGGTGTACTGTGACGACGGGTACTCAGGTACGAATTTCGACCGGCCCGGCGTCAAACGCCTCATCGAAGATGCAAAAGCCAAGAAAATCAACCTCATTCTGGTAAAAGACCTATCACGCTTTGGGCGTAACTACATCGAGTTCGGTCAGTACACGGACTACCTGTTCCCCTCGCTGGGCTGCCGTTTTATCGCGCTGAACAACGGCATCGACACCATGAGTGACAACGGCAGCACCGACGTCATGTGCTTTTTGAACTTATTTAACGAGTTTTACAGCCGGGACACCTCCAAGAAGGTCAAGGCGGTCAAGCGGGCCTGCGCGGAAAGCGGCAAGTTCATGGGAACCTACCCCGCCTACGGCTACAAGCGCGACCCGGAGGATAAGCACCACCTTGTCATCGACGAGGAAACCGCCCCCACCGTGCGCCGTATCTTCGCCATGCGCGCCTCCGGCACAGGCTTCCGTGCCATCGCCGTCACGCTCAACGAGGAGGGCGTTCTGCCGCCCGGTGCGCTTTACTACCAGCGCAAGGGGCGCAGCGACCCGCGCAACGTCAACCACAAGTGGGCGGAAACCACCGTCAAAGCTCTCATCCGCAGTGAGGTCTACATCGGGAACATGGTGCAGGGCAAAACCGGCACACTTTCCTATAAGTCCCGCAAACTCATCAACAAGCCGGAGGAGGAATGGATACGGGTGGAGGGTACCCACGAGCCTATCATTTCCCGCGAGATATGGGATACCGTGGTCAGCATCGACAAAAAGAAGGTACGCAAGACGCCGCCCACGGACGGCATCCGCAGCATCTTCACCGGCCTTGTCTACTGCGCAGACTGCGGCTTCAAGATGCGCAACCACATCGAGCGCTTCACCTATAAGGACGGAACGCCGGGGCGGTACAGCTCCTTTATCTGCGGCAACTATGCCAGAAGCGGCAAAAGCGCCTGCACCATCCACTCCATCTATGAGAATGTGCTGGAGGAGCTGGTGCTGACGGACATCCGGGAAAAGGCGCGCTTCGTCGAGTGCGACGGCGAGCGCCTTGCCGAGCAGATCAGCCGTATGAAGGAAAAAGAAAGCCGCAGCCGCGTCATCTCCTATGAGCAGGAGCTGAAAGCGGCAGCGGCGCGTATGACGGAGCTGGAACGGCTGATGCAGAATCTCTATGAGGACAAATGCACCGGCACCATCCCCCAGACGGTCTTTCAGACGCTCATGCGGAAATACGAAACCGAACGGGCGGAAAAAGCCGCCGCCATCCCGGAGCTGGAGCAGAAGGTCAGAGCGCAGCTTGAGAACCGGCAGGACGCAAACCGCTGGATGGAGGTCATCCGCCGCTACACCGAGATCACGGCGCTGGACGAAAGCATCCTCTTTGAGCTGGTGGACCGCATCGAGGTGGGCGAGGCGCGGAAGGTCAACGGACAGCGCATCTGCGACGTCAAGGTGGTCTACCGCTACGTCGGCAGCGTGGACGACGCGCTGGCACAGGAGAGGCAGGAAGCGTATGAAAAAGCTATATAAGGTCGGCATTTACTGCCGGTTGAGCGTGGACGACGCCTCCAACTCCACCAAGGCGAAAAACTATATCCCCGCTGATGAATCCGTCAGCATCGAGAATCAATATGAACTGCTTTCCAAATTCGTAATGCTCAACGGCTGGACGGAGGTCAAGTCCTACCGGGACGACGGTTATAGCGGTGGAAATTTTCAGCGTCCCGGATTTCTGGAGATGCTGGAGGACGCGCGGCACGGCCTCATCAACCTGATCCTTGTGAAAGACCTATCACGGCTGGGTCGTGATTTTGTGGAGGTCGGACGCTATACCGACGTTATTTTCCCCTCGTTGGGCTGCCGCTTCGTATCCGTCCTTGACTGCCTCGACACCGAGGGCGACAACACGGATATGCTGCACTTCCGCAGTCTGATGAACGACTACCACTTGAAAGACCTCTCCAATAAGGTAAAATCCGTTCTCCACGCCAAAATGCGCAGCGGTCAGTATATCGCCGCCTACGCCCCCTACGGCTACCGCAAGAGCGAGGAGGACAGGCACCGGCTGGTGATCGACGAGGAAGCTGCTGCCGTAGTGCGCCGGATGTTCGAGCTGCGGCGCGGCGGCATGGCCTATGGCAAAATCGCCGCCGTGCTGAACAGCGAGGGCATCCTGTCCCCGCGCTGGTATTGGGCAAAGCAGTACGGAAACGGCTCCTGCAAGTACGCGAACCTTTGGATGTACGCCACGGTGAAGAACATACTGACAAACGAGGTCTACACCGGAAATCTTATTCAGAATCAGACCGGCTCGCGCTCCTATAAGGACGGCACCATGATCTATAAGCCGGAATCCGAGTGGATACGGCATGAGGCTTTGCATGAAGCCATCATCTCGCCGGAGTTATGGGATGAAGTGCAGGCCATCAACCGGGAAAGGACGCTGCTCTCGGCGGACAACGCTCAGCCGAAGCCCTTTCTGTTCACCGGCAAGCTCGTCTGCGCCGACTGTAAAGCACCCCTTCAGGGCAACCGGGAGACGCAGCGCCGTAAAAACGGCACGTCCAAAAAGTACGTTTCCTATTTCTGCTCCCGTTATACGGCCTCCGGCTACGGCGCGTGTTCCCGGCACACCATCTATGAGATGACGCTGACGGAGCTTGTATTGAATGAGATTCGCGCCCATGCCGAGGCGCTGGAACTGGACGAAGCTGCCGTACTGGACAGGCTGCAAGCGCAGCGCACCGCCGCAGATGCCGAGCGTCTGGAAAGCGTCCGGCAGGAGATTGGGAAGATTCGCCGCCGCGTCTATGAGCTGGAGCAAATGACCGCAAAACTCTATGAGGACAAGGTTTGCGGCAGCATCAGCACAGCGTCCTTCGCCGTGCTACTTGAAAAGACCGAGCAGGAGCGCCGCCAGCGGACCGACCGGCTGGATATGCTTCTTGCGGAAATCAGGGAGTATGAGCAGAGCGCCGCCGACATTCAAAGCTGGGCGGCAGTCGTCCGAAAGCACCTGCACTTACGGGAGCTTGACCGTGAAACGGTGGACGAGCTGATCGACCGCATTGAGGTCGGAGAAAAGGCCGTCGTTGATGGGAAAAACGTCCGGGACATCAAAATCTACTACCGTTTTGTCGGGAATATCTGAATGGAGGTCAGATCATGGATAGCAGCAAAAGCAAGCGTGTGGTATTATATTGCCGGGTAGCAACGCAGGCGCAGCTTGACGGCGATCACGCGCTGGAAGCACAAAGCGCCCGGCTTCATGAGCAGGCCGAGCGGCTGGGTTATGAAATTGTGGGAGAAGTCAGCGAGTATGAAAAAGGAACTACGCTCGACCGCGACGGTTGGAAAAGGGCTTGTCAGGAGGCGGTGGAGCAAAAGGCGGACATTCTCCTTGTTGCCGAGCTTACACGGATAGCGCGCGAGCCGATCCTTTGGATGCAGGCTTTGCGCGAGTTGAGCGGCAAGGGCGTCTGGATTCAGTCCGCTGCTGAACCGGATGCGTTTCAGGTAAATCCCCTTTTTCACCTATGGCTGCCGCCAGAAATCCAATGGCAGCTTGCACTCCATGAACTATGGCAAACTTACCGCAGGAACAACGAAAACAGCGATTGATACAGTCAAAACCGTCCGAAAAGGGAGAAATCATTCCTTCCCTTTCCCGAATGGGAGATGTTCTTGAACAAATTCTTGAAAGGCATCAGCTCGTTGCTGTTTTCATACTTGGTGTCAACATTGTCGTTGACAGCGATGTAGCGCACATCATTGGAAGGGAATATCTCCTCGATATAAAGACCGGTGTGCAGTTGGTTTCTTCCAAGGCGGGAAAGATCCTTTGTGATGATGACGGCGATGTCGCCGTTGCTCATGTCATCCATCATCTGTTCAAAGGCTGGGCGATTGAAATTCGCGCCGGAATAGCCATCGTCCACATAAAATCTGGTGTTCTGGAACCCATTCTCATCGGCGTACTTTTGCAGGATAAGTTTTTGGTTCTGGATACTGTTGGAGTCGCCCTCCAGATTATCATCTCGGGACAGACGGCAATAGAGCGCCGTGATCTTTTGGTTTGGCTGTAACATATTGACCTCCTTCATAAAATGCCAAACCGATTGAGAGATTGCAACCATACAATACCCTCAATCGGTTTGTTTGTCTATGCGAACCTGTTTTTCAGGCGGAAATATTTTTTGCGTCCTGCTCCAGGTCGATGACCTGTTTCATAAGATCGACCGTAGATTGCGTTCCTCCGAAACTGAATTCCGCGAACACAATGTACTCTCTGCCGCATACATGCTGTCGGCGGCTTTTTATAATCTTGTCGTCCCTTTCTTCCACTGCGGTATCCCGCACTGCCTTGGCAGAGGGAATATCCTCATCTCCATGCTTTTCTTCACTGTAGGAGCGGGGACGCTCATTGTATTTGAATTTATACGCCATATCGTTCCTTTCCCCTGACGCTACAGTCAGGCAACAAAAATAGCAGACCGTTACATGGTCTGCTGCTGTGTTTGTTCTGCCTGCTGATCTTCGGTCCACTGCTGTTCTGTAGATGATTGCTCATCCTGTGTGAGCACCATGGCTACGCCGGCCACCAGTCCGATGACAGCGCCGATATTTTTGGCTTCCTGTTCTGCCTGGATACGGCGGTAACGTTCCTCGACATCTTCGTTACCATCATCCAGTAACGCTCCAGTTACCGCCAGACCATACAGTCCAGCGTGGAGCGGCTTCATAGAAACAGGTTGCGGATGTTGCTGACCACTGTCGCTGTGCCATACCCCATCCCCAGCAGTGCCGCCACGATGAGCAGTACCAGTACGATCCATTTGGCCACTACGATCAGGTCGAAGTCCGGAAGCCAGTCCAGCCATTTGCAGGAATGCTTTTCTTTCTTCTTCCCAGCCTGTTCCAGCAGAGTGGTCATCTCCGTCAACGATTTCTGGATCTCCGCCATGCTGTTCTGCACCGCTGTCAGGTCTGTGTGTGATCTCAGGTTCGGAAGATACTCCCGCATTCCACGCACTTCCCACCCGATGGATTCTGTCTTCTGTGTCAGCATCGTCAGAGCCTCCGGCAACGGACACTGGATGACAATGGGCGTGATCGGTGAACTCGACTCCCGCGCTGTCGGCTGCGGTGAAGGCTCGGGCCGGTTCAGGGCCATGAGCTCGTCCATAGATAATTTCTTCTCTGATCCTGAATTCATATTCCATGTTCTCCTTTAGATATTTGTCACCGAACAGCAAACGGTCCCGACACTGCCAGCCACTCGGCGTGGTATAGGTGATATTCTTTCGGGACTTTTCCCAGCGAACCTTGTAGCCCTCGCTCTCCATCAGCGCAATGAACTCCTCGCGGTTGGAAGCGTGGCGCATACAGTCATTGATGATATTCATGAGCTGCAGCTTCTTGCTCTGACCACGGGCCGCCGTGTGATACTCTCCGATGGTCATAGTCTTTGTTTTCTGCTTTTGTTCCCTGGGTTGAAATACAGGAAGTGAAAACTCCTTGTAGACCATGTCGTTGCGTTGCCGCAGTTCCTGGAGCTGCTCCTTTGCGATATGCAGTTTCCGTCCGGTATCGAAATTGACCGAGTTGATGAGGAAGTGGGAATGGATGTGCTCACGGTCTGTGTGGGTGCAGACCAGAACTTCGTATCCCTCATAGTACTCGGCCAGCTTCAGCGCGGCCGCGTGAGCGGTGACCGGGTCGACTGCTTCGCCTTTCGGGAAGCTCTGTACCATGTGATAGAACAGTACACCGTCCGTCTTGTGGTAGAGCCGCTTGGTGGTCATGAAATCCGCGTAGACAGATTCCGGCTGACAGTTGATACCTGTGACCAACTGCTGCCCCTCGAACTCGGTCTTTTTATCCTGCATGGTATACCGCATCACGGCGCTCATGCATCCGGTGGTCTGGCCCCGCTTGTAGTTTGTGAAGCTGATGATAGCCATAGCTTACCAGCGCTTTCGTTCAAGGATCATCCGAACGGCACCACAGAGTTCAGAGAACGCCCGACATACGCTTTCCAGATCGATCACGGTCACTCGTCCCATGTGCGCCAGGGTGACGAGCTGGTTCAGATTTCTGCCGATGGACTTCAGCTCCTTCAGCACTTCTTTCAGGCCGTCGATGACCACCACCTGCTTTCCCAGGCAGCAGGCAGTGACGTAGTCGCTCATGGACATCCCGGACTGCTTCGCCAACTCCTTGATGGCCTCCCGGTCTGTGGACGCCATGCGGGTGCTGAATTTAACATCTTTTTTCATGTCGTTTCCTCCAAATCGTAGATAAAGTGGGCCCGGGCTTCTGCCCGGAATTCATGCGGAAGTCGGGCAGCGGCGTTGCCGCAGACCAGACAAACGCGATGCTGGCCACCTCCAAGGAGGTGATTTCCCTGCACCGAACACCCGCGCTCCGCTTTCGGCCACAAATGGCCACAAACGGCGTTTCTTTTTCCCTGCGGGTGTTTACTCGCCATGCCCGGCAATCTCCCGCAAATCGCCGCACAGCGCCCCAACAGGGTCAACAGGGGCGACCACAGGTACACCCTGGGCATCGTCACTTTCGGCACGGCGCAGCTCGATGAGCCGCTTCCCGTTGCTGCGGCGCACCATACCGAAAATTCCGATTTTGCTTAGCGCGTCAAGGCTTTGCAGGATCAGGCGGGACACTTTCTTAGGCGAGATACGCTCCATACCGACAGGGTCGATTTTTTCAGACAGCTCTGTGGGAGTGCCGATAAATTTCGTACGGTCGCGCATCAGTTCAGAGACCAGATAGGTGATCCGGTCGCCCAGTAGCTCCGGCTGCGTTCTGCTGTCTGCTACCATCTCCCACACGTTTTCAACGTTGCGTTCCAGAGACAACTCCCGGTATTCAATGTCACGACCGATGCAGGAGAGCTTCGCCTTACCGCTGCCGCGCCGATCTTCCACCAGAGTAAAACTGGAATCCACCGCCCCGCTGATGGCTGTCGTACCGGAGATACGGTTGAACACATCATCGGCAGTTTCCTTTCGCAGATGATGGATCAGCAGGATGGCGATGCCGTGCTTGTCCGCCAGCCGCTTCAGCACGGACAGGTCCCGGTAGTCATTGGCGTAGGTGGCATCGTGGACGGGGCGGACCTTCTGCAGCGTATCGACGAGGACCAGAACAGTATCCGGGTGAGCTACGAGGAAGCCCTCCACCTGCTCCTCCAGCCCCTGGCCGATGGGAGCGCACTCCGTACAGAAATGGACGCTGTCCGGCGCGTCCTCTGTGATCTCGAAGAGGCGGTTCTGGATGCGAAGGACGGAGTCCTCCAGGCAGAGATAGAGGGTGGTGCCCTGCTTCACGCTCATTCCCCAGACCGGTTCTCCCTTGGCCACCGTCACCGCCAGCCACAGGGCCAGCCAGGACTTGCCCACCTTGGGTGAACCCGCCAGGATATGCAGACCCTGAGAGATCAGCGTGTCCACCACAAAATTGGGCGGCTCCAGCGGACGGTCCATCAGCGTCCTACCGTCCACCGTGACCAGAGGACGGTCCATTTTGTTGCTCATAGTCAGTACCTCCAATTCAAAATATCTGAATACAAAAATCTCCCACCTCGAAAGAAGTGGGAGCAGTATTCTTTTAGAGGAGCAGTGCCCACAGGACTTTTGAGCATCCCCTTGCCCCTCTGCTTGTATTGTGGTGGAAAAGATGGTATCCTGATAAAAAGCATGGACAGATTAAAAATCAAGTAGGACAAATTATTGCAGAGGAGGGGGCCAGCGGAAATGGAGGGGAGCATCATATTCTATACCTACGGCAGCACCTTGGAGCTGAACGGGCAGCAGTTTGAGGCAGGCAGGCTGACCGAAGATCTGCTGAATCTATCACCGGATGACTACCACCCTCTGCACGAACGGATGGTGCGCATCCGTACCCTTATGGACATCTACGAGTATGTCCGCAAGAGTGAACTTTGGTGGAAACTGAATGATGAGATGGAGCAGCTCTGTCAGGAACTTCGCCGATATACTGTGTTCCGCTTGCTACCGGACGATTGCTATGACGCTTTCTTTTCGGTGATACGGGAGATCACAGGACAGTTCAGCTTGTTTCCTCCCGAGGAGCACAGCCTTTCAGAGGATGATCAGACAAAACTTCTCAGCGCCTCAGCGGAAGAATTCTTCCAGAGCGATGATGGGGACAGCGATCCTGAAATCTCCTTGGGACTGCTGGATCTGTTTCGTCGCAGAGAGGGCAGCGAGGAAAAGGGCGAGTTGTTTTATTACGAGATGTTTCGCCTCCTGGGAGCGTGCGAAGATACCTGGAGTGCCTACAAGAAATACATCGACCGCTACATGATGTATCTTCACGACATCCGTGCCTTTGTTCCTACCATCCGGAATTTCATCAAGTTTATCCTCTCCACACTCACGACCAATGGGCCGGAAAGTTATGCGGCAGCGCTCTATGGTTTCTATAACGATGATCGCACCGCAGAGAAGCTGATCGTCAACCCCATCACTTACCACGGGGACTGCTACAGGAGACACGATGAATATATGCTCTCCTATGTCCCGCGGGAGCTGCCGGACGGCTCCATGGCCATCTGTCAGGAGCATGTGACGGACAGCTTACAGGCGCTGATGAAGGCAGACTATATGCTGGCCCTGAATAGCGGACACAACATCCGCCGCTGCATCATCTGCGGGAAATACTTCATGCTGAAGAGCGGCGTCCACGCTTTGTACTGCGAAGGGGCCTGTCCCCACGCTCCTGGCTACACCTGTCGGCAATTTGGCACGGTGGAAGTTCAAAAGGAACTGGCAAAGAACAACCCTAAGGTGAAGGCCAAGCTGACTGCCTTTTCCAGGATCACGAAGGATATGCAGCGGGGAGCTATCTCTCAGGAGGATGCCAGAAGAGCCAAGGATCATGTGCGAGACCGGCTCTACGATGCGCTGCGCAGCCCGGATATCTCTGTTGAGGAGTTTTCTGAACAAATATCTACTGCGCAAGTGTATGAATATTGCCGCATCACCAGAGTGAGCAAGCCCCGAGGGCGTCCACCGAAAGCAAAGGCGGGTGGGACCCATGACCAATGAGGAATTGGTTCGCCGATATTACGGCGGTGATGAGCGCGCGCTGGAGGAGTTGTACCGCAGGAATCTCGGGCTGATCCGGCGCATCGCCCGGGAGACTGCCAGAGAGTTCAACTGTCTGCATATGGACAGGGAAAGACAGGGAGAGTTGTCCGGCTATACGAAAACGATTCTGGAGGATCTTTGCGGCGAGGGTGCGTTGGAATTTCTGACACGGGTCCAGAGCAGAGAATACGATGAGAGCCGTGCTGTGCT
>OHAS01002935.1_pt1 | contig 11743 bp, 12 predicted proteins | sample 1577131 | NCBI WGS metagenome assembly OHAS01 (sample SAMEA3541566, study PRJEB24748) | human gut metagenome | biome: human gut; feature: human-associated habitat; material: faeces | place: China | collected 2012
TCCGCCGCCTTTGCGATAAGTTCATACGCCTCTTTTATCTTAGGAGTATCAATTATAAGGCTGTCATTCTCGCTAATCTCTTCAGTGCGCACAAGAATAGGGCCGTGCGATTTTTCGTATCCGAATAAATCAAGATTGTATTTATTACTGCAAATCACCGAGGCTGCGCCTGCAACACGCATAAACGATGAAACCTCGTTTATGTCCGACTTATCAGTTAAGAATAAAATAAAATCAGTTCCGTTTCGTGCTATTGCGCCTGTCGGATTTTTGGTTTTGTCATCAAATACAGTCCAATAATCAACAAACGGAAGTACAGGCTGATAGCTTGTGCAAAGCGAAATTATGCGGCAGGCAAAAGGATCAAGCGCATCAAGACTTTCTATTGTGCTGATAAGTTCTTCGTAATTATCGGCAGTCAATATCATTTTCCATAATCCTTTCGTCAATATTCTCCGCCTGCAATTTTGTTTGCAAGCATTGAAGTGATTTTTAAAATATCGTCGCAGTCGCTTGTATTTGCAACGGTAACACTGCTATGCAAATATCTGCAAGGAAGTGAGATTGCAAGAGTTTTTACTCCGCCTCGGCTTTGATGAATAACACCCGAATCATTGCCGCCTGCAACCGCTCTTTTATATTGAGCCTTTGCACCCGTTTCCTTGGCACATTCAAAAGCCATTTCAGACATTCTCTTATCGTAAATTGTGCGTCTGTCCATTACAGAAATTACCGCACCGTCCCCGAGATTGCACACCTGTCGGGTTTCCTCCACACCGGCAATGTCAGCCGCAGTTGTAGTTTCTACTACAATGGCAAAGTCGGGATCTACACTGTAAGCCGCAACCTTTGCGCCACGCAGACCGACCTCTTCCTGCACTGCAAAAACGAAGTACATATCGTACTCAAGCTCGCTTTTAATAAGCTCAATAAGCGCAAGACAGCCAAAGCGGTCATCAATAGCCTTTGATTTTATGGTGTAGCCGTTATTTTCATATATAGAATTAAAATTAACACTGTCGCCATAGCTGACAACGCTGAGTGCATCCTCCTTGCTTTCAGCGCCAATGTCAATATACATTTCGGAAAGCTTCGGAACAGCTGTTCTTTCATCGCCGCTGCTTAAATGAACAGGTTTTACACCGATTACACCGTTCACATTATTTTTGCCGACAGTTACGGTTTTGCCAAGCACCACTCGTCTGTCAAGACCGCCTACCTCATCAAATTTAAGATAGCCGTCAGAGGTAATGTCTGTTACCATAAATCCTACTTCGTCCATATGCGCCGAAAGCATTAGCTTAGCTTTTGCACGATTTTTGCCCTTTTTAAAAACAATGATATTGCCGAGATTGTCGGTTTTAATATCATCTGCAAAATCCGCAATTTCGTTTATAATAATTTTTCTTACACTGCCCTCGTCACCGGAAATGCCGTTTGCCGTGCATAATTTTTCAAGTAATTTAAAATCAGTCATTAAAAGCACCTCCGCTGATAATATACTCAGCAATTATAGCCGCCGTATTTTCTACATCGGTAATATCAATCACTTCAATCGGAGTGTGCATATATCTCTGCGGAATTGAAACAACGGCAGATGCAACACCGCTCTTTGCAACAGAAATATGGTCTGCATTTGTGCCTGTTGTGCCTGAAATCGGCTCATATTGGAAAGGAATATTTTTTTCTTTGGCAATAGAAATGAGTTTGTCGCTCATAACTCTGCTTAAAATCGGGGAAATGCAAATCATCGGGCCTTTTGCAAGCTCAATGCCTGCATACTGACCGCTTACATCAGGCTGAGATGCAAAGCTGACATCAACGGCAATCGCCTCGTCTGCATCAATTTGATAAGCGCCTGTCTTTGCTCCTGTTCCGTAGGTTTCCTCTTGAACGCTCAAAAGGATAACTACCTTGTATGAAAGCTCCTTTTTACTGATAAGCTCTGCACATTTAATAAGCGCCGCAATGCCGCACCTGTCATCAAGCGCAGGAGCGGTGATTTTGTTGTTCATAAGTTCCTTTGGCTCTCCGTAAAATGTGAGAACATCACCGATTTTAATTTTTTCAACTACCTTTTCATAAGGCAGACCAAAGTCAATCCACACCTTATCAATCGGTGCAGCCTTGTCCTCACCACCGTCTGAAAGGTGCGGAGGCATACAACATACTACGCCCTTAATTGGCTCGTCCGAGCAGGATACGAGAACAGCGTCAGACAAAACTCTTACATCTATTCCGCCGCATGACGCAACCTTTACAAAGCCTTTTTCATTGATAGAGGTTACAATAAAACCAATTCTGTCAAGATGTGCGTCAAGGAGAATGGTTTTGTCTGCATTTGTGTTGCCAAGTGTGGCAATTACATTTCCGTTTTTATCTATTACAGTATCTGCAAAGGCTGAAAGTTTCCCGGCACAGAACTTTGTGATTGGCTCTTCACTGCCAGATACTCCGCCTATGCGGCATAAATCAAATAAAAGCTGTTTCATAGTCACATTATTTCAAAGCGTTTACAATAGCCTTGAAATGATTTCCTCTTTCCTCAAAATTCTTGTATAAGCCAAAGCTTGCGCTTGCAGGAGAAAGCGAAACAATATCGCCTTTCTCAGCATGGCTTGCGGCAGCCTCGACTGCCTCTTCCATATTTGTAACATTTATAATAGTGATTTCATCTTCGTTGTAATTATCAGCCTCAACAACTGCCTTTTCAATCTTAGGGGCGGTGTCGCCGAGGAGAATAAGCACCTTAACCTTGTTGTTAATTACAGGGCCGAGCGGCTCATAAGGAATGTGCTTATCGTAACCGCCTGCGATGATAATAATTTTTTCGTCATAAAGCGAAAGTGTGCCGAGTGCTGTTCTTGTAGGGCTTGACGCAATAGAATCGTTGTAGTATTTTACGCCGTTGTACTCTCTTACAAATTCAGCTCTGTGCTCTACACCGCCAAATGTTTTGGCAACAGCCTTGATAGTTTCAACATCAACCATACCCCATACGGCTGAAATTGCCGCAAGGTAGTTTTCAACATTATGCATACCCGGAATTTTTATGTCCTTAATATCCATAATCTTTGTAACCTTGCCGTAGTCGCTGTAACATACGGTTGTACCGTCAAGAAATGCGCCGTTTTCAATGCTCTGCTTTACACTGAACTTTGCAAGCTGTCCCCTTACGCTGTCGGAGAATGAATTTGCAATGTCATTGTCAAGGTTAAGCACTGCCTTTGAAAAAGCATTTTGATGAAGTACAATATTTTTCTTTGAATCTACATACTCCTGCATATCCTTATGTATGTCAAGATGATTAGGAGCAAGGTTTGTAACAACCGCAATATCGGGACTCTTTCTCATTGAAATAAGCTGAAAGCTCGAAAGCTCCACAACTGCCACATCGTCCTCTTTAATGCTTTCAATCTCAGGGAGCAACGGCTTGCCAATGTTGCCGCCGAGGCGCACATTAACACCGCTTGCTTTCAAAAGCTCAGAGATAATTGTTGTGGTTGTAGTTTTACCGTCAGAACCTGTAACGGCAATAATCTTGCATGGGCAAAGGTCAAAGAATACTTCCATTTCTGAGGTGAGTACAACGCCCCTTTCTCTCAAAGCAACAAGCTCGGGTCTGTAAAACGGTGTACCCGGACTGCGGAAAATAATGTCGCCGTCAAGTTTTGAAAGGTAATCCTCACCCAAAACAAGCTCTGCGCCGTATTCTTTGGCTTTTACGGCATTTTCGCCGAGTGATTCAAAATCTTTTTTGTCATATGCAGAAACTACTGCGCCTTTATCCGAAAACAACTTTATCAACGGCAGGTTGCTTGTACCAATGCCGATAAAGCCGACTTTTTTACCCTTTATTCCTTCAAAAAATTTATCTGCTAAGCTGTTCATAATATTATCCCCTTTTATAAAGTAAGAATTACATACATATTTAATTATACCTTGTTATAACAGAAAATTCAACCGTAAACAGCATATTGCAATATAAATTTTCACAAATGCTTTTCGACTTTAAATACTTGATTTAAACAAGTACATATGATACAATTATTTTTACAGATACAGTACGCAAAAGGAGGATTTATGTATAATTTAAAAGGAAAAACCGCTATAATTACAGGCGGTAATTCAGGAGTAGGTGCTGCAACGGCTATGCTCTTTGCAAAAAGCGGAGCAAATGTTGTAATCAGTGCACGCCGTCAGGCGGCTCTTGATGAGGTTGCATCTAAAATCAAAGCAGAAGGCGGTAATGTGCTTACCGTTTTGACCGACATTTCAAAAGATGAAGATTGTAAAAATCTTATGAAAGCAACCGTAGATAAATTCGGCGGTATTGATATTTTGGTAAACAATGCGGGTGTTCTCGACACCGGTCTTGCCTCTATCGATAAGTTTGACGATGTTGAAATTCAAAAATTGATTTCAATTAATCAGGTCGGTACAATGCAGTGTATTCGTGCGGCTCTTGAATATATGCAAGAGGGTTCGTCTATTGTAAATGTTGCTTCTGTTGCGGGAGTAAACGGCGGTGGCGGCGCTGCTTATGTTTCTACCAAATCCGCAATCATCGGTATTACAAAGCATACCGCTTTACTTCTTGCCGACAAATACATTCGCTGTAATGCAATTTGTCCGGGTACAATAGTTACACCTATGACTATGAATATGAAGCCTGAAAATCTTGATATGAAAATGTTTGGTGCAATGAGCAAACACGCTGACTTAAAGATAAAGCCTTGTATGGCAGAAGATGTTGCAAATATTATAGAATTTTTCGCATCCGATAATTCAAAGGCACTTACAGGTCAGATTTTAGTAAGCGATTTCGGTGCGTCGCTCTAATGCTCTGTCACATACAATTAAATTTATACGGGAGTAGGATTTGTCTTACTCCCGTTTTTTACTTTGCGTATTGCTTAAAAATAAGTTAAATGCTAAAATATCTAAGGGTGATAAAATGCTCTATGACTTTATAATTATTGACAAAACTTCTTCCTCTCCGCTTTATATGCAAATTTATGCGTCTATAAGGCGCTCTGTTGAAAACGGTAGTCTTGTAAAAAACACTAAACTGCCTTCGGTTCGTCAGCTTTCGAGCGGACTTGAGGTGTCAAAAACCACCGTATCTGCCGCCTATGAGCAGCTTTGTGTTGAGGGATACATAAAAAACAAGCCGCAGAGCGGATACTATGTTGAGGCGCAATTTGAGAACGCTCCGAAAAAAAGCGAAAACAGCCATAGTTCGTCTGTTGCGCAAATCAAACGATACGATTACGATTTCAGCGGTAAAAGTATTGACGATAAAATCATTAATATTGACGAATGGAAAAAGTATGTTAAGGAAGTAATAAACACAGGCTATATGCTTATGTCTTACGGTGAACCGCAGGGCGAAACCGTACTTAGAAATGCTTTGCAAAAATACAGCCTCGGTGTGCGAAGTGTAAACACAAGCGCCGAAAATATTGTTGTGGGTGCAGGCACACAGCTTTTGCTGTATTTGCTCTGTTCGCTTGTAGGCACAGATAAAACCGTTGCAATGGCAAAGTCAAGCTATATACAGGCTGAGTTTATTTTTAAAACTCTCGGGCTTGATATAAAATATTTTGATAGCGACAGCAAGGGAATTAAAATATCTTCTCTTGAAAAACTAAATCCCGATATGGTGCTGATAAATCCGAATTTTATTGCCGAAAACGGTATGAGTATGCCTGTAAGCCGCCGTCTTGAGCTTATTAAGTGGGCGCAGGAAAATGACTGTATAATAATCGAGGACGACTACAACGGCGAACTGAGATACAGTACGCACCCCATGCCATGCGTGCAGAATTACGACATTGAAAATACGGTATATCTCGGCTCTTTCTCAAAAATTCTTTTGCCGTCAGTAAGAATAAGCTATATGGTACTGCCCGACAAATTACTTAAGAAGTACCGACAAATCAGTCCGTATATAAACCAAACCGCCTCGAAAACCGAGCAAAACGCACTTGCAAAATATCTTGAAAACCGCAGACTTGACGCACATTTAAGAAAGGCAAGACGAGTTTATCTTGAAAAAAGTAAGCTGATTACCGAGTGTGTATATAAATATTTTGGCAATGACACTCAGATAATATTCAACGAAACCTCGCTTTATATTTCTGTAAAGCTGAAAGGTGTTTCCGATTACGATACGGTGTGCAAGGCACTTGACAAAAACAGCGTTGCCGTAATGCCGGAAAAAGCTGAAATAAATGCGCTGAGCCTTAGCTTTTCAGGTATTTCTATTGATAAAATAGACGAAGGAATTAGGAAAATAAGCGAAATTGTAAACAGTATACTTTAGCAATAAAACTCCAAATTAAAAATCATAAAAGCAAACAGGTGACCTTACTTTTGTAAAGTCACCTGTTTTAACGGTAGGAAATAATATAATAAAAACAATCAAGCAAAATTAATTTTTGATCTTTTCATCTCTGCCGAGAAGATAATCAACAGATACCTCAAGAATGTCTGCAAGTGCAACAAGCTCAACATCTGTTACAAATCTTATCTGTCCCTCGAGCTTAGAAAGACCCGATGCGTTCATATCTACTCCGCTTACCTGAAGCTGAGCAAGGAGTTCTTTTTGTTTCATTCCCTTTTGCTTACGAACGCTTTCAACCCTGTGTCCAATCAAGTTTCTGTCGCCCAAATCCTGTTTACGAAGTCTCATTTTTCTCTCTCCCCAAAATTTATATTTCTTTTTTAAAATTCTTTAAAAACATTGTAGACTTATTATATTACTTTATTAGAAAAAAAACAAGGCTTTTTTGTAAATATTTTTAAAAATTTGAAATTTTTTTGAAGTTTAAATTACAACACTATAATATTTAGCGAATACTAACAAACAATGGTAATTTATATTGTCGATATTACATAGATTTTTAAAATTTTAGTTCATACGTGGAAAATTGTGAGTTGTTTAATAATTATATTTCAAAATGTTAAAATATGTTAATTCTCCTGTAAAAATATATTCTGCTTATATCGACTATAATTATTACAAAATAGTTACATAAATGTAATTTTTAAAAATCAGCTGACCGCTTGACATTCAAGAACATCTGTTCTATAATTTAATAAAACATTTGTTCGAGATGGTAAGTATGAAAATTTGTGACGCAGTAAATTCTGACCGATATAAAAGTGATCGTGCTATTTTGCATAGCGACTGCAACTGCTTTTACGCAAGCGTGGAATGTCTTTTGAATCCGAATATAAGAGATTTGCCTGTTGCGGTGAGCGGTGACGCAGAAAACAGACATGGCATTATCCTTGCGAAAAACGAAATAGCAAAAAGATACAGTGTAAAAACAGGCGAGGCTATATGGCAGGCAAAGAAAAAATGTCCTCAGCTTTTGACTGTTCCGGCACGACTTGATGTTTACAAAAAGTTTTCCGACAAGGTACGCAGAATTTACGCAGAATACACCGATATGGTAGAGCCTTTTGGACTTGACGAGTCGTGGCTTGATATTTCTCAAAATTACAAAAGTGATGCGCTCACCGTTGCAAAGGAGATTTCAGAGCGAGTAAAGGACGAAATCGGCATTACTGTAAGCATAGGCGTAAGTTTTAATAAAATTTTCGCTAAGTTTGGCAGTGACTACAAAAAGCCTGACGCCATTACCTGCATTACAAGAGATAATTATAAAAATCTTGTTTGGAATTCTCCTGCAAGCGACCTGCTCTATGTGGGAGGTGCTACACGAAAAAGACTTGAGCAGATTGGGATTTACACAATAGGCGACATTGCAAATGCTCCGATTGGTCTGCTGAGGACTCACCTCGGCAAATGGGGCGACTTAATCTACGGCTTTGCAAACGGCTATGACTCATCCCCCGTTGCAAAAATCGGCGAGTATTCCGAGGTAAAATCAATAGGAAATTCAACTACGGCTGTTCGTGATTTAAAAAATCTTGAGGACATTAAGGTTATTGCCTATGTGTTGTGTGACAGTGTGTGCAGGCGAATGCGTGAACAGGGCTTTGTGGGCAAAACCATATGCATATATATGCGTGATACCAAGCTCTCCACCATCAGCAGACAGCACACTATGGGCACATATACTGCACTTACAAGCGAAATCACAAAGGTAGCTATGGCGTTGTTTAAAGAAAATTTTGACATCAAAAAGCCACTGCGCAGTATAGGCGTTTCCGTTACAGATTTTGCACACGATAATCTTCCCAGACAAATGGACATTTTTTTGGACGAAAGCAAAATAATTGCTGAAGAAAAGCTTGATAAAACCTTGGACAGGCTCAAGCAACGCTTTGGCAATTATATTATTCGTCCCGCATCACTCTTGACCGACAGGGGTCTGTCTGCCTTTAATCCAAAAGACGAACACACAATTCACCCTGTCGGTTATCTGTGAACTAAGGTTTACAGGAGGCACCTATGCTTAAAAAATATGTTAAAGTTACCGCAACATTTGACTGTGACGGCAGTCTTGTGCCCGACTATCTTTTTTGGGATGACAACAGGCGCTACAAAATCGACCGCATAACAGATGTGCGATATGCATCTTCGCTTAAAGCAGGCGGCTGCGGTATTCGTTACACTTGCAGGATTCTCGGAAAAGAACGGTATATTTTCCTTGAAGAAAACAAGTGGTTTGTTGAAGTAAAAGAATGCTGAGGTGTTTTTATGCATAAAGTTAAAGCTAAGGGCATTTTGTCAGCCTCAAACGGTATCAACATATACAGAGGTTGTCAGCATGGATGTATTTACTGCGATTCACGCAGTGACTGCTATCAGATGAAACATAAATTTGAGGATATTGAAGTAAAAGAAAATGCACCCGAACTTCTCGAAAAGGCTTTGGCATCTAAAAGAAAGCTGTGTATGATTGGTACAGGCGCTATGAGCGACCCGTATATTCCGCTTGAAAAGGAATTAATGCTTACGAGAAAATGCCTTGAAATTATAGAAAAGCACTGCTTTGGTGCGACTGTTCATACTAAATCGGCAAGCGTTATGCGTGATATTGATATTCTTGAGAAAATAAACCGAAAAAGCAAAGCTGTACTGCAAATGACGCTTACAACAGCCGATGAAAATCTCTGTAAAATTATCGAGCCTAATGTTTCGTCAACAGCCGAAAGAGTAAGAACTCTCAACGAGTTTCACAATGCAAATATTCCGACTGTGGTGTGGCTCTCGCCGTTTTTACCATTTATAAACGATACCCAAGAAAACATTGACGCACTGCTTGATTATTGCATAAAAGCAGGTGTAAAAGGTATTATTTGCTTTAAAATAGGCGTTACATTACGCAACGGCGACAGGGAATATTTTTACAGTCAGCTTGACAAATATTTTCCTGCAATGAAAGAACGGTATATAAAGACCTATGGCAACGCATATGATGTTGCAAGCAAAAACAATGATTTCCTTATGAAACGGATAGAAAATGTATGCCGAAAAGAGGGCATTATGTTTGGAATAGAAAGGGTGTTTTCGTATCTGCACGAATATGAAAACAAATATGAAAGTCAAAATAAACAGCTTAGCCTGTTTGATAATATATAAACAAAAAGATATACAGCGTAAAATCACTGTATATCTTTTTTAATGAATTATTTTCTTACATACATCAAGCCTCTTCGTGAGGTGGCTGCATAGCATTTTCTTTATTTTTACCTCTGCGGAAAATCAATCTGAAAATAAGGCGAACAAACGGGCCACAATAGAACATTTGATAGCAGATAGCCATTGGGAAATTAAGCGCCCAGGTCTGTACCCATGTACCGAATGACGGTGTTTTGAAAAGGCAAGTAGCAATAAGGCTCATTGTAGGGCACATAATGCAGCAAATGCAGATTGAAATAGCATATGTAATAAACTGTGGCTTGTCAGTAGGTTTCATTACAGTAAAAGCGAGCTTTGCGGCAATTTTACCGACAATAAAAAATTCGAGAATGAAAGCAATAGGAGCCATAAAAATAAGCTCATGTGTTGCCGCAAGGAAAGTTGTTCCGTCAACCTTGCCTGTGTTAAGCGCAACATTATAAACAATCATTCCGTACACCATAACGGTTGCCATAATGGCAGTAAATACTACATCTTCAAGTTTGTTTTTTGGCATAATAAAGTCCTCCCATGATAACATTAGCTATGTGTTGTTCGTTATCATCCGGAGGATGTGCGTTTCCAATAAGACCATATTATGTTGTATTTTGCTGAAAACTCAACTTGCATATATTATCATATTTCAAATTAATTGTCAATACAAAAATACAAGTTTGTATATATGTTCGCTGTTTATTCTGTACTTATGCTAACACCAAAAGGGTTTGATATTAGCATAAATACAGCGTATGAGAACAGATTGTTCTGCCCTCCCACTAATAAAATTAATTAAATTTTAGTTGCTGTGCTCTTCGAAATTATTTTACAGAAGTGTTCTTTTTGCGGAGCTGTGAGGAGATGATGATCGCTGCTGCAATTACGATACCGCCGCCGATTATGAAAAGGAGAATACCTGTACCACTTGTGAGCGGGAGGTTAAACCGGTTCTTTGTGTTGTTGATTGAAAGTGTAAAGATATCGTCATTGTCAACGCTGTTTGTAAGTGTTGTATCACCGATAGTTGCTACTACTGCGCCTGTGAGTGAACCGTCTGTTGTTGCCATCGGCATCGTTGCCCGCCTCAAGGTAAACTGTTGGAATAAGTCTTAGGTTTCTTGAACCCATTACCATACTTGCAGACTCCTCAGGTTTCATTCCCAGATCTGCCACCTCAGTTTTTATCGGTTCATACAATGCGAGAATATAGCCGTAATCCTCAACGAGGTCTTTGTAGTATGACTGCTGACCCTCTGTGCCGTTTTTCAGGCTTTCCATATAGTTTACAAGATTTTCTGTGGTGTTGCCGCCAAGAACCGAACTTAGCACTTTATAGTAAATCTGAGATGCCTTATCAAAAGCATTCAGCGCATTTTGGTATTCCTCATATGCTTTATGCTCTTTTTGCCAATTTATGTACTGCGTGCTTGCACCACTGCCGTATGTTGAAATTGACAGCCACTGCTTACCGGGTGAAAAGCTGTTGCAGAAATAGTTTGAAGTATAACTGCCGCTGTCCTCCGGAGTAACATTCAGCGTCAAATCAATAATAGAAGTTGAATAGCAATTATCATATACAGTAGCACCGGTATTTGCATAAATTTTTGCATTTTGGGTTGAATCTTCAAATTCACTGCTGTTCCAAAGTCTGTAACACATTTCTGTGCCACTAAAACCGCCCTCAATTTTGTTGCCCGTCTCATCATAGCCTTGCATATTAGAAGTATCCTTCCAATTAAAGTAATCATTACCTTTTTGAACGGATAAATCTTTAATTTCTGAAACATCTTGAACTTCTGTACTGTTTGTGCCGAAAACGCTGTTATGAATGTTGGTACATCTTTCTTTCTGAAATTCGGTAATATCTGTTTTTGTTTGTAACGGTGTTTCTGCCGCAGTTGAATAAAAAGAAAAAGGCAGTCACGCCAAAAGCAGAACTACCGTAAGAATGCCCGAAAGCGACATTTGTAATATTCTGGGTACTTTCTTATTAACCACAAACATCACTCCTTTTATAATTCATAATTACGCTATACACTTATTTTGAAACAAAATTATTATATAAAAACAGCAGGCAATGCAAACCCACATGTGGTGACCCCCAAAAGTTAGACTTGAAAGCGTAGTGGCTTTTAGCTGCTACGC
>OHAS01002954.1_pt1 | contig 11700 bp, 9 predicted proteins | sample 1577131 | NCBI WGS metagenome assembly OHAS01 (sample SAMEA3541566, study PRJEB24748) | human gut metagenome | biome: human gut; feature: human-associated habitat; material: faeces | place: China | collected 2012
GGAATTTTTCAATTTGGCTTTCTATCGGAATATATTCAAAAATAGGATTCCATTTGGCCAAAATAGCTGTATGCCACAGCCTTGCCATCCTGCCATTACCATCTGTAAAGGGATGAATAAATACGAATTCATAATGAAATACGCTGCTCAAAATCAGCGGATGCATCTGGTCTTTTACTTCCTTCATCCAGTCAAATAATTCATTCATCAATTGTGGAACAAAGCGTGCCGGTGGAGCCATGAATATGCACTCTTCACCATTAAATACACCTTCTTCTCCACTGCGAAAATCACCAGATTCCTCTACGATGTATTTTGTTATAATACCATGAAATTTCTTTAATTCTTCTATGCTGTAAGGATCTATTTCAGCTATTTTTTCATAGGCATTATATGCATTCTTTACTTCCTGTATTTCTTTTGCCTCTCCAAGAACTAATTTCCCGTTAATAACATCGCGCACCTGGCTTAACGAAAGAGAATTTGCCTCGATCTTTAAAGACGAATGAATGGATTTGATCCTGTTATTTTTCCTTAGATGAGGTTTGTTTTCCATATTACTCATTACAGTAATACGCCCAACTTTTTCAGATACAGATGCCACATGAGATAATATACTGTTTGTAATTGTAAAAGGTGGTTTATATTCGTCCATGTATTACTCCTTATCCTCTATCCATTTAAATATTCATTCCATCTGGCATTAGTTTCTTCCAGATCATGTTTCTGCATAATTCTGTTGCGATCACTTAGTATTGCAAGCTCTTTATATCTTGTACACGGACGAGTCCCTTCCAGAGAGAGGCATCCTTCTTCTGTCTGAAATGCTCCGGTCTTCTTTGTAATAACCGGATTTACCATAGCAAATTAAAATGGACCTGCTGCCACCACAATGATATTTTTCTTCACACCAATCATATTGGCTGCCATGCCAACACAATGATCAAGATTTACCCTTAATGTGTCAAGCAGGTCTGTAATCAGCTGTTTGTCTGCTTCCGTTGCTTCTGTAGATTTCTGAGCGAGAAACAATGGATCCCGTATAATTTTCTTTACCATACTCTTGTCCTCCAATTCCAGTTGACCATGTTGCCATCAATATAAGTTTTTCAAATGACTGTGCAAACTGTACATCAGCATCTTCTGTACGTTTTCCCTGTCTTTTAATGTGATTCTTGTGAGATCCGCGTCTTGCCATCTTGATAAGATGTCTTTCCATAAGCATCTGGTTAATCTTTTCATTTGTGTACCACTTACCGGATTGATGAATCGCATCCGTACCGGCTCCAACCACAATCACTTCACTGTAATCTGATTCAAGTACATGATTTGTCTCACATAAGAGCATGACCGGACTATTGTATTTTTATATTTACTTTTTTAGATATATACCCTCTTCATTGCATGATATACATATACAAATTATATCGTAAACGTCAAATCCTGCGCGTACACTAAAAATCAACGCCACCCTTATGAGTGACGTGGTTTTCGGCATTCCTCCGGAAGTTCTGCTGACCAGGGCATCAGAAAGTTCAGTTTTGGCGGATCTATATTTCCTTTTTTATCGCACAGCTTCGGCAGCCTGTCAGGATATGTCTGAAGTAATAGTACGGGCGCAGGTTATTCAGTTTGGCTGTCTCTGGAATGCTGTAGACAAGGGCACTTGCTTCGGCTCCTCTTGCAGTGTTATGGAACATCCAGTTCTTCTTTTTATGTTCTTAAGCACATAAAAAGAAGAACTGGCAGGTCATTGATACTATAAACGGGGCAAAGACCTTCGCTGTGATCTACAGTATTGCAGAAACAGTAAAGTCCAACAACCTGAAGCCATACGAATACTTTAAGTATTTGCTGACCGTGATCTCGGAGCACATGGAAGACACAGCCTGAAGCTTTTTGGAAGAACTGCTCCCCTGGTCACCAGCGCTTCCGGAAAGCATTCGAAAATAAAATTTATATCAGGCCGCAAAAGCGGCTTAAGATTGTCAAGGTACTTGCTATGGTGCGTTTACCATTCCGGGTGGCAACTTGTCACCCGGATTTGCTTTTAAAAAAGAAAAAGCGGTAATGACTTATGCTATCATTACCGTTTTTTCGTATGTTCCCAGCGGGAATTGAACCCACAACTAGTGCTTAGGAGGCACTTGTTATATCCATTTAACTATGAGAACAAATGCCGTATTTATGGGCTTTTCAGCCACTTTGGATACGGTTTCCATTTCTTTCAATTCATTCTTTTGAATGACGATTTTTCGTTTCTTTTTACTTTGACATTTTCAGCAGTCCAGCTGGAATCGAACTCTGACTTATCCCCATTTTGCTTTTATCGGGTATAACCATGGCTTCCGCTTTTTTAGGTTTCACGGCTTTAACCATGGTTGCTTCTTAGAAGTAACACCTATTCGATTCGTCACCCAAAAACAGTTCCATAAACAAATTTATTATACAGAAATTATCTGTACAAGTCAAATACTTTACGCTGTCCGTGAACTCTTCTACGACTCTTCCGGGAAATTCACCTGTCCCTGCAGCCACACGCTGCCCTTGAAGCGGCGTCCAACAGCAGGTTCGCCCAGCAGATCAATGCTGTTGATTGCAACCTTTAAATTCAGGTCGTTGCAACACAGGGTCAGAATATGTACCTTTTCGCCCGTCAGTCCGTTGGTTACAAGCTTCATATCCGTGATTTCACCCAGAACAGAATACTGGTCACATTCCACACCATACGGCATGAAATACGTATCTACAAGACTGAAAATATCGGCTTTTTGAATTTTTCTGGAAATGGACGTGTAGGTGTCCATATCTTCTAACGTCAGGCTTTCCATCGCTTCTTCATCGCCGCCACGCGCAGCCTGAATCAGACGGTTTCTCTGCACCGCGTCCTTGGCAATCTTTTTTTTCTGCCATTCCGTCTTCTGAATCGGCATCATGATCGTTCCCTGACAGGAAAGTGCGGAAAGGTTCAAAGAAGTACCCTTTGCCGGGATCTTGCCTTCTCCCTGCAATTTCAGATACGAAATCATATTTTGCAGGTAAAAAATCAGGGAAACCCCAACCTTCGGATCGTCGCAGATTCCCGCATAGGACTCCTTCGCTGCGTGGCGCTCGATTGAGATATCCTCTGCTGTACTGACAAGATCGGAGCGCAGGTACGGAAGATAATAATCGAAACTGTACGTATCGTCCTCATCAAATTCTCCGCACACTGCTATTCCGATGTCTTCGGCGAAATTCCTGTCAAATTCTGCAACCAGCGTCTTTTTTCCAACGGTTGTATAGCTGCGCTCATCCGCATGAATAATGATATCCCGGATCAGCTTTTGAACCTGTTTCTTTTCTGTATACTGACTGAATCCCACTGCTCTCAAAAATTTGTGCAAGAATCTCACCTCACTTTTTGTTTATTTTAGTTTACATAATTATTTTTTGCGAATTTCTTTCATTCCGCCCATATAAGGCTGCAGCACTTCAGGGATTCTGACAGAGCCGTCTGCCTGCAGGTTATTCTCCAGGAAAGCAATCAGCATTCTCGGAGGCGCTACTACTGTATTATTCAGTGTATGTGCAAAGTATTTTCCGTTTTCACCATTTACACGGATCTTCAGTCTTCTTGCCTGCGCATCGCCCAGGTTGGAGCAGCTGCCGACTTCGAAATACTTCTTCTGTCTCGGGGACCATGCTTCTACGTCTACAGATTTCACTTTCAGGTCAGCCAGATCACCGGAGCAGCATTCCAGGGTTCTTACCGGAATATCCATGCTTCTGAACAGATCTACAGTGTTCTGCCACAGCTTGTCAAACCACATCTTGGAATCTTCAGGCTTGCACACAACGATCATTTCCTGCTTTTCGAACTGATGGATTCTGTATACGCCTCTCTCTTCCAGACCGTGTGCGCCTTTTTCCTTACGGAAGCAAGGAGAATAGCTGGTCAGAGTCTTAGGCAGCTCTTCTTCCGGAATAATTGTGTCGATAAATTTACCGATCATGGAATGCTCGGAAGTACCGATCAGGTAAAGATCTTCGCCTTCGATCTTGTACATCATAGCGTCCATTTCTGCAAAGCTCATAACGCCTGTTACAACATTGCTTCTGATCATGAAAGGAGGTACACAGTAGGTAAAGCCTCTGTTAATCATGAAATCTCTTGCATATGCGATAACCGCGGAATGCAGTCTTGCGATATCACCCATCAGATAGTAGAAACCGTTTCCTGCAACCTTTCTTGCGCTGTCTAAGTCAATACCGTCAAAGCTCTCCATGATCTCAGTATGATAAGGAATTTCGAAATCCGGAACAACCGGCTCGCCATATCTCTGAACCTCTACGTTCTCGGTATCGTTTTTACCGATTGGAACAGAAGGATCGATAATGTTCGGGATGGTCATCATGATTTTCAGGATTCTTGCCTGCAGCTCTTCTTCCTGTGCTTCCAGCTCAGAAAGTCTCTTTGCATCTGCATTGACCTGTTCCTTCATCGCCATGGCTTCTTCTTTCTTACCCTGGCCCATCAGTTTACCGATTTCTTTGGAAATCTTATTTCTGTTGGCGCGCAGATCATCTGCTTCTTTCTGTGCAGTTCTGCTCTGTGCATCCAGCTCGATTACTTCATCTACCAGCGGAAGCTTTTCATCCTGGAATTTTTTCCGGATATTTTCTTTTACCACTTCCGGATTTTCTCTTAAAAATTTGATATCGATCATGACTCTTCCTCCTTAAAATCCAATCGCCATATTCAGCGCTTTTCTTTCTTCTTCACCAAGGGCGATTTCACATTCGCCGTTTTTGATTTCCTTCGTATAGGTATAGCAGCCGTCACTGCTGTGTACGGAATTTAAAATAAATCCGCTGTTTCTCTCATTCAGCATGCACAGACAAAAGCTCAGATTACCGCCCATCTGGTTATAGGCATCGTATTTTACCAGTCCGGCCTTCTGATAACAGAATTCCAGTTTTTTCAGGATATTGCGGATGTCCTTTCGATTCTTCTCGCTCTCACTTTTGATAAATTTATTATCCTCAAACAGCGCGATAATATCCTTTTCCAGACTCTTTCCGTCTTTGCCTTTCATGAATTTATCGTACCTTTTCTTCAGCTTTTTGTACTTTGCAAACTGTACAATGATCAAAATCAGAAGAATCAGCAATACAACAAAAATTCCGATAAACAGCCACGCAATATCCAATCCTGCTATTCCGAGATATTCCATTAACGGGCTTGTCATTGTTTTTCTTTCCTTTCTTACGGTATTTCTGTAATTTGTCTTACCGTCTCACAACTTTAACCCGTGATCCGCTCCAGCAGGCGTTCCAGATCTTCATGATTATAAAATTCAATTTCTATCTTACCCGCGCCGTTCTGCTTTGCGCTCACAGATACCTTTGTACTCAGACTCTGCTTCAACCGTTCGGAGATCTCCTGATAAATTGCCTGCAGCGTCTTATTTTCTTCCTTCGGCGGCTTCGGCGGCTTGTGCAGATCTTTTACCAGCTTTTCCACCTCGCGGACACTCAGCTTTTCATCAAAGATTTTCTGTGCGATCAGATACTGTTCTTCCGGATCTTCAATGCTGATCAGCGCTCTTGCATGTCCGGTGCTGATCATATCGTCCACTACCATCTTCTGTACTTCATCGCACAATTTGAGCAGACGCATGGAGTTTGTAACGGCAGTTCTGCTCTTGGAAACCCGCTCCGCTACTTCATCCTGCTTTAAATGGAACTCTGTCAGCAGTCTCTTATAAGCCTGTGCTTCTTCGATCGGATTTAAATCCTCTCTCTGAATATTTTCAATCAGAGAAATTTCAACAATTTCCTGATCTGTCAGTTCTCTGACAATAACCGGAACCTCTTTTAATCCGGCGATTTTGGCAGCTCTCCATCTGCGCTCTCCTGCGATGATTTCATAATAATCACCACGGTTCTGTACAAGAATCGGCTGCAGCATTCCGAATTGTTTTAAAGATTCTGCCAATTCCTGTAAAGAATCTTCATCAAAATTTTTACGGGGCTGTTCTCGATTCGGCTCTACCTTTGACAGCTTTACCATCAGAGTACCGTCTTTTCCCTCCTCAGCTGATGAGGCGGTCGAAACTGTAGCATGCTTTACCTCTGACTCCATCATCACATTTGTCGGAATCAGAGAATCCAGTCCTTTTCCTAATCCTCTTTTCAACGCCATTATATACCCTTTCTCTTTATGACTTCATCCGCAAGTGCCATATAGCTCTCTGCTCCTGCTGACTTTGCATCATAAAGATTGATCGGCATTCCATAACTCGGTGCCTCTGCAAGTCGAATATTTCTGGGAATCATCGTCTTGTAAACCTTTTGATTCAGATGATCCTTGACATTTTCAACGACCTGCATCGAAAGATTTGTTCTCGCATCATACATGGTAAATACGATACCTTCGATATCCAGAGTCGGATTCAGACGTTCTCTTACCAGATTTACGGTATGGATCAGCTGACTCAATCCCTCCAGTGCATAGTATTCGCACTGAATCGGAACAAGAACTGTATCCGCTGTCGTCATCGCATTGATCGTCAGCATGCTGAGCGACGGCGGGCAATCGATGATGATAAAATCGTACTGATCTCGAATCCAGTCGATTTCATTTTTCAGAATGTACTCTTTTTTATCTACTCCTATCAGTTCAATCTCCGCTGCGGCAAGATTGACATTTGACGGAATAATTGAGACATTCTTAACAACATTCTTGATCAGACACTCTTCTACCGAACACTCACCAAGAATCAATTCATAAACTGTGTTTTCCAGTTCATTTTTTTCGACGCCGAATCCACTGGTCGTATTTCCCTGCGGATCCATGTCAATAACTAATACTTTTTTTCTTTTCGCCGCCAGACAGGCTGACAGATTGATCGCTGTCGTTGTTTTACCAACGCCGCCCTTCTGGTTCGCAATTGCTATTGCTCTCCCCATTGAAATTCATACACCTCGTGTCGTTTCACGACTTCTTCTCTTACCGTTTCAAATTCACATCATTTATTATAACATCAACATTTCAAGAATGCCATTGCTAATAGTTATAAATTTGTGAAAAGGAATGCACTTTTTTTCAGCAGTTCCGTTTTTTGATGTAAATTTGATGTAAAAAGGAAATTTTTCAATCTTACACCATATTCCTATTTCACGCACTACTGCTCCTCTCTTTCGCTGTATGTCTCTATTTTTCGTTCCGACTTGTCCGGTCAATGTTTCACGTGAAACATTTGAGGATTATAAAAAAGGAGATGTTTCACGTGAAACATCTCCCACTCAGGTTGACCAACTCAGACAATCGGCATCTTTGCCGGTGTGCCTGCTTTTCTCGGATATTTTTTCGGCGTCTTTTTAATCTTATCAATCACAACCAGCGTTCTTCCCATATCTCCACCCGGAAGCTGGAACTCGATCTTATCAGATATTTCTCCACCAAGAAGATCGACCGCTTTCTGTGCCGCTTCAATTTCCGTCTCCGCTTTTTCTGCCTTATAAGGAATGAATTTACCGTTTTCTTTTACATAAGGAAGACACAGCTCAGAAAGCGTTGATAAATTTGCTACTGCTCTTGAAACACATAAATCGAAATGCTCTCTGAACTCCGGCTGTTTTGCATAATCCTCCGCTCTACCATGAAGCATCTGAATCTCACCTAATTCCAGTTTATCAGAAACCTCCTGTAAAAACTTCAATCGTTTTTGTAAAGAATCCAGTAAAGTCAGTCGAATCTGCGGAAATGCAATTTTCAGCGGAATTCCCGGAAACCCTGCGCCGGTTCCGATATCGATAACGGAAACCGCCCCCGTCAGGATTTCCGGATAGGCACGAACAACCGTTAAACTGTCGAAAAAATGCTTTTTCATTACATCTTTGTAATCTGTGATCGCCGTCAGATTCATTACTTCGTTCCATTCCACCAGAAGCTTATAATATTCCTCGAACTGCTGCTTCTGGACATCCGAAAGAACGATCCGCAATTCTTCTAATTCATTTTCAAATTGATCCATTCCGTACATAGAACATATGTTCTCCTATTCTTTCTTCAAATCGCGCATATGACTTTCATGCTCCAAATATACCAAAAGCACGGAAATATCTGCTGGGGAAACGCCGGAAATTCTGGAAGCCTGTCCAACCGATACCGGACGGAACGCTTTTAACTTCTGTCTTGCCTCCAGACGCAGGCTCGGAACCTCATCATAATCCATCCAGTCCGGGATTTTATGCTTTTCCATCTTCTTATACTGTTCTACCTGTCGCTTCTGGCGCTCAATATAACCTTCATATTTGATTTCAATTTCTACCTGCTCAATGACCTCTGCCGGTAAAAGCTCCCGATTCGGATCGATTTTTGCGAGCATTTCATAGGAAAGCTCCGGCCTGCACATCAGTTCCGCCAAAGACGCTGCCGTCTTCAAGGGCGTACTGCCCTTTTTCTCCAAAAACTTCTGATGCTCTGCCGATGCGCCGATCACAGTCTTTTTCAGACGTTCCATCTCCTGTGCAATCATCTGTTCTTTCTGTTCCAGCCACTGCATCTGCTCTTCCGAAATCAGACCAGCCTCATAGCCCTTTCTGCGCAGACGCAGATCCGCATTATCCTGGCGAAGCAGTAATCTGTATTCTGACCGCGAGGTCATCATCCGGTACGGTTCTGTATTTTCCTTCGTCACAAGGTCATCTACCAGAACGCCCAAATAGCCTTCCGAGCGGTCGATAATCATCGGCTCCCTGCCCTGACATTTCAGACCCGCATTGATTCCTGCAAGAATGCCCTGGGAAGCCGCTTCCTCATAGCCGCTGCTTCCATTGAACTGTCCTGCCGAAAAAAGCCCCTCAACATCCTTAAATTCCAACGTCGGGTACAGTTGTCTTGCGTCGATGCAATCATATTCAATCGCATATGCATTACGCACAATCCGGCAATTTTCCAGTCCCGGAACCGTCCGATACATGGCAAGCTGCACATCCTCCGGCAAAGAGGACGACATACCTCCGACATACATTTCATTTGTATAACGTCCCTCCGGCTCAAGAAAAACCTGATGGCGCTCCTTATCCGCAAATTTTACAACCTTATCCTCAATAGACGGACAATATCTCGGTCCCGTCCCTTCAATAATTCCCGCATAAATCGGAGAACGATCCAGGTTTGCCCGGATGATCTCATGGGTTTTTTTGTTCGTATAGGTCAGCCAACAGGAATCCTGATCAATCTGTACGCTTTCCGGGTCAGTAGAAAAAGAAAACGGCACAACCCTGGGATCTCCAAACTGTTCTTCCATTTTGGAAAAATCAATACTCCTTTTATCCATTCTCGCAGGCGTTCCCGTCTTGAAACGGCGCATTGCAACGCCCATTTCTTTCAGGCTGTCTGTCAGGTGATTTGCCGCCTGCAGTCCATTCGGTCCGGTATAGGTGATGGATTCTCCGCACAGGCAGCGTGCCTTTAAGTAGGTTCCAGTACACAAAATAACTGCTTTGGCTTCGTATACCGTTCCCGTAAATGTCCGCACACCACGGATTTTTTTCGTGGCACCGGATTTTCCGGAAACCGCGTCTGCATTCACATCGTCCCATAAAAGATCGCAGACTTCTGCCTGCTTGATAACCAGATGCTCCTGATTTTCCAGAATCTGCCGCATCCGTCTGCTGTATTCCGCTTTATCAGCCTGTGCCCGCAGCGAATGCACCGCAGGACCCTTCGATGCGTTGAGCATCTTTGACTGAATAAAGGTATGATCGATATTTTTTCCCATCTCGCCGCCGAGGGCATCCAGCTCCCGGACGAGATGTCCTTTCGAAGAACCGCCGATATTCGGGTTGCACGGCATCAGCGCAATACTTTCCACGCTTACCGTAAAAATAACCGTTTCCAGTCCCATTCTCGCGCACGCCAGCGCCGCTTCACATCCGGCATGACCTGCCCCAATTACACATACATCAACTTTTTCTGTTATCTGAGCCATCTTTTCCGCCTTATTTTCTGTGCTTTTCTGCAATGGAATGCGCACCATACGAACATTCCATTGTCCTGAATAATCGCATACTTTCTGCACCAATCATACACGAATCCTGCGTTTCCGGCAACTATTTCTGTGGGCAATGCTCTACAATCCTGCTCACTGCCGCTGTTCAAAACCATTTACGAAACCTTTTCCCAGAGACTTTTCGCTGCCTGGCTTTTTCCAACTTCAAAAAAATATCTCTTCAAGACTTTTCGACACCTGGTCAGATCATTTTCCCATGCAAAATTTGGAAAAAATCTCGTTTACCAGATCATCACCGACCTCTTCCCCGATAATCCGACCCAGGGACGCGTACGCGCTCATCAGGTCAATGGAATAGAAATCCTCCGGCATATCGTCTTCCAGGCTTTTCTGAACCATTTTCAGGCTGTCATACGCCTCGCAGAGGGCTTCTTTGTGGCGCATGCTCGTGATAACCACCTCGTCCTCCGAACGGATTTCTCCATGGAAAAACATCTGCTCCAGAAGCTGCTCAAATTCCTCGATTCCGGCATTTTTCTTTGCAGAAGTGCGGATCATGGAAACCTCCCTGCCGCCAAAGGCTTCCTGCAAATCCGTTTCGCTGACAGCCGCTTCCAGATCTGATTTGTTAAGCAGTACGATGACCTTCTGATCCCGGATCATCTCAATAATCTGCCTGTCATTTTCGTCCAGCGGGCGCGACGAGTCAACCACATACAGAATTAAATCTGCCTCTTTTGCATACTGCATCGCCCGCTCTACGCCGATTTTTTCCACGATATCATCCGTACTGCGGATTCCCGCCGTATCGATGATATTCAAACTGATTCCCTTTAACCGGATGGATTCCTCCAGGGCATCGCGTGTCGTGCCTGCGATATCCGTTACAATCGCGCGCTCTTCTCCGACCAACAGGTTTAACAGAGAAGATTTTCCAGCATTCGGCTTTCCGACAATGACAGTACGGATGCCTTCTTTGCGTAAAAGTCCGTCCTCTGCGGACGCGATCAGCTTTCCGAGCTCTTCCAAAAGCTCCTGCGTGATTTTGCCGAGCTTTTCCGGATAGCCTTCTGTACTGATATGCTCGGGATCGTCTAACGCGGATTCGATAAATGCAATTTCATATAAAAGCGCCGCACGCAGGCTCTTCACTTTCTCTGCCACCGATCCCCGCAGCTGTTTGATCGACGCCTGCATCGAAAACTGGTTTTTCGCCTGAATCAGATCCATAACCGCCTCAGCTTCGGATAAGTCGATTCTGCCGCTCAAAAACGCTCGTTTCGTAAATTCGCCCGGTTCCGCCATCCTCGCACCGGCATGCAGGACAGCCTCAAGCACTCGTTTGGTTAAAAGTACGCCGCCGTGGCAGTTGATTTCTACCGTGTCCTCTGTCGTATAGCTTCTGGGCGCTTTCATGACAGAAACCATAACCTCGTCCAGAATCGTTCCGTTCTCCTCTACAAAACCATAATGAATCGTATGCGTCTGCCAGTTTTTCAGTGTGTGTTCTTTCTTCTTATTGACCACAACCCGGTTCGCAACCGCAATCGCCTCCGGGCCGCTGATGCGGATAATGCCGATTCCCGCATCAGACAATGCCGTTGCGATCGCCGCAATGGTATCTGATTTCATACTACCTCCATGAAAAAGAATGTGCCTTGGCACATTCTCGCGCCGAGGCGCGGTTGCTTTAGCA
>OHAS01002965.1_pt1 | contig 11647 bp, 6 predicted proteins | sample 1577131 | NCBI WGS metagenome assembly OHAS01 (sample SAMEA3541566, study PRJEB24748) | human gut metagenome | biome: human gut; feature: human-associated habitat; material: faeces | place: China | collected 2012
TTACGAACGGGAAGTGTTTGCCTCCCATCCGGACGACGTGATCGTCATGCGACTGAAAAGCAACACTCCGGACGGTATCGACATCTCGCTCGACTTCACTTCTCCCCACCCGACAGCCCTGCAGAAAGGAGCTGACGACCGCCTGATCCTGCACGGACAGGCTCCCGGCTATGTGGAACGGCGCACATTCGAACAACTCGAGCAATGGGGCGACCAATATAAACATCCCGAACTCTACGATGCAAAGGGAAACCGCAAATTCAACAAACGCATACTCTACGGAGATGAAATCGACGGAAAAGGGATGTTCTTCGAAGCCCAATTGAAACCGGTCCTTCCGAAAGACGGAAAATGCGAAATCACGGATTCCGGCATACACGTCTACAATACAGGAGAAGTCTATTTCCTGCTTAGCATGGCAACCAGCTTCAACGGTTTCGACAAGAGTCCGAGCAAGGAAGGTATCGATCCTTCGGCCAAAGCAGCCGGTATTCTGGAAAAAGCCCTTTCCTATGACTATCAAACACTGAAACAACGCCATACGGAAGATTACCGTTCCCTGTTCGACCGAGTCGATTTCGAACTGGTTTCTTCGCCCGAACAAAAGGCGATGCCGACCGACAAAAGGCTCGAACAATTCGCCCAAACAGCCGATCCCGCCCTGGCAGCCCTCCTGTTCCAGTTCGGCCGTTACCTGATGATCAGCGGATCGCGCCCAGGCGGGCAACCTTTGAACCTGCAAGGGATGTGGAACAAAGACACGATCCCGGCCTGGAATTGCGGTTACACGATCAACATCAACACGGAGATGAACTACTGGCCTGCCGAGCTGACAAACCTGTCGGAATGCCAGCAACCTCTGTTCCGGATGATCCGGGAACTGGCGGTATCCGGAGCCGAGACAGCCCGGAACATGTACAACCGTCGGGGTTGGGTTGCCCATCATAACACTTCTATCTGGCGGGAATCACTGCCGAACGACAACGTGCCGACAGCCTCTTTCTGGCCGATGGTGCAAGGCTGGCTATGCAGCCACCTATGGGAACACTATCAATTCACACAAGACGAAGCATTCCTCAAAAATGAAGCTTATCCTCTGATGAAAGGAGCCGCCGAGTTCTTTGCCGACTGGCTGATCGAGGACGGAAACGGGCATTTGGTGACTCCGGTCGGTGTCTCCCCGGAAAACAGTTTCGTCACAGAAGACGGGCAAACGGCAGCTATGAGCATGGGCCCGACAATGGACATGGCGATCATCCGTGAAACTTTTACCCGTACAATCGAAGCTTCGGAAATGTTCAACCTGGACGAACCGTTACGCAACGAATTGAAAGACAAACTGGCACGCTTGCTACCCTATCAAATCGGGGAACGCGGACAGTTGCAGGAATGGATGTATGACTTCAAGGAACGGGAACCTCAACATCGCCACTTCTCCCATCTGTACGGTTTCCATCCGAGCGACCAGATCACACCGGACAAAACACCGGAACTGTTCAACGCAGTCCGCAAAACACTCGAGCTGCGCGGCGATCTGGCTTCCGGCTGGTCGATGGGCTGGAAAATAAACTGCTGGGCGCGCCTGATGGATGGCAATCATGCTTACAAGATCATTGCCAACCTGTTCAATCCCGTCGGATTCGGAAACAGTGCACATAAAGGAGGAGGACTCTTCCGCAATTTATTGTGTGCACACCCCCCTTTCCAGATCGACGGGAACTTCGGTTATACGGCAGGTGTCGTTGAAATATTGTTGCAAAGCCATGCCGGATACATTCATCTGTTGCCTGCTTTGCCCGACGTATGGGCGGAAGGCTCTGTTTCCGGTCTGAAGGCACGGGGCAACTTCGAGATCGCGATGAACTGGAAGGATGGAAAATTGACAGAAGCCAATATCCGTTCGCTGTCGGGGAAAAGCTGCACGCTGCGTGCCGGACAAGCTTTCACGGTTAAGTCGGACGGTAAGACCATAGCCACATCCGCACCGGTCCGGTCAAACGGTAAAGAATATTTCCAGGCGACATTCGACACGCAAAAAGACGGAACTTACCTAATCACACAATAAACACAGAGAAATGAAACAAGCATTATCATTGATCGGAGCTTCTTTTTTATCTGTTGCCAGTTCGCTGGCAGCGGATAAAACGCCCAATATCATTTTGATCCTTGCCGACGACATGCGGGCTTCAGGAATGGACTTTTTAGGAAAAGAACAAGTTCAAACGCCCAACTTGTCCAAGTTGGCAGGAGAAAGTACCGTATTTACCAACGCCCATATCATGGGCGGAACATCCGGAGCCGTCAGTATGCCGAGCCGGGCCATGCTGATGACCGGAAAGTATCTTTACAACCTCGAAAAACAGGGAGCAACAATCCCGGATTCACACACGATGATAGGTGAAGCCCTGCAGGAAGCCGGCTACAACACTTTCCATACCGGTAAATGGCACAGTAGCTATGAAGCTCTGAACCGTTGCTTCAAAGACGGAAAAGCAATCTTTTTCGGAGGCATGTGGGATCACTGGAATGTCCCCTTGTATGATTATCACGCAGATATGAATTACGGGAAACGCCGCCCGGTCATCCGTAACCAGGCAAAATCGAACAAGGTCGAATATGAGAAGGGAGAATATATGTATTCGGGAAAGCATTCCGTAGATATTTTTACCCATGAAGCCGTCGAATATATTCAACAGCAAAAAGATAAAAAACAACCGTTCTTCCTGTCGGTAGCCTATATGTCTCCCCATGATCCCCGGAGCATGCCGGATGAATATATGCAGCTTTACGATCAGAGCCAAATACAACTTCCACCCAACTTTATGGAAAAGCATCCGTTCGATAACGGAGAATTGGAAATACGTGACGAGGTACTGGCTGCCATTCCCCGCCGTCCGGACGAAATCAAAAAGCATATCCAGGAATACTATGCCATGATCTCCCATGTGGACAAACGTGTAGGCGACATTATCCAAACACTGAAAGATAACGGTATATACGAAAACACAATCATCGTATTTGCAGGAGACAACGGGTTGGCGGTCGGGCAACACGGTCTGATGGGTAAACAGAACGTATACGAACATAGCGTCGGCGTTCCTTTGATGATCAAGGCAGCCGCACAGCACATCGGTAAAGAAACAGCAGACCTCTGCTACCTGATAGACGTATTCCCGACCCTTTGCGACATGCTCCAACTGCCTGTGCCCCGATCGGTAGACGGTGTCAGCCTGCTTTCCTCCCTGGAAGGGAAAGAACCTGCCCGTGACCGCCTCTACTACAGCTATATGGATAATCAACGCGGCATTTCCGACGGGACCTGGAAGCTGATTGAATATCACGTAAACGGAGAACGCACGACCCAGTTATTCAATCTGAAAGACGATCCTTGGGAAATGAACGACCTCAGCGGACAAAAGAAATACGGGAAAACAATCCAGCGTCTTCGCGAAAAGATGACCGAACAATGCAAGGAAACAAATGACACATCTACTTTCTGGAATAATTTCAGTTTTTAACTATGTTTTCGCGCACACAAAGGGTTTATTTAAAAATAAACCTCTATTTTTGTGGTCTGAACACATTATAAACCATTGATATGGATAAAAAAGTAATAACCTTTGGAGAAATCATGCTTAGACTGGCCACACCAGACTATCTCCGTTTTTGTCAGAGTGATAAATTGAATGCTACCTTTGGTGGCGGTGAAGCAAACGTAGCTGTATCACTGGCTAACTATGGCATTGCAACCGAGTTTGTAACCCGTTTGCCTAAAAACGACATTGCGCGTGCTTGCGTAATGGACCTGCGTAAATATGGTGTCGGAACTTCCCACATTGTTTACGGTGGAGACCGCTTAGGTATCTATTTCCTGGAAACAGGTGCTGTAGCCCGTGCCAGTAAAGTCGTCTATGACCGCGCTCATTCGGCTATCTCCGAAATCCAGCCGGGAATGGTCAACTGGGAAGAAGTATTCAAAGATGCATCCTGGTTCCACTGGACAGGCATTACACCAGCCATTTCACAGGGTGCGGCAGATGCTTGCCTCGAAGCTATCCAGGTGGCAAACCGTATGGGTATCCCCGTATCATGCGACATTAATTACCGCAAGAACCTGTGGAAATATGGCAAAACCGCCTCTGAAGTGATGCCGGAACTGGTTGCCGGTTGCGATGTAATCTTAGGCAATGAAGAGGACGCAGAAAAGGTATTCGGCATCAAACCGGAAGGTTTCGACGTGACAGCCACGAACGGTGAAGTGAACGCTGCCGAATTCGAATCCGTATGCACACAGCTGATGGCTAAATTCCCGCGTGCAAAGAAAGTGATCATCACATTGCGCGGCGCCATCAATGCAAACCACAATACGTGGGGCGGTGTTCTCTATGCCGACGGCAAACTGTACCAGTCCCGCCGTTACGACATTACGCATATCGTTGACCGTGTAGGCGGCGGCGACTCGTTCATGGGTGGTTTGATCTACGGCCTGCTGACTTATACGACAGACGACCAGAAAGCGCTCGATTTCGCTGTTGCAGCTTCTTGCCTGAAACACACGATCTACGGCGACTTCAACCAAGTGACTGTCGATGAAGTTGAGAAACTGATGGGTGGCGATGCTTCAGGACGAGTGTCAAGGTAATTGGCACATTGGCAAATTAATACATTAATAAATTATTTATTATGGCAAGATTCAATAAAATGCAGGTACTTGACGCAATCGTCAGTACAGGAATGGTTCCTGTTTACTACAATAAAGATGTAGAAACTGCAAAACAGGTGGTAAAGGCTTGTTACGAAGGTGGCGTTCGCGCTTTCGAATTTACAAACCGTGGTGATTTTGCACACGAAGTTTTTGCCGAACTGATCAAGTTTGCCGCAAAAGAATGTCCGGAATTAATCTTGGGCGTAGGCTCTATCGTTGATCCCGGAACAGCTTCCTTATACTTGCAATTGGGTGCGAACTTCATTGTCGGCCCGTTGTTCAATCCGGAAATCGCGAAGGTTTGCAACCGTCGCTTAGTTCCGTATACACCGGGCTGCGGTTCCGTTTCGGAAATCGGTTTCGCCCAGGAAGTAGGTTGCGACCTATGCAAGATATTCCCTGCCGGAAACGTAGGCGGACCATCGTTCGTGAAGAACATCAAAGCTCCGATGCCCTGGTCTATGATCATGGCTACAGGCGCCGTAGAGCCGACGGAAGAGAACTTATCGGCCTGGTTCAAGGCTGGCGTGACATGTGTAGGCATGGGTTCCAAACTGTTCCCGAAAGAAATGATTGCAGCCGGCAATTGGGAGGCAATCTCGACACTTTGCCGCGACGCGCTGGCTACTATCAAAAAATATCGTTAACAACAATAAACCGCTAATAGTATGAAGACATTTCTTGATTCCAATTTCCTGCTTCAGTCGGAAACAGCGCAGAAGCTGTATCACGAACATGCAGCAAAAATGCCAATCATCGATTATCATTGCCACTTGATCCCGCAACAGATAGCCGACAACTATCAGTTTGCCGACCTGACGGAAATATGGCTGGGTGGCGACCATTATAAATGGCGTGCGATGCGTGCCAACGGCGTACCCGAAGAATACATCACGGGAGACAAACCGGCTTATGAGAAGTTTGAAAAATGGGCGGACACGATGCAGCATGCCATGCGTAACCCGTTGTATCACTGGACCCACCTCGAACTCAGCCGTATCTTCGGCGTTGACAAGGTACTGAACCCGTCTACCGCCCGCGAAATATACGACGAATGCACCGCCAAGCTGCAAACCCCCGAATTCCGCGCCCAGGCAATCATGGAACGGATGAACGTGGAAGTGGTTTGTACGACCGACGACCCGATCGATGATCTGAAATACCACGCCGCAATCCGCCAAGGCAGCCTAAAAACAAAGGTCCTTCCTGCCTGGCGACCGGACAAGGCTATGGCAATCGAGAATGTCGATACTTATAACGAATATCTGACGAAGTTGGAAGCAGCAGCCGACATGCCGATCCTCAACTTCAAGGACCTGATAGGTGCTTTGCAGAAACGTCACGACTTCTTCGCGTCACAGGGCTGCTGCCTGTCCGACCACGGGATACTGACCTTCTATGCCGAACCCTACACGGATGCCGAAATCGAGGCTATCTTCTTGAAAGCCCGCATGAAGAAAGAGCTGACAGCCGAAGAAATCGACAAATTCCGTTCTGCCATGTTGTACGAGTTCGCGGTCATGGATGCCAAAAGCGACTGGGTACAACAGTTCCACTATGGCGCAACCCGCAACAACAACGCCCGCATGTTCAAGAAGTTGGGACCGGACACAGGCTACGATGCGATCGGCGATGCAGAAGTCGCCACCCCGCTGGCCCGTTTCCTGAGCCGCCTGGACGAAGAAGGCGTACTGGCAAAGTCCATCTTCTACAACCTGAACCCGCGCGACAACGAGCTGCTGATGACAACGATCTACAGTTTCAACGACGGCACGGTTCCGGGCAAGATGCAGTATGGCTCCGGCTGGTGGTTCCTGGATCAGATCCACGGCATGGAAAAGCAGATGAACGCATTGTCTGACTTAGGATTGCTGAGCCGCTTCGTCGGCATGCTGACCGACTCGCGCAGCTTCCTGTCTTACCCGCGTCACGAATACTTCCGTCGCATCCTGTGTAACATCCTGGGGCGCGAAGTGGAAGACGGCCTGCTGCCGGCATCCGAACTGCCGTTCCTCGGCAAGATGGTCGAAGATATCAGTTACAATAACGCGAAAGAGTATTTCGGGTTCTGAACAACCGGGACACAATCATTCAAAGAAATGCCGGGCGAGATGATAAGCAAATCGCCCGGCATTTCTTTTTGTTCTGACTTCCACTTTGTACAGGGAAATACGGTTCAGAAGTCGAGCCGTATGGCAATCGCCGGTTGTTGCCGCCGGAAGGAAGCAAAGAGAGCAGGGCGGAAGCTAACGCCGAGACGGGCAAGTCTATGACCAAGGCGGCAACGATCCATAGTTTCGACGAAACCTATCCACACGGCAAATTAATCAAAGCAAAAGGAATGCCGCTTGAATAAATTGTTTATATTTGGAGCACATATGATGAGCAGGAACAGAAAGGGTATATTTTATCCCCCGAAACGACATACCTATGTAGGCACTGCCTACATATATATGTAGCAAGCGCCTACACATATGAGAAGGAACCATCGACATATATATGTCGTTTTCACCCTGAAAAAGCCGTAGTAAAATACGACCATTGACATGCTTCATTTTTTCCTAACATATTAAGAAAGGAGGCCCTTATGGCAGTAAATTACAAATTAGTCCAGAAACGGAACCCGGTCAAACCGGAAGATCCGAAAAAGTGGTATGCAGTCCCTAAAAGCGCAACGGCGCAAACCGGCAAGCAGATGACCAAGGCAGCAACAGAAAACACGACCGTCGCCCCAATCGAAATGGAAGCATCGCTCGACCTGTTAGCAAAATATGTACCCAAGCAGTTGGTTCAGGGGCATACCGTGCACATCCCCGGCGTAGGCTACCTGCGCCTTTCATTCAAGAGCGACGGGGTCGAAAACATCGAAGACTTCGACCCGGTAGCGATGATCCATGATGCCCGTATGATTTTCAAACCGGACGAGGAACTGCGCAAAGCCGTCCTCGATAACCTGGCATTCGAAGACGGCGGCGTCCTTGCCGACGGCATCGACTATGCCAGCCGGACGTCTTACCTGAAAGTTGTCAAAGGCGGCGGAGGCGGAGGCGAGGAAGAAAGACCGGGAGAGCTGTAAGCTCTCCTCCTCCCTTAGAAGCGGAATCTTAAGAACAAACTTTTATTAATTCTATTAACTCATTACGTATGAATATGATTAAATTTTACACCATCATGCTATGGGCATGTATCGCATTCTGGGGTATAACCCCGCAACTGGCAGCCCAGGAAGACCTGATCCCGGAAGGGACAACCGAAATCAAGGACCTGGCATTCAAAGACCGCACGGACCTTACCGAAGTGGTCATACCGGAAGGGGTAACCCGGATCGGAAAGTATGCATTTTACAATTGTACGAATATGAGCTCTATTAAACTGCCGAGCAGTTTAATCAGCATAGACGATTATGCCTTTTTCTATTGTAGCAAACTTTCCACCATCACGTTGCCGGAAAACCTGGAAACCATCGGGGAAAACGCATTCGTCTATGCATTAGGCGGGCAACAGGAACTGGTGATCCCCGACAAAGTAAAATCGATCGGCCCCTCAGCCTTCGGATACGCTCCGGCAGCCACCCGTGTGAAACTCGGGAAAAGCGTAGAAAACCTGCAGTATTCCTTCGCCTATTGCGATCAACTGGAATCCTATGAAGTGGCCGAAGACAATCCCAAATATTGCTCCGCAGACGGCGTGCTCTTCTCCAAAGACATGAAAAAGCTATACTATTACCCGGCTGCCAAAGCAGCAACGAGCTATAAGTTGCCCGACGGAACGACAACACTCAATGGCGATTTCCCCTTCTATCGATGCAAAAACCTGGAAACAGTCGACCTCAACAACGTCACTGTCGTAGAAGACTCTTATGACTACGTCAATGACTCCGCAGAGCCCTATTCCATCTTCACCATCTGCAAGAGCCTGAAAGAGATAAAAGTGGCAAGCGGAAACCCGGCCTTTGCGACAGTCGACGGCGTGCTTTTCAACAAAGATATGACCCGCCTCGAGAGCTATCCGGCAGGCAACGGCAAGGACGCATACACTGTCCCCGACGGAACCACAACGATCCGCTACGGAGCTTTCAACTGGAATAAAGACCTCGTATCCGTCACTTTCCCGGCCAGCATCACCGACCTCGGCACAACTCCGTTCGCCGGCTGGTCCAAACTGGGAACGATCACCCTGAAGAGCACGACACCCCCGGCGCTGGCGTCAGGCTTAGGAAACGGCACGCTTGACGGATCGATGGCCACGGAAAAATTTGCCGGCACGATCAACGTTCCTGCAGGTTCTTCGGACGCATATCGGGCCGCTGCGGGATGGTCCCAATATGCCGACCTCTTTGTTGAAGAAGCAGCACCCTTTGAACCGGAAATACAGGAAACAACCGACAGCACACTGGTCATCGCATGGGAACCGTTCACAGGTGCTACCGGCTATATGCTCGATATTTACGCAGATGAAGATAAAACGGACAAAGTGGCGTCTTATACGTTCGATGCAGCCGGAAAACCGCTGAAAGCAACCGCCTTCTCTTATACGGTGGAAGGTTTGAAAGCCGGAACTGCCTATTATATCGAGACGATCGCCATCAAACAATCCGGAAACGAAACAACCGTACTGGCCCGCAATACCATCGAAGCGAAAACAAGTGGCATTCCGACTGCCAATGAGATTATAACTGCGGGCAAACCTTCCATCTTGGCATACAACGGACAGATCATCATCCGTACTGCCTCCGAAACGGACATACGGATTTACGACTTGTCAGGACACTGTGTTGTCACCGGAAAGGTAAACGGATACGGGGCATATGACATGGCGAAAGGCTTCTATATTGTAGTAGCTGGCTCCGAACGTAGTAAAATCATTGTACAATAAACCGACAGGAAAACATTAATAAAAAGGCAGGAGGCAGCAACTTCCTGCCTTTTTTTGTTTGTCCGGCACAGAAGATCGTTATCTTCTTTTCGCCTTAGCCGCCGCCTCTTTGGCTTTCAGGGCTTCGCGGCGGGCTTTCTCTTTGGCTTTCAGCTTTTCTTTGTATTCGCGTTCCTTCTGCTTGCGTTCTTTTTCCTTTTGCTTCAGGCGATCCTTGTACTCACGTTCTTTCTGCTTGCGGAGTTCTTCGCGTGCTTTCAGCTTGGCTTTACGTTCGGCTTCGACCTGTTGCAGTTTGGCTTTACGGTCGCGTTCGAGCTGTTTTTCGCGGTCGGCTTTTGCTTTCAACAAGGCTTCTTCTTCCGCTTTTTGCTTCTTCAGAAGTTCTTCGTTTTCTTTTGCTTTCTGTTCCTGCAATTCTTTCTCGGCTTTTTGCTGGGCTTCAAAGGCTTTGCGGGCTTCTTCCTTGCGGGCTTCGGCTTCGGCGGCTTCGCGCTTGCGGAGTTCTTCGATCTCTTTCAACGTGAGTTCCTTCGGTTGCTCGACAGGAGCGACAACAGCGGGAACGGTGTCTGACGATGTCGGAGCAACCGTATCTTTAGCCGCAGGCTGTACGGAAACGGAAAGGGTATCTGCATCAGCAGGAAGGATCGTTTCAGGTTTACGGACAGTCGTCGTGTCGACCGGCGGAAGTTCAACCGGGATCGTGTCTTTTACGGCAGGCGATACAACTGCCTCTTCTGCTGCCTGCTGCTTCTGTTGTTCTTTCGGGCGGACAGTTTTCTTAACGGGTTCCGGCTTTTCTTCCCGGATTTCCGCAGCCGGTGTTTCCTCCGGAATATCTTCAGAATCCTGTGCTTCGGCCTCTTCCGCCTCGGCCTCGGCCTTTGCCTCTTCCTCCTTGATCTGTTCGGCAGCCATGCGGGCTTTCCAGCGGACTGCCAGTTCAGGAGCAGCCTCGCCGAAGTTTTCCTGGAAGAATTCGACATATTCCTCAAGCGTCTTTCCTCGCATCAACGTTTCATAGTTGTCGTCGGAGATCGGAAGGATGGCCACATTCTTATCCAAAGCTGCCGCATACCCGTCTGCTCCGTAGATCATCTTATAATAATGTAGGATTTCATCCAGGTTGAAGAAGCCATGGATCGTCAACATGCTCATCGGCCCGGCTTCCTCAAAGCTCAGGTCGAACTCTTTCACCATAAAGTTGGCGAAGTTATAAGCGGCAACGGCGAAAAGCAACTGGTTACGGTCGATCGTTCCGGCGGGGTACATCAACAACATCCGGTACGAAGTATTCGGCTCGGCAGTAAAGACGCGCGCCGAGTCGGCTGCAGAAAGCGTACCATCGTCACCGACACCGAAACGCAGGTTCCAGCTCATCCCCTTGATGCCGCCCTGGACCATCATGCGACCGCGGAGAACGCCTTTCAGCATCTCACCCGCCAGTTCCGTCACGTCGGCAGTCGGATATTTCTCAACCAATGCTTTCAAGGCGTTCTTGAAACCTTCGGCATCCCCGGCCTGTACATAGGTCAACGCTTCGAGGAACATGAACTTAGGCAACAGATCCGCCAACGGATACTTGGCGCTGACATCGCGGTAGTTGCGACGGACGGTGACCGTATCTTCCGCCAGGTAACTTGCGTAGGTCGCCTGGTAGATCGAATCCTGCACCTTGTCCATCATCCGGATATTATATTCGTAATTCGGATCGGCAATCGCAATCGCATAATCCGATTCCGGGAAAGTCGTGGCCAACTTATTCTTATAAGTAGCAGCAAGCACCTGGTTTCCGGAACGAAGCGCCATCAGGTAGACCTGGTAATAGCTTTCCAAAAGGTGGTTGTGCTTCGGGAAACGGCGTTCCAATTCCTCAAAGGCTTCGGTAGCCAACGGGATGTCTTCGAGCTTGTCCTTATAGATCATAGCCATGTTATAGAGACCATCCTCTATGATAATATTGGAGGCTTCGATATCTTCGGGTGTCAACGGGAGCTGCTGAATGTAATACTCGCGTGTTTTCGGGTCGTCGGAGGCAACAGGTTCCAGTCCGGCTTCGAGCGA
>OHAS01002966.1_pt1 | contig 11643 bp, 10 predicted proteins | sample 1577131 | NCBI WGS metagenome assembly OHAS01 (sample SAMEA3541566, study PRJEB24748) | human gut metagenome | biome: human gut; feature: human-associated habitat; material: faeces | place: China | collected 2012
TACTATCTTACGCCCTATTCCTCAATATTTAATGAACAAAAGGCTCAAACATACTGGTGATGATATGGCTCAAGGCAGAGTGAAGGTTCATAATCAGGTATCTGACAGTATCCGAGGGGCGCAGACTCTGCTCATGAATCAAGCGATTCTGGAAAATAGACAAAAATTATGGAATGTGAATTGGAAATATCAACGAGCTATCAAAAACTTTTGTTTCACCCATAATATCGTCTTCTTTTGCAATGGCTTTATGGTATTTCTGAGTCAGGTTTTACCGCTTGTGTTAGGTTTCTTCTTTGCCATGAATGGTCATAGGGTATCTGTCGCTAATCTTGTCGCCATGTATATCGCAGCTGGTCAGTTGGTGAGTCCTATCCAGACAATCATGTATGATACAGTAGATATCCAAGGGGCAAAAACGACTGCGGACAAGATTTATGGAGTATTAGACAGTAAAGATGATAAACAACTGGCGAAAGATGATATGCAAGAACTTCGTGCTCTACACATCCAACATCTAAGTAAGTCCTATGGTAACAGACAGCTTTTTTCCCATCTGAACTTGGACATCCAAACTGGTCAGAAAATTTTAATCAAGGGACCGAGTGGCTGTGGGAAATCGACATTGTTTCGGATAATTATTGGTGAGGAGCAGGCTGATGAAGGTCAGATTACTGGTGTGACAACAACTAATAAATATACATCTCATTTTGTATCTAGTGTTGGTATCATTAGCCAGCATCCATTCCTTTTTAATGACACGGTTCGATATAATTTGACTTTGGGACAAGTCTTTTCTGATGAAGATTTGTGGTCTGTTTTAAAACAAGTCAAGCTCGACAATGAATTAACAGAAGGGTTGGACTTTGTTGTCAGTAACAATGGTGACAATATTTCGGGTGGTCAGAGGGTTCGGATTGAACTGGCAAGATTTCTTCTGCGTAAAAAGGATGTTTTACTAGTAGATGAGGTAACTGCTGCCTTGGACGAGGAAAACAGCCAGATTGTGCGTGAGCTACTGTTTTATCTACCTGTTATGATGCTAGAAATTGCTCACCATATTGAGGATGAAAGTAGATATAATCAAATTTTAGACTTAGGAAAATATTGAGCTATTTTTGATAACTCTTTTTTTGTGATAGAAGCTCCAAGCTATATCTGGTATGCTTGATCTAGTTTATAGAAAGTATAGGAAAACTCACCTTATAGTTTTAGTGAATTTTTGTTTTTTCATTGTCCACTATAAGGGGAGTATATCACATCATAGCGTGGGTGGGTCTTTGTTTTCTTGAGAATTCCCTTTATTCATGATAGAATAAATAGGAGAATGCTAGTATTTGGAGAGAAAATGAACTATTATAATGTTGGAAAAATTGTAAATACGCAAGGTTTGCAAGGTGAAATGCGTGTTATGTCCGTGACGGATTTTGCAGAGGATCGTTTTAAAAAAGGAAGTATGTTGGGCCTTTTTGATAAGAAAGATAATTTTGTCATGAATGTGGAAATTGCTAGTCATCGTAAGATGAAAAATTTTGATATTATCAAATTCAAAGGAATATACCATATCAATGACATTGAGAAATATCGTGATTTTACTTTGAAAGTGGCTGAAGAAGACTTATCGGATTTAGATGAGGGCGAATTTTACTATCATGAAATCATCGGTTTGAATGTTTATGAACGGGGTATTTTGATTGGAACAATTAAAGAAATTTTGCAGCCCGGTGCCAATGATGTCTGGGTGGTAAAGCGTAAAGGTAAGCGCGATTTACTCTTGCCTTATATTCCACCTGTTGTGCTGAATATTGATCTTGAAAATAATCGAGTAGATGTGGAAATTCCGGAAGGGCTGGATGATGAAGATTGATATTTTAACATTATTTCCGGAGATGTTTGCCCCGCTGGAGCATTCAATAGTTGGTAAGGCGCGCGAAAAAGGATTACTAGAGATTCACTATCATAATTTTCGAGAAAATGCAGAGAAATCACGGCATGTTGATGACGAGCCTTATGGGGGCGGTCAGGGAATGCTGCTCAGAGCGCAACCAATTTTTGATGCTTATGATGCGATTGAAAAAAATCAGCCACGAGTCGTTTTGTTGGATCCTGCTGGTCGAACATTTAATCAAGCCTATGCGGAAGAACTTTCTCAAGAAGAGGAATTAATCTTTATCTGCGGGCATTATGAAGGTTATGATGAGCGGATTAAAAGTTTGGTGACAGACGAAATCTCGCTTGGAGACTATGTTTTGACCGGTGGAGAATTGGCTGCCATGACGATGATCGATGCGACGGTACGGCTGATTCCTGAAGTTCTTGGTAAGGAAGCCAGTCATACTGATGATAGTTTTTCATCAGGGCTTTTAGAATATCCTCAATATACTCGCCCGTATGATTTTCGTGGAATGGTTGTGCCAGATATTTTGATGAGTGGTCATCATGAAAATATCCGAAAATGGCGTCTGTATGAGAGTTTGAAAAAGACTTACGAGCGTCGTCCAGATTTGCTAGAAAAATATGAGTTCACAGCAGAAGAAACTGAAATGCTGGAAGAGATTCGTAAAGAAAAAAGCGATTGGTAAGAGTAAAAGTTTTCTAATGCTATTTAGAAAGCTTTTTTATTATTGTTAAAAAAACAGATAAAAAATTCTTGACAGCTAATTTCTATCATGGTATCATATTAACCAGTTAATAAACTGGTTAAACACTAGTTAAGGAGTGGTTTATGAAATTAAAGAAATATCTATTTTCTATTTTTGTGGTAGGATTGACTTTGTTGTTGACAGCGTGTGGAACAAGTACAAAAAAACAGAGTAAAGGTCTGAAAATTGTAACAAGTTTTTACCCGATTTATGCCATGGTCAAAGAAGTGTCTGGGGATTTGAATGATGTTCGGATGATTCAGTCAAGCACGGGAATTCATTCTTTTGAGCCATCGGCGAATGATGTAGCTGCTATCTATGATGCGGATGTCTTTGTTTACCATTCTCATACACTAGAGTCATGGGCAGGAAAATTGAATCCAAATCTAAAAAAATCCAAAGTGAAGGTGCTTGAAGCGTCAGAAGGTATGAAGCTGGAGCGCGTACCGGGATTAGAAGATGTAGCTGCTGGTGAGGGAGTGGATGAAAAGACTCTTTACGATCCACATACATGGTTAGACCCAGAAAAAGTAGCAGAAGAAGCGCAGATTATCGCTGATAAACTTTCGAAGATTGATGGTAAAAATAAAGAAACCTATCAAAAAAACGCGAAAGAGCTGGCAGATAAGGCAAAAGAATTGACTAAAAAATATCAGCCGATTTTCAAAGTGGCGAAACAAAAAACGTTTGTGACGCAGCATACGGCCTTTTCTTATTTGGCAAAGCGATTTGGATTGACTCAGTTGGGGATTGCTGGGATTTCACCAGAGCAAGAGCCTAGTCCGCGTCAGCTGACGGAAATCGAAGAGTTTGTGAAACAATACAAGGTCAAAACAATTTTCGTGGAAAGCAATGCGTCATCAAAAGTTGCTAAAACCTTGGTTAAATCCACAGGGGTGAAATTAAAAGAATTGAATCCTTTGGAAGCTGACCCACAAAATAATAAAACTTATCTTGAAAATCTAGACGCCAATCTAGCGGTATTGGCAAAAGAATTGAAAAAATGAGGAGAAAAATGAAGAAAAAATATATTGTTGGATCTATTGCAGTTCTTGCATTGAGCATTTGTGCGTATGAGCTAGGACGTTATCAAAGTGTTTCTAGCAAAGCAGACAATCGTGTAGCTTATGTTAATAGTAAGTCCAAGGTCAAAGCGAAAAAGGCTGAGAATTTGACTCCTGATGAAGTGAGTGCGAAAGAAGGAATCAACGCAGAACAAATTGTTGTGAAGATTACGGATCAAGGTTATGTGACTTCCCATGGAGATCATTATCATTATTACAATGGGAAAGTTCCTTACGATGCGATTATCAGTGAAGAACTGATCATGCGCGATCCAAACTACACTTTGCAGCAGTCTGATATTGTCAACGAAGTAAAAGACGGCTACATTATTAAGGTGAATGGCAAGTATTATCTTTATCTGAAAGATCCAAATCATACCAGCAATGTTCGGACAAAAGAAGAAATTGCTCGCCAAAGGGCAGAATACAGTGGAAAAGGGCATAAAGGCGCAAAAGGAACTGTAACAACAGCTGTCAAAGAAGCTCGTGCGCAAGGTCGTTATACGACAGACGATGGCTATGTCTTCAATCCAACTGATGTCATTGAGGATACAGGTGATGCTTTTATCGTTCCGCATGGCAATCATTTCCACTACATTCCAAAGAGCGATTTGTCTCCTAGCGAGTTAGCAGCTGCTCAGAGCTATTGGGACAACAAACACAAATCTGGCGGTACGACATCAACTCCGAGTCCAAGTCCAACGCCATCAAGACCATCAAATGGCGGAACTACACTACCTTCTATCCATTACCAACCATCAACGCCGGGAACACAGACTCATCAGGGCAATAATCATCATGCGCAGTCATCACAACCAAGTCATCAGAATACTCCATCTGCTCATCAAGAAATCATCAATCTGTTAAAACAACTGTACTTGATGCCGTTAAACCAACGTCATGTGGAATCTGATGGTTTGATATTTGACCCGGCACAGATTACTAAAAAATCTTCTAGTGGGGTGGCAGTGCCACATGGTAATCATTATCATTTCATTTACTATAGTCAAATGTCGCCACTAGAAGAAAAAATTTCGCGGATGATTGTTCCTGGCACGGACTATTCAGAAGCGAAAAAGCTAGCTGGTCAAAGTAATCAACAGACAAACCCAAGTAAACCGAACCAAGATACGGGCAAGGACCAAACACAGCCAAACAAACCTAATGATGGCAAGCAAACTGAGCCAAGCAAAGAGCCTGAAAAGCCAAAAGAAGAACCATCTGAGACAGAAGTGACGGATGAACAGATTCAAACCTTTATCAATAAGGCTGAAAGTTTGATGAGTAAGGTGACAAATGCTAGTCAAAAGGCAAGCTTTGAAGAGCAACTCGCTGGTATCAAATCTGGCTTCACTCTTGGAACAGAAGAAAAAGCAACAGTGCTTCAAAAAGTGAAAGATTTGTTGTCTGAAATCGTCAAGGCGGTTGATCCGGAAACACAAGCGGGACTGACAAAGAATAATGCTGAAATCGTTGCTGCTTTCAAGAAAGTCTTAACACCAATTCGTCAAACGCTTGAAAGCAAAGGGGATAAAGCACAACTGGCAACGGTTGAAGACCTCATGCAACAGGCTGCCAATCCGAATGTGGATAAGCTTGCCTTATTGGATAAGGTTTTGAAATTGTCAAGTGAGGTACAGCACCCTGACCGCGCAGGCAAAGCAAATTCGCAAATTGCTTATACGGCTGATGAAGTAGCATTAGCTAAAGCTGCAGGTCGTTATGCAACATCGGACGGTTATATCTTTGATCCACATGATTTGACGGAAGACCAAGGCGATGGCTATACAGCTCCGCACATGAATCACAGTCATTATATTCCTAAGAGCGATTTGTCCAAGTCAGAAAGACAGGCGGCAGAAGCTTATATGAAGAATAAAAAGCCTCAAAAATCTGAAGATAACCAAACGAATCCAAATAAGGAAACAGCTTTGTCTATTTACAATCGTGTAACCCCAGCTAAAAAGGTGCCAGTTGAAGCGATGCCTTATAACACAGCCTATGTTGTAGACATGAAAAACGGTCAGCTCATCATTCCGCATCATGACCATTATCATAATATCTCTCTTTCTTGGTTTGATCAAGGACTTTACAAAGCACCTGACGGCTACAGCATGGAAGATTTCCTTGCGACCGTGAAATATTACGTCACTCATCCAGAAGACCGTCCGCATTCTGACAATGGTTTTGGTAATTCTAGTCAGCATGGTAAGAAAAATCAATCAGATAACGGAAAGAACTATGCACCAAATGAAGAGCTAGAAGATAAGAAAGACGACTCTGCAAGTAAAGAGGTAGATGATGAAAAGGAAAATTCAGAAGGGACTGAAAAACCAACAGTTAATGCTGAAGAAGAAGCTGAAAAGGCACGCGCAGCAAGCTATGGATTGTCTCTGCAAGATTTCCGAGCAAAAATGATTAAAATTGCTTTTAAATATGGTTTGAGCTTAGAAAAGTTTACCTATCATCCTGCAAACAAGACGGTCAGCTATACTGATTCGACAGGAACTGTCAAGTCTATCAATGTACTCACAGGAGAATTGGTTTCTTAATAATGCACCCCTCAAGAGTTGGAAATTTATTTTCCAGCTCTTTTGTTATTCTATGTTTATAGAGGGAGATTTTATCTTGTCCGCTGAGCGGATAAGACAAACTAAAAGCAATTTACTCTGTCCGCCGGGCGGATAGAACAAACCAAAACTAATTTATCCTGTCCGAGGGTCGGCTTGTCTCAACCAAAATTGATTCACTTCGTCCGACCCTCGAACGACTTTTTATAAACTAACAAATCTATCATTTTTGAGGAATGACTTTATTGGTGGTATAATAGGTTATGAAAAAGAGGGAAGGGAAACATATCATGCGGGATAGACCGGATTTTACAACGATAAAGACTTATCAAGAGTTTTCTCAATATTATTGGTATCGTGCAGAATTGGCAGACATTTGCAAACGATTGGGGAAGGAGCATTCAGGGGTCAAAAAAGAGCTAGAAGCACAAATCAAACAATATTTTGCAGGGAATGTTGCTCAAAAGAAAGTCCGTTTAAAGACTAAGAAAGAGAAAGATGTAGAGCTTACTTTAGACACGCCCTTACTTACTTGTGGTTTTGCCTTTAATACCCGATTTCGGGAGTTTTTCGCTCAGCAGACGGGTAGCAGTTCATTCAAGTTTACAGCGGACATGGCGGCAGCTTGGCGAAAGGTAAAAGCTGAGGGAAATGACCGATTTACTCTGCGAGACATGTTAGCCATTTATCAGGGACAATCAACTTACGCAAAATACGATAATGCTAGTTGCCAATGGAATCAATTTCTCAAAGACTTTTGTGCTGATGAGAATAATGCTGCTTTCCAGCCAAAACTAAAAGTTGCTGCTATTCTTTGGCAGAAAGTGAAACATTCAACCGCTCCTAAAGTCTATCACCAGCAGCTAGTAAAGAACTTTTGGGATGATATTTCTATGTATTGGAAAGGGAAATAAGAAGAATGATTTGTCCACTTGCGAAAAAACAGTCACGAGGCTGTTTTTTTGATATAATAGAAAGTATGAATCAATCAGAAAAAATTTCAAATTATCAATTACTTTTAGCGCAGCTTGAAGCATTACTAGAGGGCGAAAGCAATGCGTTGGCGAATCTCTCAAACAGCTCTGCTCTGCTAAACCAAGCTTTGCCAAATTCTGTCTTTACAGGCTTTTATCTTTATGACGGAAACGAGTTGGTGTTAGGACCTTTTCAAGGGGGCGTTTCCTGCGTGCACATTGCTTTAGGAAAAGGGGTCTGCGGTGAAGCAGCAGCCAAACGGCAGACGATGATTGTAGAAGATGTGACCCAACATGGCAATTACATTTCCTGTGATAGCAGAGCTCGCAGCGAGATTGTAGTACCAATGGTCAAAAACGACTGCTTAGTAGGAGTGCTGGATTTGGATTCTCATCTGGTAGCAGATTATGATGAGATTGACCGAGAATATCTGGAAAATTTTGTGGCTCTCTTACTAGAGAAAACAAGTTGGAATTTTGAAATGTTTGGAGACAAAGCCTAATGTATCAAGCTTTATATCGAAAATACAGAAGCCAAACCTTCGGTCAGCTAGTTGGGCAGGAGGTTGTGGCGACAACCTTGCGGCAGGCAGTTGAACAAGATAAAATTAGTCATGCCTATCTCTTTTCAGGTCCCAGAGGGACAGGAAAGACCAGCGTAGCCAAGATTTTTGCTAAGGCGATGAATTGCCCTAACCAAAAGGGTGGCGAGCCTTGCAATGAGTGCTATATTTGCCAAGCCATTACCGAAGGAAGCCTAGAAGATGTCATCGAGATTGACGCGGCTTCCAATAATGGTGTGGACGAAATCCGAGATATTCGTGATAAATCTACTTACGCTCCCAGTCTAGCGAAGCACAAGGTTTATATTATTGATGAGGTTCACATGCTCTCAACGGGCGCTTTTAATGCGCTTCTTAAGACTTTGGAAGAGCCGACAGAAAATGTCGTCTTTATTTTAGCAACGACAGAACTGCATAAAATACCAGCAACCATTCTTTCGCGTGTTCAGCGCTTTGAGTTCAAGTCGATTAAAACCAAAGATATTGTAGAGCACATTGAGTGGATTTTGCAGCAAGAAAATATTGACTTTGAAAATGAAGCGGTGCAGATTATCGCAAGACGAGCAGAAGGCGGTATGCGAGACGCTCTATCTATCTTGGATCAAGCTCTCAGCCTAACCCAAGACAATCAGCTGACAACGGCTATTTCTGAAGAAATCACGGGTTCTATCAGTCTAGGGGCGCTAGACGCTTATGTAGCAGCTGTATTAGCACATGATACGTCAGCAGCATTAAAAAATCTTGATGTCATATTTGACAGCGGCAAAAATATGGCTCGCTTTGTCACAGACCTGCTGCAATATTTTAGAGATTTGCTCATCGTTAAAACGGGTGGAGAAAATACGCATACGAGTGAAAGCTTTTTAGAAAACCTCAAGACTCCGCAGGAAAGATTGTTTGAGTTGATTGAGATTGCAACGAAGAGCCTTGCGGAAATCAAGAACAGCTTGCAACCCAAGATTTATACAGAAATGATGACCATTCGACTGGCAGAAGGGCAAGATAAAGCAGAATTACCCTCCAATATAGCAGGCGAGATAGAAACGCTCAAAGAAGAAATCAACCAGCTTAAGAATCAATTGGCAAGTTTGCAGTCAAGTTCTGCACCTAGTAAGCCAGTACATACAACACACCCAGCCAAAACAAGCAAGGGTTATCGAGTAGACCGCCATAAAGTGAATGCCATTCTGCAAGAAGCAGTTGAAAATCCTAGCCTGGCTCGCAGTAATTTAACCAAGTTGCAGAATGCTTGGGGAGAAATTATTGAAAGTTTAGCCGGAGCAGATAAGGCACTTTTAGTCGGCTCACAACCCGTCGCAGCTAACGAAAACCACGCTATTCTGGCATTTGAGTCGAGCTTTAATGCAGAACAAACCATGAAACGGGAAAATCTCAACACCATGTTTGGGAATTTATTAAGCAATGCTGCTGGATTTTCACCAGACATCTTGGCGGTTTCTATGACAGATTGGACAGAGATTCGGGCTGAATTTTCGGCTAAAGCGCGTGGAGAAAACGCACCACAAGCTAAAGAAAAAGAGAATACGGTCATTCCAGAAGGATTTGATTTCTTAGCGGAAAAAATTACCGTTCAAGAGGACTGAATTTAGATTTTTCTGCTGTTTCATGCTATAATAGAATCATGACAAGACAACAATTTCTTACAACAGCTTTTTTCACAGCAATTGAAACGTATTTTTTTAACGAAGCAATGATGTCAGGACACTATTTATTTGCCGTTTTCTGGGCGCTTCTAGTGATTCGCAATTTACAGGTGAGCTATGTCATGGGTAAAATAGTGGACGAAATTGACAAACATATCAAACGTAAAAAATAACAAGAAAGGTTGGGGCAAAAATCCTCAACCTTTTCTTTTCAATTTGAAAAAATATTCTACTTGCGATAGAATAAAAGTGCAAAGATAAAAACACAGTTTCGGTTGGTAGTCCGAATATATTCGTGAAATGCTAGATTTGTTTTTCTAATGACAATTGAAGTAGGTCACGACTATCAGTAACCCTCCTCCTTGGTTGTCCCTTCTTTGTAATGTATTTAAGGAGGATGCTGTATGGAACATGTTTCATTAGAATTGACCATATACTTTGAAAATGGCTTTTATTATGGCTTATTTGAGCAAGAAAATGCTCAAGGTTTGTCTGTTTGTCGGGTGACATTTGGAGTTGAACCCCAAATGAACGAGGTTTTGGAATTTGTTAATCAGAAGTTTTCACAACTACAATTTAGCCCAGCTGTTGCAGTAAAGAAAAAAAGACATTGCGCAAATCCTAAACGTTTGCAACGATTAGCAAAAAAAGAAATGAAGCGTGAAAAACGCTCAACGAAATCACAAGACGCACTAAAACTGCAACAAGAGTTAGATAAACAAGCTAAACGTTCCAGATTGAAAGCTCAAAAAGAATATGTACAAAATAGAAAATTCCAATTAAAACAGCAAAAACGCAAAGAAAAGCACAAAGGTCATTGATTTTGTGCTGAAAAAGAAGGAGACAAGTTGATGTTTACTCAATTTATCTCCTTTTTTTATTTACCAACTTGTTAAAGAAATTTCACCGCTATTTAGCCACATTTCTTGTCCGGTATCTAATTGGATCAATAGCTGCCCGGTATCTGATATTTCCTTGGCAACTCCTTTGTAGTCTTTGTCATTTTGGCAAAAAGTGACCGTCCGACCTAAGACAAGGGAGTGTTGTTTGTAAAGGTAAATCAGCTCGTCTGGATCACATTCATAAAAATCTTTCCAAATTTCAGCAATGAGTTCATTGCGTGTGATAGGTTGCTTTTCGTGGAAGAGAGAGGCAGCCCTATTTTTTAACTCTTTCGGAAAATCAGAGATTGCGAAATTGATGCCCACTCCAATAATCACATCAGTGACTAAGCCCGTCTCGACAGAAGTAATAGCTTCGGTTAAAATGCCGGCTATTTTCTTGCCCTTGTAGTAAATGTCATTGACCCATTTAATATCCATTTCCATTAAAGTGAGGTCTTTAATAGCCTTGTAAATGGCTCCGGCAGTCAAGATAGTATAGGCGGGAATTTGTTGAAAAGGAAGATTGGGTTTCAAGTGAAGAGACATATAAATCCCGCCTTGATCTGGGGCAAAATAATTTCTGCTAAAGCGTCCACGACCAGCTGATTGAGAAGAAGCAAGATAGAGCGTATTGGCAGGCTTACCAGCTTCAACTCCTGCTTTGGCATCAAGTTGAGTGGATTTGCAGTTTGGATTGAAGGAAACTTGAATAGGAGCAGTTTCTTCTATTTTCTCAGCAATCAATAAATCACCTGAAAGGAGCTTATAGCCTTTATTTTTAACGGATTCAATGTGAACGCCTTCTTTTTCCAAATGTTGAATAGCTTTCCAGATAGAAGTGCGTGAAATTCCTAAGTCTTGCGCCAATTTTTCACCGCTGATATAATCAGATTCTCGACTTAAAATGTCGAATAAAATTTCGTATGTTTTCATGTCTATAAACTGCTCTTTCTTAGGGTTAGTTTGGTGGCAAGTGTTACCATACGTGGAATGGTCGAGCCAGGATGTTGAAATTCCTCGTGCAGCAGTTGAAAGCCTTGTCTGCCCATTTCCTCTGTAAAGACAGTAACCGTGCTGAGTGGCGGATAGACGTACTTGGCAATAGACGTATCGTTAAAAGCAATTACATTAACACGATCTGGCACAGGAATATCTGCTTCTTGCAGTGCTCGAAGTGCACCCACAGCTAAAGCATCACTTGCTATGAAAAATGCAGTCGGAAGTTGTTTGCCTAAATTTTCAATCAATTCTTTCATCATAGAATAACCTGATTCAGATGAAA
>OHAS01002986.1_pt1 | contig 11580 bp, 9 predicted proteins | sample 1577131 | NCBI WGS metagenome assembly OHAS01 (sample SAMEA3541566, study PRJEB24748) | human gut metagenome | biome: human gut; feature: human-associated habitat; material: faeces | place: China | collected 2012
TTGGCTACGCAGAATATATTGCGGCAGGCGATGTGAAAACAACACCGAACAGACCTTCCGCAGTAAAAGAGGTTCTGGAAGATGGTCTGCTGGGTGATATTCAGCACGGCAATACCTATGGCAGATTGGAAGCACCCAAGGCTACAGTAGGCGAGACAAAGGAAAATAAGGACGTTGAAATTACCTTTGAAAATGCAGATGCTTACATGGGCAAGATTACAAAGCTGTATCTGAATGATAACTGGCAGGAACTGAGCACAGATGCTTATACCATCGAAGGCAATAAGATTACAATCAAAGCAGGCGCACTGAAAATCGGTGAAAATAAAATCACAGTAGATGCAACAGGCTACCTCAGCAATGTTGTTACCATTGATTATGCGAAGGAAACAGAAAAAGACCTGTCCCTTTCTGTAGCAACATCTATCAGCGAAGGGCAGGATGTTGTCATCACAGTAACAAATTCCGAAGGGGATTTTCTGAAAAACCTCAGCGGCGTTGTGCTGAAAAACAGCGACGGCACGGAAAAAACAGTATATCATCAGGGCTATGAAGGTAGCAATGCTGTTTACTATGTAGTAAGCGAAGATGGCAAAACCATCACACTGAAAAACGTAGAACCCGGTATCTATACCGTTTCCGTATCTGCAAACTACTATGAAGCACTGACAACAGAAGAATTTGCAGTAGAGAGAGCAACACCTCTGACAACAGCACCTTCCGTTGCAAAGCATGAAAAGAAAGACAAGGATGGTTTACTGGAAAGCACTGATTATTACCGTCTGACCTTCAGCGGTCTGGAGGGTAAGGACTTGGATACATATCTGGGCGCAATCAAAAAGGTAACCGTTGGCACGAAAGCATACACAGAAGCAACAAGCATTTACTTCCAGAATGATAACTATCGTACAAAGATTGCAGATTCCACCTATGGCGGTTATAAGGATGCTTTGGATTTGGCTGTAAACGGCATTGATGCAGAAAAGGGTACTCTGATTACTGTAGAGGCGAAGGGTTACAAAACAATGACCTATACACTGAAAGGTGATAGCGCAACTACCGACCCTACACCTAATCCCGGCGAAGATACTAAGCTGGATGCACCTGCATATACGATTGCTGAAAAGACCGAATACGGTGCAACGGGTAGTTATCCTTACTACAAAGTTACCTTCACAGGGGGTAATACAAGAGAATATGTGAAGAATATTACATCTGTAATGGTTCAGGGGACAGAGTACAGCCTTGTTTCTGGCACTGAGGTTGGAGAAAAGAGCACCTCTTATGTGAAGGAAACAGGCTTTGAAGATGATCTGAAACTGGGCACAGGCAGCTTTGTTGCAAATGGCAAAACAACAGTAACCATCAAAGCAACAGGCTATAAGGATCTGGTAATCAACTATGGTACCGATGCAACACCCACAGAACCCACAACAAAACCAGCACCCACAGGTAAGATTGAGCATAAGGAGGCAGATAATTATTATCAAGTTTCCTTTAATGGCAATGATGTATCTGATTATCTGAATGCAATCACTTCTGTAAAGGTTGGGAATACTGACTACACAGCAACGGAAGACTCTACGCCGACAGGCAAGCAGTATTCTCTTGGTATCATATTGCCGAGCCTGAAATTAGGCGCAGAAGGCTTTACAGGCAGTGGTAATATTACAGTTACTATTACTGCAACAGGTTATAAAGAAAATGTAGTAACATATACTATGCCCAACAGCGGCAATAGTGGCGGCGGCACAACTGCCCCTGGTACCCCCGAAACACCCGATAACGGCGGCATTACGGTAAAAGAATGCAAACTGAAACAAGATTGGAATGGCAAATTCTATGAAATGCGTTTTAATGGTTTCGATAATGAAAATGATTTAGCTTCTTTCGTCGATAGCATTACAGAAGTGCAGGTTGGCAATGATAAGAAGTTTACAAAGGCTACTTTCAGTTTTTCCTTTAGTGAGACTGAATTTGGTACTGTAACAGAAAATTATAGCGTTGGTATCAAATTCTACGAAAGCAGCCTTGCAGATGTAGAGGATGGTACTACAATTACGATTAAGGGTAAAGTTAATGGTAAAGATGTAACGATTACATATTCTCTGGTAAAAGAATAAAAACCCTAAACAAAAAAAGTGATTTTCCGTTTGGAAAATCACTTTTTTCTGTGTCCGCAGGGGTATCCACAGGGGTGTCCACACCCTGTCTTTTTGGTGTCCAATGGGTGTCCAGTCCAGTCCACTTTGTCCAGTAAAGTCCGCCGTTTTTATTGCCTTCCGGTCGAGCCGAGTCCGCCGCGATCCTCGTTCCCAAGGTCGTCTGTTTCCGCAAATGTCAGCGTCGGCTGATGCGCAAATATGCGGAACTGGCAGATTCTGTCATTCACCTCAATCACCGTATCCCTGAGCGCAAATGCCGGCATGAACCACTGGTCATTGTTGCCGCAGTAGCTTTCATCCACAATGCCGCAGTGGTTCGTCTGGATGATGCCGAAGTTCTTGAAGGTCGAGCTGCGCGGCACAATATGCGCCTCAAACCCCTGCGGAAGCTGCATGGCAACCCCCAGCGGAATCAGCTTAAATTCGCCCTTTTTCAGCTCTACACGCTCTGCCGCACGCAGGTCAATCCAGTCGGATTTCCCGTCAATGTAGCGCAGCCTTTCAATTTTATCGCTCAGATATTTAATCTTGATTTTTTCCATATCTCGTTCCTCTCTCATTCTGCATGGTATAAGTAAAGGGAGCTGCTTTGCAGGGATTTCTGCACATCAATGATGCGCTGATTGAAGCTTCCCTTCCAGTGCAGCTTAGTATCCTTCAAATCGGCAATAAACCGCCCATCCACCAGCACATCAATGTATTGCATCAGCGGCAGTGCGCTGATTTCCTCCCAGCGGTAGCCTGTATACAGCCAGATATTCTTCCCCGGATATTCCAGCTTGACCTTCCTCGCCAACCGTTCGATTTCCTCCCGATTGCCCGTATAAAGCGGATCGCCGCCGCTGAAGGTAATGCCGCTGATATAGTCGCGGGAGAGCAGGGAGAACAGCTCCTCCTCTGCCGCCGCATCAAAGGCAAGACCCCCCTCAGGGTCCCATGTGACGGCGTTATGACAGCCCTCGCAATGGTGCGCGCAGCCACTCACCCAGAGCACCACACGCAGCCCCTCGCCGTTGAGCATATCGTCCTTTGTAATATTATGATACCGCATTACATACTCTTCCTTTCTGCGATTTCAGCCATTTTTGCGTCATTCAGACGGGTATCCCCCTTCACGCGGGAGTAGGAAAGATAGCCGTTCATGCGCTCGATTTTTGTCAGATTTTTGCTGCCGCATTTCGGGCAAACATCCATTTCCAGCTCCTGATGCCCGCAGTCATCGCAATAGGCAAGGGAAAGATTGACACCCTCATAAAAGCCTAATTTCATGGCGCGGCGCACAAGGGTGCGGATGGCATCCAGATTATAATCAATCGGGTATTTTACATATTGAATTTTGCCGCCGTTGGATAAATCCCAGAAGCGCTTTTCCAGATCCTGCTTTTCAATCGGGGTGATATCCTCGGTCACATGGCAGTGGAAGCTGTTGGAGACGTAGGGACGGTCGGAAACATGCTCAATCACGCCGTATTTCTTGCGGAACTGCGTAATCTGCAAGCCACAGAGGCTCTCCGCAGGCGTGCCGTAGATGGCGTAAAGATTGCCGTCCGCCTTCTTATATTCCGCAATTTTATCATTGATATGCTGCAATGTGTCAATCGCAAACTGCCCGTCCTCAACCAGAGATTTCCCGTTATACAGCTCCTGTAATTCATTCAGCGCCGTAATGCCGAAGGACGCTGTCGCCGTTTTTAAGAGCGGTTTAATCTTTTCGTGGAATTTCAGGTGGCCGCCGTAAAAACCGCCCTCACAGTACGCCAGAGGGTTTGTAGAGGCACGCATTTCGCCGAGGTAGGCATAGGTACGGATATGCAGCTGACGAATCAGCTCCAGATAGTAATCCAGAACCTCGAAGAAGGGTCTGCTTTCCTGCTTTGCCTTGGCATAAATCATAGGCAGATGCAGGCTGACCGCGCCGATATTGAACCGCCCGACGAACACAGGCTTATCCTCTGCATCGGCAGGCTCCATGCCACCCCGCTCAAACCAGGGGGAAAGGAAGGCTCTGCAGCCCATGGGGCTGATGATGGCACCGTATTTTTTATAAACCTCCGCTACATAGCCCTCACCCGTCAGAGAAAGCCAATCGGGGTACATGCTCTTGGAGGAGCAGAGAATCCCTGCTTCAAATACATCCTCCAGCTCCTTGCCGGGGCCATGCAGGTTTTCGTCATAGAGGAACACCAGCTTCGGGAAAAGAACAGGCTTTTTGCAGCTTTTTTTGCCCTGTCCCTTGCGGCGGACATGCAGCATAGTGATGGAGGCAATTTTCGCGAATTTGCCTGTGCCGGTGCCGAAGGTCATGGTGATAAAGGGATAATCGCCGCGGCTGGAGGCAACGGTGTTGAATTTATATTCCCAGCCCTGAAAGCCCTGATCGAAATCCTTCTGGATATCCTTCATGGCCTCTCTGTCTGCGATGCGCGCGGTCAGACCCATATCGATATAGCGGCGGTAATATTTTTCATAGCTTTTCTCCGCAAACGGCTCTAAGAGTAAATCCACAGAGGGCACAGTAAAGCCGCCGTATTGCTGGCTCGCTGCGGAAAGCACGATATCCCCGATGACATCGAAGGCAACCTCCAGCGTTTTCGGCTCGTTATACCAGAGATTCCCCATCTCAAAGCCGCCTGTCAGCACATCCTTCACGTTGAACAGGCAGCAGTTCATGGTGTCCCTTCTGGCGGACATATCGTGGATATAGATATACCCATCCCGACATGCCTGCAGCTCCTCGGTTGTCATAAAGAATTTCTGATAAAGCTCTTTATTCAGCTGATTATAAATCAGAGAACGCTTGGTGGAAACAAGGGCGCTGTCGGAGTTGCTGTTTTCCTTGTCCCCGATATACATGATGGATTGGCTTTTTTTATAGACCTCATCCAGCATTTTGACAAAATCCTGCTTATAATTGCGGTAGTCCCGATAGCTTTTCGCTACCTCCGGCTTGACCTGCTCGAGGGCGGCCTCAACGATATTGTGCATTTCTGCGATGGGAATGCCCTCCCGCCCCAGAGAGCGCGCCTTTTCCTCCACGAAGGAGCAGATGAAATCCAGCTCCTCCTGCGTGAATTTTACCATGGCGCGATAGGCTGATTTATTGACTGCAACCACGACCTTCTGCACATTCCATGCTTCGTGGGTATTATCCTTTTTGATGACATACATAAGACTTCCTCCTTTTTCGGTAAGATACGAAATTTTGGGGTTTATACCGAATACTATACTATATCTGGTGGATAAAATCAATATATAAGGCATATTTTAACAAGATATAGTTATTCTGCCTCATCGGAGAGCCTTGCCTGTCTGACGGCATGATGCCAGCCTGCGAGCGTTTCCTTGATTTTTTCACTCTCTGCCGCAGGGGAGAAGGCGGCGGAAACCTGCCAGTTGCGGCGGATTTCCGATAAATCTGCCCAATAGCCGACGGCAAGCCCTGCCAGATATGCCGCGCCGAGGGCAGTGGTTTCCAGTGTGGAGGGGCGCAGAACCGGTACGCCTGTGATATCGGACTGGAATTGCAGCAGGAAGGAATTTGCCGCCGCACCGCCGTCTACACGCAGCTCTGCAAGGGGAATGCCTGCATCCTGCTCCATAGCGTGCAGCACATCATAGGTTTGGTATGCCATGGACTCCACAGCGGCGCGCACGATATGACAGCGGTTTGCGCCGCGAGTCAGCCCCGTCAGGCAGCCACGCGCGTAGGGGTCCCAATAGGGCGCGCCCAAGCCCACAAAGGCAGGCACGAGATAGACACCGCAGGTATCGGGAACCTCTCTGCAAAGTCCTTCCGTTTCCCCTGCGGAGGAAATCAGCCCCAATTCATCGCGCAGCCACTGGATTGCCGCGCCTGCAACGAAAATAGAGCCCTCCAGTGCGTAGGTGATTTTGCCGCCCAGACCCCATGCAATCGTGGTGACTAAGCCATTTTGCGAGGAAACGGGCTTGTCCCCTGTGTTCATCAGCAGAAAGCCGCCTGTGCCAAAGGTATTTTTGGCGGTGCCGGGGGAGAAGCACGCCTGCCCGAATAAGGCAGACTGCTGATCGCCTGCCGCCCCTGCAATCGGGATGCTTTCGCCAAAGAGAAGGGGGAGCGTGCTGCCGAAAATGCCGCTGGACGGGCGCACCTCGGGCAGGATGGAACGCGGGATTTCCAGTAGATTCAGAAGCTCGGTATCCCATTCCAGCGTATGGATATTGAACAGCATGGTACGGGAGGCGTTGGAATAATCGGTGGCATGAACCTGTCCGCCGGTTAGATTCCAAATTAGCCAAGTGTCAATGGTGCCGAAAAGCAGATTGCCGCTTTCTGCGAGTGCCTTTGCTTCGGGAACATTTTGCAGAATCCAGCGGATTTTTGTTGCGGAGAAATAGGCATCAATCAAAAGCCCTGTTTTTTGACGGATTTTTTCGGTGTAGCCCTGCTCCTGCAAAGAATCGCAATAGGGTGCGGTTCTTCTGCACTGCCAGACAATGGCATGATAAATCGGCTTGCCGTTGCGCTTGTCCCAGAGGATGGTGGTTTCGCGCTGGTTGGTGATGCCAATAGCGGCAATTTCCCTTGCGGAAATGCCAAGCTTGGCAATGGCATCGCGCGCAACCGAAAGCTGTGTTTCCCAGATTTCCAGAGCGTCATGCTCCACCCAGCCGGGGTGGGGATAGTATTGCTGAAATTCCTTCTGCGCAACGCTTTTCATCTGCCCGTTCTGGTCGAAAAGAATCGCGCGGGAGCTGGTTGTGCCTTGGTCTAAGGAAAGAATGTATTTCATGGGGAGCCCTCCTTTTTCTCAAAAAATTAGTATTGATTTTAGTATAGCAAAAAGCAAAGGAGGGAACAAGCGAACAGAAAAAAAGAACCCCCGCAGGCAGTGCGGGGGCATAGGCTGTAGACAAAGTAATTTTGAGGCGGCGGAAGGGTTTGGGAAACAAATCCGTTTCCCAAATGGAATCCGCAGTCGGAATTCACTTCCGGCGAGGAAAACAGCGAGTTTCAAGGCTTTTAAGCTGATGGAACTCGTCTGTTTATTCCTCTGTCTTAGCAAGTCGAAATCCTGATTTCGACTTAGGATTATCTCATATAGGGGTTGGTTCTGCGTTCTGTTTTCAGCGTGGTGGCAGGGCCATGACCGGAATATACCTGATAATCCCCGGGGAGTGCGGCGAGCCTTTTCAGGGATTTTTTGATATCATCCCAATCGCCGGTGGGGAGGTCTGTTCTGCCGCAGGAGCCCTGAAACAGGGTATCGCCGCTGAAAATGATATCCTTGCCGATAAAGCAGATGGAGCCTACCGTATGTCCGGGGGTTTCCATTACGTCAAATTCCATATCGCCGACGGTTACCTTATCGCCCTCGGAAACCAGAATATCGGGGTGAACGATGATGGGGCCGCCGACAAACTGGGAACAGTTGAGCGCAGGATCGGTGAAGACGGGCATTTCCTTTGCCGCGCCGACGATTTTACAGCCGAAATGTGCGGCAACCTCGTTGACGGAGCCGATATGGTCATAATGTCCATGGGTCAGCAGAATATGTGTAACCTTGAGATGATTCTGTTCTACATACTGATATAAAGGTGCAGGGCTGCCGTCGCAGTCGATGATAGCGGTGATACCGTTGTCATCGGAAATCACATAATTATTTGTGCCGACGGAACCTGCAGCGTAGCAAGCAATTTTCATGGGAAGTCCTCCTTGGTGTGTTTTTTCAAATTATAGCAATCCTAAGGGGATTTTGCAACCAAAAGGCGAGGGGGAATTGTAAGAAAGTCTTAAGAAATGGGGCGCGGGTTTTGTGCTATAATCCAAATAAAGGGAAAGTGGCGGTTGGACAACATTAGTCATTCGCCCGTTTAGAACTCTTTCGGCGAAACAGAGGATTTCTTCCTTACTTTTTATGCTAAAAAGTAACAAAAACTTGGAACCCGTTTCGTAATGGGTTCCAAACCTCCGCAGACGAGGAAAGGGACACAAGGTTTCCCTTTCCAAACCCTTCCCCACAGTGCCGGAAACGACAGGGAGAAAGGCGGCGCAGGTGCGCCTGAAAGGAACAATAAATCGGTATTTCTTGGGAGGAATATATATGGTTGGAAGAATTTATCACGTTGGATTAACAGTTTCTGATTTGGATCGCTCGATTGCTTTCTACAGAGACATCCTTGGTCTTGAGTTTCAAGGAGAAATTTTTATGAAAGGCGAAGAAACAGATAAAATGTTTCGTAGAGCAAATTGCAAAGCAAGAGTTGCATATTTGAATGGCTCCAAGGCTATTGAAGCACCGCCGGTCGAACTGATTCAGTTTGTAGACGGCGAAATCCATAAAGAACAATCCGATTTGTTTACGACATCCATCTCAGAAGTGTGCTTCTACACGGATGACATAGATTCTGTCTACAGAACCCTGATTGAAAATCATGTGGAGTGCTTGTCTGAACCGCAGTATTTCGATTTTAGAGCAGATGGATTTGGGGAAAGTCGAGCTTTTTATTTCAGAGATCCAGATGGTATCATCCTTGAGATGATGCAGCCTCTTTGATAAGAAGCCATAGGTGCGGGAAAATGGCAAATTCTAATTTTATAGAGGAATCTTTTATGGAGGTATCATGGTGACAAAAATTTTATTGATAATTATGCTGGTTCTTTATGTTGCTTTGCTGATTATGCGATATAAGAAGAAGGACAATCCGAAAATCGAAGGGGGTGTGCAGGTTGTGCAGGGGATACTGTGGTCTCTCATTGCGGTTGACAACTGGGCGGAACGTTCCATTGGAATGAGAATTGTTTACATAATCATCATTCTTATGTCGTTTATAGCCGGAATAAAGGAGCTTTATAGATGCAGGCAATAATTCTTTGTTCAATCAGAGAAATGAAACAAAGAAAGGGCGTGAAAGCACAAAAAAGAAATGGTTGGAGCAGATGGCAGTAATGGAAAAGACGGCATATTTTGCGGAAAGGAGAAAATGCAGATGAGTGTATATTATAGTATCGGAAGTATTTTATTGGGGTTGGCGGCATGGTGGATTCCATACGCGGCGCGAGGTAAGGTCAGAAATTTCGGCGGCTTGAGTAAATATGTTTTTTTAAGCTTTTGCTGCTGTGTGGCGGCGCTTTTTCTACAGTTTCTGGAGATTCGCTACCGTGTGCAGATTAGGGATTTTGCAGGGCTGATGGATACCATCGGAGCGATTGTGGTTGCTGCGGTTGTGCTGATTATGGGTACCTTTGGCATGAATGGTGTGGTATATTTATACGTTCGGGAGAAATTTGAAGCAGTAAGATAGGAAAGGCGGCGCGGGTGCGCCTGAAAAGTGGCGGTTGGACAACATTAGTCATTCGCCCGTTTAGAACTTTTACGGCAAAACAAGGCGTTCCATCCTTACTTTTTATGCTAAAAAGTAACAAAAACTTGGAACCGGTTTAGGTGTGTCCCAATAAGAAAATATGAAGAAGATGAAATAGCTGAAAGACTGCGGATATAAGGAAGTTTCCCGCAGGCATCCTTTGACTTAGGCTGTCAAGGGAAACTGACGCAGTAGCTGTAACTTTCAGCATTTCAGAATTCAGGGTTTCTTATCTGGGCGCACCTTCTGTAATGGGTTCCAAACCTCCGCAGACGAGGAAAGGGCAACGAGGTTTCCCTTTCCAAACCCTTCCCCGCAGTGCCGGAAACGGCAGGAAGAAAGGCGGCGCAGGTGCGCCTGAAAGGAACGATAAATCGGAAATTTGATGGGATGGTGATATTAATGAAAAAGATAAGGGCAGTTATGCTATCGTTGCTTGCTTGTACGGTTCTGCTTGCAGGGTGCAACACTTCCCCCGAAAGCAATGAAGAACAGCCCTTAAAGGTATATTCATTTAGCGGAGAAAATGAATATATTTCTGTGTCAAATGGTGTAATTATTTTAGATGGCAAAGATGAAATTTGCTATGGTGGCGATTTGAAAGTGATGTCAGACGATTTTTCTGATATTACCACATATTCAACTACCATTTATATCAATGGAAGTGAAAAAGAAATTTTGCTCTCTAATGGTGTTGATGATCAGACCGGTGGGACAATAGATGTTTCCGGAAATATTGGAAAAATTTCCGGGGACATTCTCGGAGATAGTGATGATAAGTTGACTGATAATTTGTGGTTTGAATTGAAAACAACTAATTTGAGCGGAGAAGAAAACACTTATCAGGTACAATTAGAGACAACTGAAATCACAAAGGAAGTCAAAAAGTAACTTCTAAATTCGGATTTGAAAGAGGTGTTCGGATGAAAGCAAAGCGTATTATTTTATGCGTGGCAGTGGTCTTTCTGGCAGGGATTTTGGCTTATTCTACTATACAGAGAAAGCATACCTTTACCCTTTCAAACGAGGGCGACGGCGTGAAAGCAGAACAGATACAGCCGCTCTTTGGGACGGTAAGGGTAAGCGGTGATAGCGATACGGATGTGGTTTTTACCGATGTTGAAACAGGAGAGAAATACACAATCGGATACATTACGCATGGCATGACGGAAAAAATCAAACTCGAAAGAGGAAGATGGTACAGTGTTGCGGGCAGTGGTAATCTTACGGTAAAGCCGATAAATGTTCGGGTGGAATAAAGGTCGGCTTTTTTAACCGGTGAAGCACAATATGATAAAATAATCAATAAAAGCGGTTTCCGTTCGGAAACCGCTTTTTTGTAAAGTTTAGGTACACCCTTTACAAAGGGGGAGACAAGGGCAGAGCCTTCGCAATTATTTATTCTTTAAGTATTCATCAATCGCGGCGGCAGCCTTTTTCCCTGCGCCCATTGCGAGGATAACGGTTGCTGCGCCTGTTACGGCATCGCCGCCGGCATAAACGCCCTCTCTTGTGGTCTGGTTTGTTTCCTCGTTGACAACCAGACAGCCCTTACGATTTGTTTCCAGACCCTTTGTGGTGCTGCGAATCAGGGGGTTCGGGGAGGTGCCGAGAGACATGATAACGGTATCTACATCCAGCACATAATTGGAGCCTTCGATGGGGATGGGGCTTCTTCTGCCGCTGGCATCGGGTTCGCCAAGTTCCATTTTCAGGCATTCAATGCCGCAAACCTGACCATTGCCGTCATTAAGAATCTGTACGGGGTTTTCGAGCAGGTGGAATTCAATGCCTTCCTCCTTTGCGTGATGCACCTCTTCCAGACGGGCGGGCATTTCCTTTTCGGAACGGCGGTATACGATATAAACATGCTCCGCACCCATACGCTTTGCGCATCTTGCCGCATCCATGGCAACGTTACCGCCGCCGACAACAGCGACTGCCTTGCTGTTGCGGATGGGGGTATCATATTCGGGCAGATATGCCTTCATCAGATTGATTCTTGTCAGGTATTCATTTGCGGAATAAACGCCGACCAATGCTTCGCCGGGGATACCCATGAAGGAGGGCA
>OHAS01002997.1_pt1 | contig 11546 bp, 8 predicted proteins | sample 1577131 | NCBI WGS metagenome assembly OHAS01 (sample SAMEA3541566, study PRJEB24748) | human gut metagenome | biome: human gut; feature: human-associated habitat; material: faeces | place: China | collected 2012
GGATGAGCCGGAATGAGCTGTATCGAACTGCTTTGCAAAATGCGGTGAGTGCCGTGCCGGCAGATTATTTTACAAAACAAAATCATTCTATGAAAGAAATCATAAGTTCACTGCAGGAAAGTCTCTTGGAAAAAGGCACTGATTTTTTTGTGTACAATAAAAAGAAGAAAACGATTTTTTCTTCGACGAAAAAAACAGAAGACGTTTCTTTGTTAGAAAATGTTGATAAGTCCCACAAAATTTATCAGGTCTGTCAAAAAGGTGAAAATTATTATCTGCGGACAGTCAGTTATTTATTTGTGACAGCGGATATGAATGGATATTATATTGAGACGCAAACGAATTTGCAGGAAATTTTTCAAAAGCGGGATGACATGACAAAGATGTATCATTACATCGTTTTGATTGTTTTGATATGCTGCGCGGTTTTGTCGTTTGTGATTTCGTATCTATTAACCTATCGGGTTCGAGCGCTGTCCGTGACGGCGCGGGCGTTTGCCGGCGGGCAGATGGAAGAACGTGCTAAAATCCGGGGAACGGATGAAATTGCAAAGCTTGCCATTGACTTTAACCAGATGGCAGATGAACTTCAGGAAAAAATGGAGCAGTTGGAGGAACACGTAAAGAGCCAGGAAGCGTTTACCGCTGCATTTGCCCACGAATTGAAAACACCACTGACGTCGATTATTGGTTATGCGGAATTGCTCCGCTCGATGTCTCTTTCAAAAGAGGAAGAACTGACGGCGGCAAACTATATTTTTTCACAGGGAAAACGGTTAGAATCACTCTCGTATAAATTGCTGGAATTGTTTGTTTTGCAAAAAGGTGAAATTTCTTTTTTGCCGGTAAATGTAGGAGAGGCGATTGAAGAGGTCAAACAGATTACAGCACAGGGACTTCAAAAAAAGGAAGTTATTTTGGAGGCATCATTTGATGAGGCAGTGCTTTTGCTGGAAAAAGATTTATTTATTTCCTTTTTAGTAAACTTGGTGGATAATGCTGCAAAGGCATCGCAGGCCGGCGGGCATATCCGGCTGACTGGTAAATGTGAAGAAAACCGCTATGCCATTACGGTAAGAGATGAAGGAAAAGGAATTCCGGAAAGCGAGATTAAAAATATTTTGGAGCCTTTTTATATGGTTGACAAATCTCGCTCCCGCAAAGAGGGTGGAGCAGGACTTGGTATGACGCTTTGTGCTGAAATTGTCCGTTTGCATCATGCAGAATGGAAAATTGAAAGCAAAGAAAATGAGGGAACAAAAATTACGATTTGGTTTTCTTTGGAGGGCGAAGAATGAAAAAAGGAATCAGAATTTTTTTGATGATTGTGGTGGTCGTTTTAGTTTTTGCCGGTGTACAGTGGGTGCCAAATATCGTGAATCAAATGCAGGAAAAAAAGGATTTAGGGCAGGCTGTGATTACGAAAGATTCAACATCGAAAAAGAATATAGGAATGCAATTATCGTATGCCGAAAAAATGGATATTTTGTCGGCATCGCCAAATCAGCTCTATTTGTTTAAAACGAAAAATAAAAAGCAGCTTTTGGAATACGATGGCAAATTTTTTGAAAAGCTGAATACACAATTGAAAAAATTTACGGAGTTAAAAATTATGGATTTTTCAAGGTTATCCAAAAATCTTGAAAAAAGTTTCAAACAGGCATCGTATTATTCGATTCAGCAGGAGTACGGAACCAATGGATTTCCAATTTGGATTTTATCTTTTTCATATAAAAATTCCGATTATTGGATTGGGTTTGATTTGGCACTTGAAAAGATTCTATATTTTAGTGCTGAGGGAGGAGAACCATTAAAATTTTTAACTAGAAATCATGTATCGGAGAAAGCAGGGGCGGCGAAATTTATAAAAAGAATTAAAAGGAAATTAGAAGAATATTATGGTGCAAAATGGGAAAAAGAAAGTTACAGCCATGATATGATTGCCAGGTTAATATTAGTTCAAAATATTGCCGTTTTTTCCAATAAGAACAATAGTGTTGTTCCTGTGAGAACCGTAATATGGGAAAATCCGACTGCCGGCAAATACAGTAATATAAAGATTAGTTTAGCAGGAATCGCATCGGAGGATGATTTTGATATGTCGGGTTCTTTATATTCAAATGGTTATGCGAATTCAGCCATGGTGAAATGATACAAAAAAGATACCTTCTTTTGGGCAAAAAGATACAAGTTCATTTTATGATTGTATCGTAGTCTGAAAGGAGGTTTTTTTGTGAGTAAAAGAAGCAGACGATACTTAATTATAATTCTGGTTTTTGTTCTTTTCTTTGACAGCATTTTAATTGGCATGTATTTGATGATTGATGCAAAAGGAGATAAGACAGAAAACCAAAATAGGATGAGGATGGGGCAAGTGGAGCAGAAGGTAGAATCCGTAAAAGTAACAAAGCAAGAAAAAGAAAATTCACTTTTGGTGTTAGTAAACAAAGACAACAAAATGCCGGAAGATTTTCATCTGCCTTTGGTTCGTCTGAAAAATGGAAAATTTGTCGCAGAAAAAATGTATGCCTCACTTAGGGCTATGTGGTTTGATTGTGAAAGGGAAAATCCGGGTTACTCAATTGTTGTTTCCAGTGCTTACCGCAGTCATGCAAAACAAAGCAAGCTTTTACAAGAGGAAATTCAAAAAAATGAGCGGCTGGGAATGAGTCCAAAAGCTGCAAAAAAGGATGCGCTCCGCACGGTTGCACCACCCGGATTTAGTGAACATCAAACAGGACTGTGTGTGGATATCACGGCAAAGAATTTTCAATTATTAAACCGCACACAGGAGAATACGCCGGAGAACAAATGGTTACAAAAGCACTGTAAAGATTATGGATTTGTGCTTCGTTATCCAAAAGGGCGTGAAACAGTAACCGGCTATTCGTATGAGCCGTGGCATTTTCGTTATGTAGGAAAAAAAGCCGCAAAAGAAATTACGCGGCGGGGCATTACGCTGGAAGAGTATGTCCGGGAGCAGTAGTTAAATATTTGTTGGTGTTTTTTGGGATTGCAGTAATTTAATAGAAACCAAAAAAATACTAACAAACATTTTATCCCACCAACAATTTATGATATGATAAAAACAACCAAATCTATAAAATAGACACATTTACATAAAATATCTACCTATTACTTTTTTTTATGGCAGATTATAATTATTGTGTCGGGAGGTGAAACGATGCTTCGAATGGAGATTGCGCTGATTACAATTTTGTGTTTTGTCGCATATATGTATTTTTCGGCCGAGAGAAAACATACGAAATTACACCGGACATTTTCTATTTTGCTGCTGGTTGTAATCGTTCATCTTGTTTTTGATGCGGTAACGATTTATACGGTAAATCATTTGGAGCAGGTGCCAATCGCAGTAAACGATGCATTTCACCGGGTGTTTGTCGGAACGATGGCAGGTGTTTTGTACATGTTTTACCGGTACATTGCTGCTGTTGTGGAGGAAGAGACCAAGAAGAAAATGATTTTTGACTGGCCGGCGAAAATCTTTTTGATTGTGTTGGAAATCATTGCACTTGTTTTTCCAATTGCATACATACAGACGCCAAATGGAAACTATTCAGCAGGAGCTTATGTGATTGCCAGTTATGGCGGAGTCGCGATTTATCTGGCATTATGTGCAGGAATTTTAATCTGGAACTGGAAGCAGATTCATCCGAAGAAAAGGTTTGCGATTGGAGTAGCACTTTTGGTTGAATTTGTGGTGTGCGGCTTGCAGGGGGCATACCCAACGTGGCTAATCAGTGGAATGGGAATTACATTGATGACGTTGTCCTTTTATCTGACTTTGGAAAATCCGGATATTTTAAAGGCGGAGCTGACCGAGCAGAAAATGTCAATGCTCTATTTAAAAAGTCAGGTGAATCCGCATTTTCTCTATAACACACTCGACACGATACGAATTCAGGCGCAGCTTAATGGGGATAATAAAGTAGCGGCTTTATTGATGCGATTGGTCGATTTTTTTCGCATCAGTGTGAAAGTGGACAGACAAATGGTAGCACTTGATGATGAGTTAGAGCTTTTGGGAGCTTACATGGATTTGATGTGTTACCGATATCCGAATCTTCGGTGTGAGTATGATGTTGACCCGGATTTGGGAGGATGTCTTGTTCCGAATTTTATTTTACAGCCACTTGTTGAAAATAGTTTGCTGCATGGTCTGAAAAACAAAGGGTACCGGGGGGAGGTTGTCATTACGGCAAAAAAAGAGGGGAATGCAATCGAAATCCTGATTCGCGACAGCGGAAGTGGATTTACGGATGGCAGGAAAGATATCATTGATGAGATGCTTCTTCACTACGACAAGAAGCAGGCAAAACTAGAGGGAAACAGCATTGGTATTTTAAATGTGCAAAAAAGAATCAAATTGCTGTGTGGTCCAAAGTATGGACTCAGTTATATGGAAAATGAAACCGGCGGAGTGACGGCACGATTACTGCTGCCGCATGAGGAGGACGCAAAATGAAAAAACTGCGAGTGCTGCTGGTCGATGACGAGATAATGATTCGGGAAGGGTTTAAAAAGTTGTTTGACTGGGAAGCCCATGAGTGTGTCGTTGTCGGCGAGGCAGCGGATGGAATGGAAGCAATTACAAAAATTGATGAGGAGCAGCCTGATATTGTGATTATGGATATTAATATTCCGATTATTAACGGCCTGAAAGTGATTCAGTTAAGCCGGGTGAAATATCCGTCCATGGCTTTTGTGATTGTTTCCGGTTACGATGATTTTTCATATTGCAGGGAGGCTCTGCGGCTGCAGATTACGGACTATATTTTGAAGCCGGTCAATTACGAGGAATTTGGCTCTTGTATTGACCGGGTGAAAATTAGTCTCTACAATAACGAAGTAAAGGAAAAACCGGTTGTGAAAAAAGAACGTGTCATAACCGGAATTACAAAATATATGCAGGAACATCTTTCGGAAGACGTTAGTTTGCATATTCTTTCGGAAGAATTTCATTTAAATTCGCAGTACATCAGTCAGTTATTTAGAAACGAAATAGGAGTAAATTTTCTGACATACCTTACAAACATTCGGATGGAGCACGCAAAAAAACTGCTGCTTTCATCCTCGCTTTCGATTGCGGAAGTTTCAGAGCAGTCCGGTTATGGTGATTACCGCGTGTTTACGAAAGTATTTAAGAAATCAGAGGGAATTACACCATCGCAGTACCGGCGTGACTTCCTTTCCCAATAATTATAAGGAGTGAAAGAAAATGTTAAGAATAGAGAATTTGACAAAAACGTATGGTGAAAAAAGGGCAGTAGATAATCTTTCCCTTCGTATTGCGCCGGGTGAAATTTATGGTTTTATCGGTCACAATGGAGCGGGAAAAACGACAACACTGAAAGCGGTTGTCGGGATTCTTCAATTTGATAAAGGCGAAGTTTTCATTAAAGGAGAATCCATCCGCAAAAATCCGCTTGCCTGCAAACAAAAAATTGCTTATATTCCGGATAATCCGGATTTGTATGAATTTATGACAGGAATCAAATTTTTAAATTTTATTGCGGATATTTTTGGCGTGCCGGAAGAAAAACGGCAGGAGAGAATCCGCAAATATGCTGATTTATTTGAGATGACAGAAAATCTTGCGCAGCCGATTGCTTCCTACTCACATGGTATGAAGCAAAAACTTGCGATTATATCTGCGTGGATTCATGAGCCAAAGTTAATTATAATGGATGAGCCGTTTGTCGGACTTGACCCGAAAGCAGCACACATTTTAAAACAGATGATGCGTGAGGTATGTGATGAGGGAGGTGCTATCTTTTTCTCCACACATGTACTGGAAGTGGCAGAAAAATTGTGTGACAAAGTGGCGATTATCCGAAATGGACAATTGATTCAATCCGGTACCATGCAGGAAGTAAAGGGTGACGACAGCTTAGAAGAGGTATTTTTGGAATTGGAGGGAGAATGATGTTTCGTATACTTTTGAAAAAACAGATGACAGAAATTTTCCGTGCCTATTTTTATGATGCCAAAAAGAACAAAAAACGATCGGTTTTTTCTACCGTTTTGTTCTTTGGTTTTTTCATTATTCTTATGGTTGGTATTGTGGGGGGAATGTTTTTTTATTTGGCAGATTCTTTATGTAAGCCATTTGCCATGGTAAATATGAAATGGCTGTATTTTCTTATTATGGGAATGATTGCAATTGCACTTGGCACATTCGGAAGTGTGTTTAATACCTATTCCGGTTTGTATTTGTCAAAGGATAATGATTTATTGTTGTCCATGCCAATTCCTATCCGGAGTATTCTGACAATAAGGCTTGTCAGCGTGTACTTAATGGGACTCATGTATTCGGCAATTGTGATGCTGCCGGCAGTTATTGTTTATTGGATTGAAGTTGAGGCGACACTTTTGACAATTGTTGGTCCGGTGTTACTGATTTTGTTAATTTCTCTTTTGGTATTAATTTTATCCTGTGTGCTTGGTTGGTGCGTGGCAAAGATAAGCTTGAAGTTAAAGAATAAAAGTTTTATTACTGTGATTTTGTCACTATGTTTTTTTGCTCTGTATTATTTTGTTTATTTTAAGGCGCAGGATTTGATTCAAAATCTTCTTATAAATGCGGCTGTTTACGGGGAAAAGGTAAAGGGGAGTGCATATCCGTTTTATCTGTTTGGAAAAATCGGAGAGGGCGACCTTTTAGCAATGATTCTCTACACGGCTGTCATTGCCGTGTTATGTGCACTGACATTTGTTGTTTTGTCACGGAGTTTTATTAAGATTGCGACTTCGAGCGGCAGTGTGAAAAAGATTGTTTACAAAGAGAAAAAAGAAAAGAGAAAAACGCCTTTTATGGCAATTTTGCAGAAGGAGTTTGGGCGGTTTTTATCGAGTCCGAATTATATGCTCAATTGCGGGCTTGGTGTGATTGCGCTTCCAATTGTTGGTGTTGTCATGCTTTTTAAGGGAAATGATATTTTGGATTTCATGAATATGATTTTCGGAAGCGAAAGAGAGGGCATGCTGATTGTTCTTGTTGTGACTGCACTTAGTTTATTAGCGTCGATGAATGACATGGTTGTTCCGTCGGTATCGCTGGAAGGAAAAAATATTTGGATTGCACAGTCATTGCCGATGGATTTGTGGCAGATGCTTCGTGCCAAACTTAGCGTGCAGCTCTTGCTTACCATCGTGCCGCTTATTGTGTGCGAAATCTGTTTTGTATTTGTGATGCCAAGTCATGGGATAGAAACTATTCTTGGTTTGATAGTGCCGATTGTGTTTGCAATCTTCCTTACATTGTTTGGATTGTTTCTTGGATTGCAGATGCCAAATCTATCCTGGACAAATGAGCTGGCGCCGATTAAGCAGAGTCTTAGTGTTGTGATTTCGATGTTTGGTGGATGGGTTGTTTCCATAGTGCTGTCGGTGCTTTATTATACGACGGCGTATCCAATGGGAGTTTCTTTGTATTTTGCGGTGATTTTGGTTGCATTTGCGATAGCAAGTGTGGTACTTTGTATATGGTTGAAAAAGAAGGGAACAATTATTTTTGCCAATTTATCAGCGTAAAGTGAGAAAGGGAAGCATTATGAGCAATGGATTTGTTATGATAACGGGAGCAAGTTCCGGGATAGGAAAAGCGTTTGCCGCGCAGTTTGCAAAAAAAGGTTATGATTTGATTCTGGTGGCGAGACGGAAAGAACGATTGCAGGAACTCGCAGAGGAATGGACGAAAAAGGGACGCAAATGCTTTGTTCTGACGGCTGACCTTGCGAAGAAAAAAGAATGCCGCAAGATAATGGATGAAGTAGAAAAATTACCGGTAAAGGTATTTATTAATAATGCAGGTTTTGGCGACTGCGGCAGTTTTTTAGAGACGGATTTAAGTAAAGAAATGGAAATGATTCACGTCAATATTCGTGCGATGCATTTTCTTATGAAGCAGATGCTCTGCCAGATGGAAAAACAGGGAGAGGGCTCGATTCTAAATGTTGCATCTTCTGCAGGACTCCTCCCAGCCGGGCCCTATATGGCGACCTATTATGCAACAAAATCGTATGTCACAAGTCTTACGCGTGCCGTGGCACTTGAATTAAAGGAAAAGAAAAGTAATGTGTATGTGGGTGCACTCTGTCCGGGACCGGTTGACACCGAATTTAATAAAGTGGCAAATGTAGAATTTGCGATACCGTCCATCACACCAACATACTGCGCTTCTTATGCAATTCGTAAAATGGAAAAACGAAAAATTGTAATTGTCCCGAAAAATAAAATGAAAGTGCTTGCCTTTATCAGTAGAGTTCTGCCGCAGAGCCTGGTCATCCGCATGACCGCACGGCAGCAGAAGAAAAAGAGGAACTGGTAGGAATTTTGGGGGGTTTGTAAGTCAGAAAAAAGCTTTGCGTCTTGTGGGCGCTTCCGCTCGTTGAGTGCGTAACGGTATGGGCACTGAAACTACCAGTGCCACATACCGACGCACTCAAAACCCACTCGCCGCAAAGTTTTTCTACGGAATTACTGGAATACAAAAGAACTAGCTGCGAACATTTGGCGCAAACCAGCCAAAATTCTAAATAGATTTTCCTCAACCACTCACCACAAATGATAATATTTTTAATTTTGTTAATTAATATGATTCCCATAAAAAGAAAGCACCCTGTCATGGGTACTTTCCTATGATTTAAGCCCTACATATAGCACATCACTTTTCTCACCCCGCCTTTTTTATTAGGTATCTTTATTTCACTTGATATTTTTTTGCCAGCGTCTGATATCCTTTTTTTGTTACCTTTATTACAATCTTCGTTTTTTTCTTCAGTTTTGTTTTCAACTTAACAGTAAATTTCTTTCCCTTAACCGAAGCTTTTTTATATGCTTTTTTTCCAACCTTAACCTTCACAGTTGCCTTTGATATAGACACTTTACCATAAATCTTCTTTGTATTCTTTTTACATCTTACACCAAGCAACTTTATCTTTTTCTTTACAGAAGACCCAAATGTTTTTTTCTGATTCATATTATCTGATAATCTTGCGTTTTTTGATGAATTACTTGTTAATATAGGTTTTTTCGACACAACAGGAGTAGCAGTTGGCTCAACCGACTGCATAGGTGTTACTGTTATTTGCGGTCTATCTGTCTCATTCGAAGCTACAGTACCCGACTTTTCCCATGCATAAGAAGAAAGATTAATATGCAACGCCGGACGCACACCATAAGTATAATAGCAAGCACTTTTACCACCAAAATTACCACCACCATCAGTATAAACATACTGAACACTATCAGCATGATAAATGCTCGGCGAACGCAGCCACCAATAGCAATACAAACCCTCTGAATTCCCGCCATTAACTTTCACATAGTCACTGGTCTTAGCTTGTCTTGTATTAGATTCTTCTCCAAGCTCTGTATCAAATCCATAAGTAGAATTGCTTGCTTCCTTCTCCGATAGCAAATACACCTTATCCTTAGTATCATTTCCTCCCTCTACCTTATATTCTTCTCCATCCACATCTTTCCATACACTATCTTCATTAACTACCGTCGTTTCCTTTATAGCCTGCTTTTCCTTCTCAGTAAAAGCAGTATTACAAAAACCTTCATTTAGCCACTTGCGCAATGTGCAAGTTTCCCATGTAACATCTTCATCTTCTTCATGATATAGTTTCGCATCCAGACATCGATCAGCTAGCAAAAATGCATCATCCCCGTCCACTGACAACACACGCCATTCAATTGGGTTTTGTTTCCACGATGCTGTCTGATTATAGTTTCCTAACCAAATACAGTCCCAAGTAGTAACACCATCTTTCTCCCTTGGAGCATGAATTCCGTCTGTCTGCGCCGTAGCATTTCCTTCTGAGTCTACTTCTCCAGCATCCCGAATAATTGAAGAGGACAAATTAACATGCAGTGCAGGACGCACACCATAAGTACCTCTAGGAATAGAATACTCACTATATATGCCCCAACAAGCATTACCTGAACTTGTAACAAAGTCAGAAATGTACCCAGGTGAACGAAGCTGCCAATAACACCACTCATCATAGTAAAATATATCATTTACTTTCGCATAATCACTAAATCTAGCCTGTCTAGTTTTCGATATCTCTAAATCAAAACCATACGCAGCATTCTCCACTTCCTTCTCCGATAACAGATATACTCTATCCTTTGTATCATTTCCTCCTTCTACTTTATGTTTATAACCATCTGAATCCTTCCACACACTATCTTCATTAACTACCGTCGTTTCCTTTACAGCTTTCTTTTCCTCTTCAGTAAAAACAGTGTTATAAAACTCCTCATTCAACCACTTACGCAATGTGCAGTTTTCCCATGTGATTTTTTCATCTTTTTCATCGTGATATGCTCTTGCATCCAAACACTGGTCAGCAAGCAAAAGTGCATCATCTCCATCTACCGATAACACGCGCCATTTAATTGGCTCTGCCCGAAAAGTACCCTCTTGATTATAGCTGCCAAATTTAATCTTATCCCATGTTGTCACCCCATTCGCCACTCTCGGACTTTGAATTCCATAATTCTTTCCATCTGCCATAGCATTATTTTTCGGAAGTGCAATACCTGTAAGCAGAACCACTCCAGCCAACACAATACCGATTGCTTTTTTCCACTGTTTCATATTTTTTCCTCCTAAACTATTCAATTAATATATAAAAAATACATGCAAGTTCCTTACGGACAATGCATGTATCTTTTATTCTATGTTTTCTATTTTCATTTTGAACGTACAAGCTGCGAAAATACATCGGCAGCCGCTTCCTATAGAACGATGACAGGTTGTAAAAAAGTAGCCGGAATACCATTGGACGGCGGATCGGATGGCTTACTACTCCTATTAAATCAAAATATTCCGGAAAATTATGATGTCTACTACAATGGTTGGGACAGAAGCAACACGGCTGCCAAATCAGGTGTAGGCATTCATCATCCGGCAGGAGATTATATGAAAATATCAACATTCAACAAAGAGGTGACTACCGGAACCTGGTATGGCATCGATAGTGTAATCGGAGCGACAAGAGCACACTGGAACGTTATATTCGAACAAACAGCCAACGGACATAGCGTGACTGAGGGCGGTTCATCCGGTTCTCCGCTTTTCAACCAAAATAAATTGATTGTCGGAACACTTAGCGGAGCCATTTCCTCATGTGAAAAACCAAACCAGTCCAATACATACGGTAAATTGTATTATCACTGGAATAAATACAGTGATAATGATACAGCCCGGATGGATGTCTGGCTAGATCCACTCGGAACGGGCGTCACCTCGTTGCAGGGAATGACGCAGGATGGGAAAACGATCGGAAACGAGTATGAAAGTCCGACTGATTTGAAATACAAACAGATCTCCACGGATGAGATTCAACTGACATGGAATGCCCCAGTCCTCGAAAAAATAGCTGGTTGGGGATCACAAGATCGTTATCAACAGTTCGGTCTCGGAGGAGATCCATTCTATTTCGCTCAGAAATGGTGCTGTTCTGTAAAGCCTCTTTTCAAAAGCCCCTCTTTATGAGTTTCTGTCAAAG
>OHAS01002999.1_pt1 | contig 11535 bp, 9 predicted proteins | sample 1577131 | NCBI WGS metagenome assembly OHAS01 (sample SAMEA3541566, study PRJEB24748) | human gut metagenome | biome: human gut; feature: human-associated habitat; material: faeces | place: China | collected 2012
GCGGTCTGGAAGAGGGCGAGCTTGTAGAAGAAGTGAACCCCGATTATGACCCGGTATTTTGCTCCTCGAGAAGGGCTGTAAAAGCGAGAAATTTCGAACGTATAAAACCAGTGTTGAGGGTTTTTCGCCGGCGCGGAACGTGCTAGCATACTCCGCATAAGCGTTGATGGGGACGAGTAGTCGGCCGTCCGCATGCTACAGAGAGCGGGGAGCGCTGAGAACCCGTGCATGCGACCGATGAAAATCACCCCGGAGCTGCGGTCCCAACGGACGTGCCGCGCAGGTTCGTCTTAGTAGATATCGCCGAGATGGTCGTCGATACAGGCCAGCCGAGTAACGGATGCGAGCGCGCGGCGACGCGGGTGAGGGCATCTAAGCTGGGTGGTTAAGCGAAGAGCTTTTGCGGGCGTGTAGTCCGTTTTGTTGCGCTTCGTCCCAGCTTGTAGGGACGGGCGCCTTTTTGGTGCCCAACGGGCGTGCGCGCCCACGACATGAAAGGGGTACCGTGGCAAACGAGTACAAGCAGACGATGAATCTGCCCAAGACCGGTTTTCCCATGCGTGCCGGTCTTTCCAAGTCCGAGCCCAAGCGACTCAAGGACTGGCAGGACAACAAGGTCTACGAGCAGGTTCTGAAGAAGAACGAGGGTCACAAGAAGTTCGTGCTGCACGACGGCCCTCCGTACGCCAACGGTCCGATCCATATCGGCCACGCCATGAACAAGATTTCCAAGGACATGATCAACCGCTACTGGATGATGCAGGGCTATGAGGTTCCCTATGTCCCCGGTTGGGACTGCCATGGCCAGCCGATCGAGCATAAGGTCGAGGAGAAGCTCGGCACCGAGAAGTTCAATCAGACCTCCACGGCCAAGATCCGTGAGCTCTGCAACGAGTTCGCTGTCGAGAACATCGAGCTTCAGAAGGCCGGCTTCCGTCGTCTGGGCGTGCTCGGCGACTGGGACAACCCCTATCTGACGCTCTATCACCAGCATGATGCCGCCGACATCGAGGTCTTTAAGGCCATGTTCGATAAGGGCATGATTTATCGCGGTCACAAGCCGGTTCATTGGTGCAAGCACTGCCACACCGCGCTGGCCGAGGCCGAGATCGAGTACTCCGACGAGACGAGCCCCTCCATCTTCGTTCGCTTTGAGATGACTTCCAAGCCCGCCGGCCTCGAGAACTTCAACGGCCCGGTCGACTTTATCATCTGGACGACCACGCCGTGGACCATCCCCTCCGACCAGGCCGTTTCTCTCAAGCCCGGCGCCGCCTATGTCGCCGTTGAGCACGACGGTCGTGCCGAGGTCATGCTCGAGGACCTGGCTCCCAAGTGCTGTGAGGAGTTTGGCTGGGAGTACACCCCGGTTATGGTCGACGGCAAGCCCTATGTGGTTCCCGCCGAGACCTTCCACCACATCCACTACAAGCAGCCGATCTTTGACGGTGTCGAGGGCGTGGCGCTGCTGGCGGATTACGTCGGTGTCGATGACGGTACCGGTATCGTCCACAACTCTCCCGGCCACGGCGTCGACGACTACTTCGCCTGCCTCAAGGAGGGCATCACCGACATCTGCATGCCGGTCGATGACGACGGCAAGTTCTACACCGGCGAGGAGTTTGGCACCGGTGGCCCCTTCAGCGGTATGGATACCGATGAGGCCAACCCGCACATCATCGAGTTCCTGCGCGAGCGCGGCACCCTTGTCCTCGAGAAGAAGATCACGCACAGCTATCCGCACTGCTGGCGCTGCAAGCACCCGGTGCTCTTCCGTGCTACCGACCAGTGGTTTGTCTCGATGGACAAGACGGGTCTGCGCGAGCAGGCTGGCAAGGAGGTCCGCGAGAACGTCAAGTGGTATCCGGCTCACGCCGCCAACCGCATTGGCGCTATGGTCGAGCAGCGTCCCGACTGGTGCATCAGCCGTCAGCGCAACTGGGGCGTGCCGATCCCCAGCTACACCTGCGCCGACTGCGGCGAGAAGGTCATGAACGACGCCACGCTCGACGCCGTCATCAAGCTCTTCCACGAGAAGGGATCCGACGCCTGGTTCACCGACGCTCCCGAGAGCTACCTGGGTGAGGCCTGCGTCTGCCCCAAGTGCGGCGGCCATCACCTCAAGGCCGATAAGGACATCCTCGACGTGTGGTGGGATTCCGGCGTCTCCTGGAAGGCCGTCTGCGAGTACCGTCCCGAGCTTGAGTACCCGGCGGATGTGTATCTTGAGGGCTCCGACCAGCACCGCGGTTGGTTCCAGAGCTCGCTGCTCACCTCGGTGGGTGCCAACGGCCACGCTCCGTACAAGGCGGTTGTCTCGCAGGGCTTCACCCTCGACGGCCAGGGTCGAAAGATGTCCAAGTCGCTCGGAAACGTCATCGACCCCAATAAGGTCTGCGACGAGATGGGCGCCGACATCATCCGTCTGTGGGTTGCATCTGTCGATACCAGCTCCGACGTGTCCATCGACCACGAGATTCTTGCTCGTACGTCCGATGCCTACCGTCGTTTCCGCAACACGCTGCGCTTCCTGCTCTCCGAGCTCGAGGGTCAGTTTGAGCCCGAGACCGACGGCGTCGCCTTTGCCGACCTGCTGCCGCTCGACAAGCTCATGGTTGCCCGTCTGACCCAGGTTCAGGCCGAGGTCGACGATGCCTACGCCAGCTACGAGTTCCCGCGCGCCTACCGTGCGCTCTACGACTTCGTGGTTACCGAGCTCTCCAACGTGTATCTCGACGCCCTGAAGGACCGTCTGTACTGTGAGAAGCCCGGCTCGCTCGAGCGCCGCAGCGCCCAGACCGTGCTGGCCGAGCTCTTCTCGATGCTCATGCGCGACCTTCAGCCGATCCTGTCCTACACGGTCGACGAGGCCATGGCCTATGCGCCCGCCGGCTGCGTCGATCACCAGAAGTACGCCGCGCTGCTCGATTGGTACAAGTCGCCCATCACGTTCGACGAGGCCAATGAGTTTGAGGGCGTGCTCGAGGCTTCACTCGAGCTCCGTAGCGCCGTGACCAAGGCCCTTGAGGATGCCCGCTCCGCCGGTACCTTCACCAAGAGCCAGCAGGTCCGCGTCAAGGCGGTCGTTCCCGCCGAGATGTACGCGCTGCTGACCGGTGATAAGGCCGTCGACCTGGCCGAGTTCTACATCGTTTCCGATGTTGAGCTGACCCAGGGCGAGGAACTCTCCGTTGCCATCGAGGCAGCCGAGGGCGAGTGCTGCGACCGTTGCTGGAACTATCGCACCACCGTCGGCGAGTACAACGGCCACGCGCATATCTGCAAGCGCTGCGCGAATGCCCTTTAAGGCACGGTAACTCGGCATTTTAGTTATAGGGAGAATTTGGACGCCTTCGGCCCATTTGCTCCGCTGAATAAAAGCGGCATTCTGTTTTTCGGAATGCCGCTTTCGTTTTTAGCTAGTTATTTCGCTTGCGTTGGTGGATATGTCGTGCGCTCTGCGTGTGGCAATATAAGATGGTTACTTACGTTAAACGTAATTCGATGTTCTTGAGGGTAGGGGATTGATTTGGGTCGTACTGGGGATATGACGCCGCCTTTGCGTTGGCGGTTAGGTGTTGCTGGTGGGGTGGCGCTCGTTGTGCTGCTTGTTGACCAGCTGACCAAGCTTGCGGTTCGTGCCGTGGGCGATGCTCTGCATGTGACTGTTATCCCCGGCGTGATCGATTTTCTGTTTGTTCGCAATATCGGAGCCGCCTTTAGCATGGGCGAGGGGCATGGTGTTGCGTTCGCTGCGCTGGCACTTGCTGTCATTATCGCCATTGCCGTGTACTTGCTCCGTGCGCCTCAGCTCGCTCGTCTTGAGGTCGTGGGCATGGCTATGGTTGCGGGTGGCGCCATCGGCAATGCGATCGATCGCCTTGTCTTTGGCTTCGTGACCGATTTTATCGCCACCACCTTCATCGACTTCCCTGTTTTCAATGTGGCCGATATCGGCATCACCGTAGGTGTCGTGCTTGCCCTCATTGGCTACATGTTCTTGAGCCCTGCCGCTCGCGAGGTCGATGCGACCGCCGAGCTCAATGCCCGTGATGAGGCTCGCGCCAAGCGCAAAGCCAAGCAGCGTGGGGAGCGTGCCCGCAAGATTCGCGAAAGGAATGAGCGCTAATGGCCGACATCCATATTCTTGTTGCCGACGATTGCGCTGGTCAGCGTCTTGATGCTTATCTGGGCGCCAATGACGGCTGCCCTACGCGCTCTGCCTGCGCGCATCTGATCGAGGGCGGCGCCGTTGCTGTCAACGGCGAGACCTGCCTGTCAAAAAAGTATGCCGTGCTCGCCGGCGATCGCATCTCGGTCGACTTGCCCGAGCCGCACGATCCGACCGACGTGATTCCCGAGGCCATTCCGCTTGATATCCGCTACGAGGACGACTACCTCATTGTGCTCTCCAAGCAGCGCGGCTTGGTGTGTCATCCCGCTCATGGTCACGAGAGCGGCACCCTTGCGAACGCTCTGGTCTACCACTGCGGCATCGACCATCTGGGCACCGTGCAGGGCGAGGATCGCCCCGGCATCGTGCATCGACTGGACCGAGATACCTCGGGCCTTATGCTTGCGGCAAAAGACGACGACACCCAGCGCGCGCTTCAAAATCTCATCCGTACGCGCACGCTCGACCGTCGCTATATCACGCTTGTCCACGGGCACATCGCCATGGACGAGGGCACCATCAATACCGGTATCGCCCGCTCTACGCGTGACCGTGTCAAGATGGCAGTCTCAGATGATCCTTTTGCGCGCCAGGCCATCACGACCTTCAAGGTGCTCGAGCGCTTTGATTCCACGCGTTTCGACGACGGCTATACGCTTGTCGAGTGTCATTTGTTTACCGGCCGCACGCATCAGATTCGTGTGCACATGCGTCATATCAATCACGCCTGCGTGGGCGATCCGCTCTACGGTAAGTGCGATGCGCGTGCCGACCAGGGTCTGACCAGGCAATTCCTGCATTCCTGGCGCGTGGCGTTTGATCATCCCGTGACGGGGGAGCGCATTGAGTGCCGCGATGAGCTGCCGTGGGATCTTGCCGCGGTTCTCGACGATCTGGCTCCGCGCTCGCTCGGTCGCACGGTCGCTGGAGATGAAATCGTTCCGCAGCTCGGTCTTCTCGAAGCCTAGCCAGTATTAGGTGGTTTCTTGAACTCGGTAAGCCTGCGGTAAGATATACGATTGTTTACGTAACGCGTTGCTGGGAGCCTGCATGCTCGCCTTTTTACAAACCAACACACCCATCGTGATCTTCAACCAGATTGTCGTCACGCTGCTCACGGTCTGCTTTCTGTACCAGGTGGTCTTCTTTGTCATTGGCGCTCTTCGTGGCGAGGTCGCGCCTCCCAAGGCCAAACAACTCCATCGCTATGCTTTCTTTATCGCGGCGCATAACGAGGAGGCCGTGATTGCCAACCTCGTTCGCTCCATCAAGGACCAGGATTATCCGTCCGAGCTCATCGAGGTCTTTGTCGTTGCCGACGCCTGCACCGACAACACCGCGCAGCTCGCGCGCGAGGCAGGTGCCATTGTTTACGAGCGCAATGATCTTGCCCGTAAGGGTAAGAGCTGGGTCATGGACTTTGGTTTTGATCGCATCCTTAACGAGTATCCCGATACGTTTGAAGGCTACTTTATCTTCGATGCTGATAACGTCATATCCCGCGATTACGTGTCCAAGATGAACGATGCCTTTGACCAGGGCTTCCATGTGGTCACGAGCTATCGTAACTCCAAGAATTTTGGCAGCTCGTGGATCTCGGCAGCTAATGCTACTTGGTATTTGCGCGAGGCGCGCTTCCTTAACAATGCGCGTAATATCTGTAAGACGTCTTGCGCCGTCTCGGGTTCGGGCTACCTCATCTCCGCCAGTGTTATTGAGGGCATGCACGGCTGGCAGTTCCACACGCTTACCGAGGACATTCAGTTCACTACGTTCTGCGCTATTCACGGTATTCGCATTGGCTATGCGCCGGCGGAGTTCTTTGACGAGCAACCCGTGACGTTCAAGGCATCCTGGAAGCAGCGTATGCGCTGGACCAAGGGCTTTTACCAGGTGTTTTTTACCTACGGTAAGCACCTGGTCAAATCGACGTTCCGCTATCATCGCTTTGCCGCCTACGACATGTTCATGACGATCGCCCCGGGTATGCTGCTATCGCTGATCTCGATGCTCGCTAATGCGACGTTCTTGATTGTGGGTGGCCTTTCGCATGGTTTCTTGGCTACCGAAGTCGAGATGCAGGCGTGCGCCGCTTCGCTCATTATGACCTTCGCCATGATGTATCAGACGTTCTTTATCCTGGCGCTGCTCACGACTATCTTTGAGTACAAGCACATTCACTGCGCGCAAAAGTGGCGTCTGGTGACCAACCTGTTTACCTTCCCGATCTTTATGTTCAGCTATATCCCCATCACGGTGGCTGCGCTGTTCCTGAAGGTCGACTGGGTGCCGACGCAGCACGCCGTCAACGTCACCCTTGACGAGGTCATGCAAGGCGCCAAATAATCACCACCAAAACCACCACAAAGGGGACAGGCACCTTTGTGGTGGTTTATGTTTTTGCGATGCAACTCGAGGAGGCGTTCGATGGTCTATATCCCGTTTTGGTTGTTTGCTATTGCTGGCGCCGTTATCGATGCTCGTGATCGGCGGTTCCCGAATTCGCTTGCCGGCGCGTGTGCGGTGGCGGCGTTAGCGGGTGTTTGGTTCGATCTCGGTTTGAACACAGCGCTTGACCACGCAGGTCTTGCCGTCATCGTGTATCTTGCTCTCGTGCTGACTGAGTCCCTCTGGCGTCGTCTTCGCCAAACCCCGGGAATCGGCATGGGAGATGCTAAGGCACTCTTCGCGCTTTGCACGCTCGACCCTATGGGTGGCATCGTGGCATTTGCCGCCGCGCTCCTGGTCCTTGCCCTCTCCTGCCTCATCACAAAATCGCGCTCCCTGCCATTACTCCCGTTTTTGGTGCCGATTTTTGCCATAATCGAGGTCGTGGGCTGCACTTTGTAACCGATTGCGCATCCTTCTTAAGGAGCATGCCATGGCAACTAATCAAAAAACGGCCGTCATTAAGGCGCGCATGGACCGTATTCCCTCGGCGTTATCGCCCGAACTTGTCGAGCGCATTGCCGCCGATCGTGCTTCGGGCCATGTCAACCCGTATCGTTGCAACGACGATCAGGTCATTCGTCGTAGTGATCGCGCCGCCGACAAAGGCACGCTTATGCGTCCGGCGTTTATGCGCGATACCGAAAAGATACTTCATCTTCCGGCGTACACCCGCTATGCAGGCAAAACGCAGGTCTTTAGCTTCCGTAGCAATGACGATCTGTCACGTCGCGGTTTGCACGTGCAGCTTGTTTCTCGCATTGCGCGCGATATCGGTCGCGCCCTGGGGCTCAATTGCGATCTGATCGAGGCGATTGGCCTGGGCCACGACTTGGGACACACACCTTTTGGTCATGCCGGCGAGCGCTTTCTCAACGATATCTATCATGAGCGTACGGGGCGTTATTTTTTCCATAACGTGCAGTCGATCCGCGTGCTCGATGCCCTGTACGGCCGCAACGTGTCGCTCCAGACGCTCGACGGCGTGCTATGCCATAACGGCGAGTACGAGCAGCGTGTTTTTGAGCTATCGGACATGGGCTCCTTTGACCAGTTCGACCAGACGGTTGAGGACTGTATCGCCACGGGCTATAGCGCAATTGAGCACCTGCGTCCCATGACGCTCGAGGGCTGCGTCGTTCGCATCTCGGATATTCTTGCCTACGTCGGTCGTGACCGTCAGGATGCGATCGCGGCGGGCCTGCTTTCGCCCGACGCTTTTGATGATGGCCGGGGCGGTGCCTACAACAGTTGGATCCTCACGCATGCCTCCATCGATATCGTTGAGCACAGCTATGGTAAGCCGCGCATCGAGATGAGCGAGGACCTGTTTGAGGAAATTCGCCGAGCCAAGCGCGAGAACTACGAGAAGATCTATAGCAAGGGCGGTATCGAAGGCGATTCCGAAGCGGAGCTGCGCGAGGCCTTCGAAAAGCTCTACGACCGTTGCCTGCAGGATATAAACGAAGGCGACGAGTCCTCTTACATCTTTAAGCACCATATTTCGCGCATTGAGCAGCAGCTTTCCTACTACGATCGCACCTATGCCTGGCAGGACGACAAGGATCAAGCTGTGGTGGATTATATCGCGAGCATGACGGACGGCTATTTCTGCGAGCTGACGAGTAAGCTGTTCCCGGGTCTAAAGTTTCCGCACCGTACCTATATTAACGAACGGTAGTTCGTATCTTTTCGGTATACTGTTGACGAACAAAGCTTTCGATTGATGCATGGGATGGCTATGGACGACCTTTTTTCTGTCTCGACGCGCGAGCGTTCCTTTAAAAATGCGCCGCTCGCGGTGCGCATGCGTCCCAATTCGCTCGACGAGTATGTGGGCCAGCAAAAGGCCGTCGGTAAGGGTTCATGGTTGCGCGCCGCGATCGAGCACGACGTGCTGTCGAGTGTGATTCTGTACGGGCCGGCCGGTACGGGTAAGACGACGCTGGCCCACATTATCGCCAACCATACCAAGAGTGAGTTTGTCGAGGTCAGCGCCGCCACGGGTACTGTGAAGGATCTGCGCCGCGTGATTGACGAGGCAAAGACGCGCCTGAATACCTACGACCGTCGCACCATCCTGTTTATCGACGAGATTCATCGTTTTTCCAAGTCGCAGCAGGATGCCCTGTTGCATGCAGTCGAGAATCGTACCGTCGTTATGATCGGCGCCACGACCGAGAACCCGTACTTCGAGGTCAACTCCGCACTGTTGTCGCGTGGGCGCGTGGTAGAGCTTGAGCACCTGAAGGACGAGGATATCGCGACGCTCATCGAGCGTGCGCTCGAGGCACCGCAGGGTCTGAACGGTAAGTTCTCGGCTGATGAGGATACGGTTAAGACCATCTGCACGCTGGCAGCGGGTGACGCTCGCTCAGCGCTTACGACGCTCGAGCTTGCGAGCGAGATTGCCGTAACGCGTCCCGATACCGAAGGGACGCCAGCGCCGGCGGCGGGGGAGCGTTATCCCATTACCGTGGATGACGTAAAGATTGCCAATCCGCGTCGTGGATTTTCGTATGACAAAAACGGCGACATGCACTACGACATCATCAGTGCGTTCATCAAGTCCATGCGCGGTAGCGACCCCGATGCCACGATCTATTGGCTCGCGCGCATGATTGATGCGGGGGAGGATCCCAAGTTTATCGCTCGCCGTATTATGATTCATGCTTCTGAGGACGTTGGCAACGCCGACCCGCAGGCGCTTTTGGTGGCACATGCCGCGTTTAAGTCTGCCGAGGTCATTGGCTATCCCGAGTGCCGCATTAACCTGGCTCAGGCTGCACTCTATGTGTGTTTGGCCCCTAAATCCAACGCGTGTGAGGCTTCGATCGATGCGGCGCTGGCCGATATCCATTCTAGTGGCCTTCGCGAGGTGCCGAGTTATCTGCGCGATCGCCATCGCCCGGGCAGCGATGAATACGGTGTGTATAAGTATCCGCACGATTATCCCGAAGGCTGGGTCGACCAGCGCTATTTGCCCGAAGGCTTAGAACGCGGTGCATTTTGGCAGTCTGCCGGCCGCGGTTGGGAAGAATGGCGCGTAGAGCAAAGCGAACGCGACCGCAGCGGGAATGCACCGAAGTAGCTGCTGATAATTTTGTCTCACGTTGCTGCTCTTGGCATGTTCGGTCCCCTTTGGGGTACCATGGAAAGCGTTTGTATTTCGATTCCTTTGGGAGGCTTGTATGAGTCCCATTCAAATCGCCTTGCTGCTGCTTGCCGTTGCCGGCGTGTGGGCTATCGTTGAGCTTGCGCTCACCCTGCGCAAAACCCGCACCGTTGTCGACTCGCTCGACAAGACGGTAACCGACCTCAACAATACGATTGCCGAGGCGCAGCCCGTGGTGGCAAAGCTTGATGGCGCCGTTGACGAGCTTACGCCGGCACTTGCCCAGATGGAGCCGCTCCTCAAGTCGAGCAAGACTGCCGTTGATGCTCTGACGTCTAACCTCGTTGAGGTTGAGGCGGTCGTTCGCGACATCTCCGAGGTCACGGGCAGCGTGGCTGAGGCCAGCAATGCCGTATCGAGCGTGACTGATTCTGCTGCTGGCGCCGTGCAGAAGCTCTTCAATAAGGTGAAGGCTCCTGCAGCCGACGCCGATCGCAAGCTCGCCGCTGCCGCCGCCGAGGCCGAGCAGCCTACTGAGCGCGTTCTGATTGGCGATGACGATGCCGCTGCTGACGACGATGATGTTCAGAAGCCCGCTGCTAAGCCTGCTCAGTATTACACTTATACGCCTGCCGAGACCTCCGAGGAGTCCTGCGATGAGTAGCGAAGCAACCTGCCCCATTACGCTGAGCGTTGCCGGTGATCCGCGTCTCGCGCGCTTGGTGCGCATGACGGCCGCCAACGTCGGCGCCCTGTGCTCTATGTCCGTTGATCGCATCGAGGACATTCGTATGGCTGCCGAAGAAGCCTTCATCTTTGGCTGCACGGCTGTTGATTCCGACGATATCTCGATCAAATTCGATGTCGACGAATCGCATGTGGGCATGACCTTTACCTTTGGCGACCAGGCGACTGTCGATGAGGATGACCAGGCTGCCGTGTATGCCGAGCTCATTTTGGCGAGCGTGTGTGACTCTTACGAAAAGACTACAGCGCCCCTAACGCTTTCCCTCGACCTCAAGGCGGATATCTAATATGACCGAACGCTCCCGGAGCGGCAAGACCGCTTGGGACAAGGAGAAAACCCGCGAGCTGTTTCGTCGTTATAAGGAGACCGGTGATCCGGATGCTCGCGAGCAGCTCGTCATGTCCCATATGAACCTGGTAAGGTTTCTTGCCAACAAATTCAAGAACCGCGGCGAGCCGCTCGATGACCTTTTGCAGGTCGGGTACTTGGGCTTGCTCAAGGCTATCGACCGCTTTGACCCTGAGCGCGGGCTCGAGTTCACGACGTTTGCCACGCCCACCATCTTGGGCGAGATTAAGCGCCACTTCCGCGACAAGGGCTGGAGTGTGCGCGTGCCGCGTCGTCTGCAGGAGCTCTCGGCCAAGGTCAACCAGGCTACCGATAAGCTCACCAACGAGCTGCAGCGTTCGCCCAAGGTTGAGGAAATCGCCGAATACCTGGACGTGACCGTCGACGAGGTGCTCGAAGCCATGGAGTCGTCCTCGGCCTACACCTCGGTGCCCATCGAGGCCCCCGGTGCGTCCGATTCCGATGATGCGCCTTCGATTCTCGATCGCTATGCCGACGACGACAACGAGCTCGACTTTACCGATGACCGCCTGGTAATCGAGGAAGCCATCCGCGATTTCTCGCCGCGCGAGCGCGAGGTTATCGATGTAAGCTGGCCTTTGCTTGTCCAGCCTGTACGTTCCTCCCGGCGCAAATCCAGATATTTCCCCAGCAGCTCCGGCAGGGTGGGTTCCTTCGCTTCCTGCAAGGCTTCCAGCAGGG
>OHAS01003004.1_pt1 | contig 11525 bp, 10 predicted proteins | sample 1577131 | NCBI WGS metagenome assembly OHAS01 (sample SAMEA3541566, study PRJEB24748) | human gut metagenome | biome: human gut; feature: human-associated habitat; material: faeces | place: China | collected 2012
TAGGGCCGATTCCCTTTGCCACGATGGTCAACCGGGAATGGGGCTCCACGGGGCAGAACTACCTTCGCTCCCTGCTGGCCCTGGGCTTCCAGGCATTCCTTATCATGGTCTGCGTGGGCATCTACGCGGTGCCAAATTCCGGCTGGCAAAGACATTCGCCACCGGAAAGTGTCATTCCACCTCCGGAGCGGTAGTAATATGGACGATCCTTCTCTACCAGTTCGATCATCTCGCGGACAGTTACGTCTCGTCCCATGGTCTTCACGCCGTCTGGAGTTTTCATTGTCTGGATCTTATATTCCTGGGATTCCGGATTGCAGCACCACTGGCATCTGAGCACACAGCCTTTCAAAAACACAATGGTACGGATTCCAGGACCGTCATGGATGGAATAACGCTGGACGTCGAAAATACGCCCTGTAGTGTCTAAATATTCCATAGATATCTCCATTATACGGAAGTGCCAGCAGACTTCTCTTAACGAAGCCACCAGCAATTCCATTTATATTTTTCGCAGAAAGTTTCCATTCACAGCCACACTTATCATCTCGCTAAGAAGTGAGCTATGGGGCAATTATAACTCTCCTGCATAAGAGTCTGCTGACTTTTGTTTTAGAAGCCCTGCTCAGTTCTTCTGATAATGTCATCCTGCAGAGATTTGGAAAGTGTGGTAAACAGTGCACTGTAACCAGCCACACGTACAACCAGATGCTTATAGTTCTCCGGATGTGCCTGCGCATCGAGCAGGGTCTCTCTGCTTACAACATTGAACTGCATATGCATTCCCTTCTGATCGAAATAGGAACGAATCAGTGCAACAAATTTCTCCAGTCCCTCTCTTCCCGAGAGTGCAGATGGATGGAACTTCTGATTAAAGAGTGTTCCGTTGGATACAATAAAATGATCCAGTCTGGATACGGAAGTTGCCGCTGCCGTAGGCCCCTTTACATCCTTGCCCGCAGATGGCGAAACGCCGTCTGCAACAGGTGTATGACGACGATGTCGTCCTGGTAGGTGAAGAGGGCGTTGGCGCCACCGTATCTGCCTTTACTTGCACGGACCGTCACGTTTGCATGATCGAGGGTGATGCCCTTGTGGGCATAGACGCCATATTCAACACCGTTTACGTTGAGGGAGGCGTTTGTGGCTGCGAGGCTGCCCTTGGCCTCGACGGCAGCGTCTTTCTCGGAGCTTGCCTTGACCTGGCCGCCGTCCGAGATGTTGATATTGCCGCCGCTCCAAAGGGCCTCACCATCGGCTGAGCTTGCCTCGACCGTCCCGCCACCCTTAATGGTGAGGTTCTTGTCGGCTCCAATACCCTTGTCCTTGGTAGCCCTGGCGGTGACGGCTCCGCTGTCGTCAATCGTGATATTGCCGTTTGCCCTGATGCCATCCGATGCACCCGTGGCGTTGACGTTGCCCGAACCTTTGATAGCGAGATCACCTCCGGCATTGATGGCATCAAACCCAGTGCTCGTGGCGTTGACGGATCCGGCTCCGTCGATGTTGATATTACCCGTGGAGAGGATAGCGTCCTCAGTAGATGTCACGCTGAGCGTGCCGCCCTCGTCGCCTTGGATATTGAGCTCGGCATTCTCGTTAGTGCCATGAGAAACGTTGATGCTTTCGATCCATTCGGCAGTGACGATGTTGGTTCCCGAGTAATTCACGTTGAGCTTGCCTGCGGCCTGGATCTCGCCGCCGTTATAGTTGTTGAGCTTCAAGTCGTCGGCGCCGTCCCACGACCAGGTACCGGCCTCGTCGCTCGCCGCGGTGTTGTACTTGTTGCCGCCGACCTTGACCCATTCCGCTGCGAGCGAGACGCTCGGCATGAGCAGCGAGCTCACCGTGAGCGCGCACACGGCGCCCGCGACGATGCGGCGCGTCACGCGGCGCCAGCTGCCGTGCGCGAGTCCTATGCGATGGCGAACGTCGGGTTCGGCAACATGGGTTCCGGCGGTAGTGTCATTGCGTTTGGGGGTCGTGAACAAGGCTGCCATGGTTGCTCCCGTTCTCATAGGGCCTATACGACTAGATTCAGCGTATCTGCTGGATGTTGCCGGCGGTAGTGCCGTTTGGAGGGCAAAATGGCCAAAATTGGGGAGAAATAGGCCGCATGCCGGCGCAGGGACCGGCGCTAAAAGAAAAGCGCGGGGCCGCATGGCGACTCCGCGCTTTATTGTTCAGCTTTTGCAGCCTTGCCCTTACGCTACGAAGAAGTAGACGAGGAAGGCAAGGGCCGCGATCCACCCGTCCCGTGCGAAAAAGTGTTTACGAGCGCTTGCGGCTCACCACGGCGCCCGCGGCGATGGCGGCTGTTCTCGCAAGGGCGGCTGCCACGATGGCTGCGCTCGAGGCGTCGCCGGTTGCTGCGAGTTTGCCGGCGATCTTGGCTCCCGTGGCTGCAACTGCAACGGTCTTGGTCGTCTTCGTGCCCTCGGACTTGGAACCCTCGGGCTTGGTCTCGCCTGGCTTCTCCTCGGGTTTGATCTCATCGGGAGGCGCGATGACCGTGCTCTTGGCGACAGCTTCGTTATAGGGGGAGTCGATCACAGCGTCGCCCGTGCCGATGGTTTGACCCACCACGTAGAAGATGCCGTCATCGAGTTCTTCCTTGTTGCGATAGCCAATGATCTTGCCGCCTGTGGGCGTCTGGATGGGAGCGCCTTCGATCTCGATGGTGCCGATTGTCTCGCCGTCCGCGCTCACGGCAAGGGCGAAGATTGCCGCCGTGTCTCCCTCAGCTGTGACCTTACTGCGGACAATCGAGATGGTCGCGGGCGTGATGCCCTCCTTGGTCCGGGCAAAGATGCCGATGTTCACGCCCCTATGCTCGGGAATGACCGCGCCGCTTTGGTCGTTGCTGTAGTGATCGGGGCCGTCGCTACCGGACTCGACATAGCGGGCTATAGCCTTGACAACGGAGTCACTAATGTAGATGTGACCACCCGCTTCGTTGGGGTAGTAGTTTCTGGTGGAGATTGCGGTCGAGAACTGGCCTTCTGCGAACGCATCCACGATCGAGCCGTTCTTGATGACGATGTCGTCCTCGTCGGTGAAGAGGGCGCTGGCTTCATCGTTCCCTGCGCTTGCACGGACCGTTACGGTTGCGCCATCGAACGTGATGCCCTTGTAGACATAGATGCCATACCCAACGCCACTTGCGTTGAGGGAAGCGTTCGTGACCGTGAGGCTGTTTTTACCGTCGATGGCGGCGTCTTCCTCGGAGCTTGCCTTGACCTGGCTGCCACCCGAGATCTCGATGTTGCCGTCGGCCCAAATCGCATTGTCTTTGATAGAGCTTGCCTCTACCTTGCCGCCGCCCTTTATGATGAGGTTCTCGTTAGCATCGATACCCTGATCCTCGGTGGCCTTGGCGGTGACGGTTCCGCTGTTGTCGATCGTGATGTTGCCGTCGGCCCTGATGCCATCCGAATCGCCCGTGGCGTTAACGTTTCCCGAGCCCTTGATGGTGACATCGCCCCCGGCATCGATGGCATCGTGCTCGGTGCTCGTGGCGTTGACAGTGCCAGCGCCGTCGATGTTGATGCTGCCGACGGAAGTGATGGCGTCACGAGAAGATGTCACGTTGAGCGTGCTGGACGCGTCGCCCTGAATATTAAGCTCGGCGTTCTCGTTCGCGCCATCCTTAACCTTGATGCCGCGGCCGTCGCCGTTAGTGACGATGTTGTCGCCCTCGTAGCTCACGTTGAGCTTGCCCGCTGCCTCGATCGCGCCACCGTTATAGCCGTTGAGCTTCATATCGTCGGCGCCGTCCCAGGCCCAGGTGCCGGCCTCGTCGCCTGCTGCAGTGTTGTACTGAGTGCCGCCGACGTTGACCCACTCGGCCGCGAGCGAGACGCTCGGCATGAGCAGCGAGCTCACCGTAAGCGCGCATACGGCGCCTACAACGATGCGGCGCGTCACGCGGCGCCAGCTGCCGTGTGCGAGCAGCGTGCGACGGCGCACGTCGGGCTCGACAAAATGGGCTCCAGAGGTTTTGTCATTGCGCTTGGGGGTCGTGAACAAGGCGGCCATGGTTACTCCCATCCTCATAGGGCCTATGCGATTACGCCCAGCATATCTGCAGGATGAAGCCGGCGGTAGTGCCGTTTGGAGGGCAAAATGTCCAAAACTTGGGAAGCAATACATCGCGCGTCCGTGCGTTGCCTGGCTTTAAAAGAAGAGCGCGGAGCCGCTCGATGCGACTCCGCGCTTTGGTGTTCTGCTTTGGCAGCTTTGCCGCTACGCTACAAAGAAGTAGACGAGGAAGGCAAGGGCTGCGATCCACATGAGCGGCTTGATCTTGGAGGCCTCGCCCTTAAAGAGCGCGACGATCACGTAGGCGATAAAGCCCAGGCCGATTCCGGCAGAGATGGAGTAGGTGAAGGGCACGCCGGCGACAATCATGAACGCCGGGAAACCCTGCGACACGTCGGACCAGTCGATCTCGGAGGCCTCGCTCATCATGAGGTAGCCGACGTAGACCAGAGCACCGCAGGTGGCGGCACTGGAAACGATGGTGACGATGGGGGAGAAGAACGCGGCGAGAATGAACAGCACGCCGGTGGTGACGGAGGTGAGGCCCGTGCGGCCACCGTCGGCAGCGCCAGAGGTGGACTCGACGAAGGTGGTGATGGAGGAGACGCCCATAAAGCCACCGGCAGCAGCGGCCACGGAGTCGACGACCAGGATGGGGCGGATGTCCTCGACATTGCCGTCCTCGGTCAAGAACTCGCCCTGCTTGGCGACGGCCATCGCGGTGCCCATGGTGTCGAAGAAGTCGCTCATGAGCAGCGAGAAGGCAACGACGAGCAGCATCGGGTCGGTCAGAACCTTCACGATGGCCATGTTGCCATCGGCGGTGCTGGCAAACGGGGCGCCAAAGGTCGAGAAGTCGAGCGGTGCGATGAGACCCTCGGGCGCATGGGTGACGCCCAGCGGGATACCGGCGATAACGGCGACGATGATGCCGATGAGCAGCGAGCCCGGCACGTTGCGGGAAGCCAGGGCAACCGTCACGATGATGGAGATGATGCCGACGATAAAGGTGGGGGAGGCGATGTCGCCCAGGCCGACGAGCGTACCGGCGCCAGCGGTGATGATGCCGGCGTCGCACAGGCCGATCATGGCGATGAACAGGCCCAAGCCAACCGAGATGGCGTGGCGCAGGACCACGGGGATGGCGTCCATAATGGCCTCGCGCAGGCCGCACAGGACGAGCAGCAAGATGACGATACCCTCGAGGAAGATAACGCTCATGGCAACGTGCCAGTCGCCGCCGCACATGGTGGTGGCGATGCCCGCGATCATGGCGTTGATGCCCAGGCCCGACGCGCAGGCGAGCGGGCGGTTGGCGAAGATACCCATGCAGATGGTCATGATGCCGGCGCCCAGGCAGGTGGCGCAGGCGAGCGCTCCCGCATCGATGCCGGCGCCCGAGAGCACCGCGGGGTTGACGGCGATGATGTAGGCCATTGCCAGGAACGTTGTCAGTCCAGCGCGAAGTTCGGTCCCGATTGTGGACTTGCGCTCACTGACGTGAAAAAGTTCGTCCATGCATACCCTTTCCTTGTTCGGCCCCGAGTTTAGGCCGATTGACACGAACGTTCTCACTATAGCCCCTTTACGACGCTGTTGTTCCTCGCATGTTGATGTTCGGCGCTTTGTAGCAGACGGACGGTATTTTTCGCATGAAAATGTGTGGGTACCGTATACTTAAGCAGTTACAACGACCCCTATGGAGGAACGTATGATTAAAGAGCTCTGCCACGACGAGGCTATCCTGTCCCAGCGTTGCGAGGTTGCGACTGTCGAGGACGAGTCGGTCGCACAGGACCTGATCGATACCATCAAGTCGCTCGAGGACGCCGGCTGCCTTGCCGCCAACCAGATTGGCGTTACCAAGAAGGTCTGCGTCTACCTGGACGACGCCGGCGAGCCCCACGTGCTCTACAACCCCCGTCTGGTGTTTGGCCTGGGCGCCAGCAAGATGGAGGAGAGCTGCCTGACGCACGACGAGATCACCAAGTCCACGCGCTACATCAAGTGCAAGGTCGCTTATGACGTGATCGTAGACGGCAAGATGCGCGAGCGCAAGCAGGACTTCGTCGGCTTCGAGGCTCAAATGATTCAACACATGATTGATCACTGTCTAGGAAAGTTGGTCTAAGGGGACCAAAGCACCGCACCTTGCCGCTCAATCGTCGCTCGCGTACCTTAAGTACGCTTCGCTCCTCTTTCGTGGCAATCTGCGGCACTTTGACCCCTTAGACGACCTGCGGGGTTAACTTGGTTGAGTTTATCCTGCTTGAATAGTCCGGGCGTGACATTGTTGTCATGTCCGGGCTTTTGTGTTTAGCGCCTCTTTGTTTGGTGACAATAACCTTAGCAAGAACGTAAAGCTGGGAGGCGCTATGTGCACGAGCATTCGATTTACCGATAATTCTGGCCACATGTATCTGGGCCGCAACCTCGACTGGAGCTTTGACTACGGCCAACAGGTTCGCGTGATGCCGCGCGGGTTCCACATTCCGTATTCGTTTATCGACGATGCGTCGGCGGCACACGCAGTAATCGGCATGTGCATCGATTACAAGAACTATCCCATGTTTTTCGACTGTGGTAACGATGCGGGTCTGGCTGTGGCGGGGCTCAACTTTCCCGGCTATGCCGAGTATGCCGAGGGCCCTGTCGACGGCAAGAACAATATCGCGGCCTATGAGTTTCCCCTGTGGGTGGCAGCGACGTTCTCGACGGTCGACGAGGTCGAGGCTGCGCTGCGCGATACGGTGATTGTCGCCAAATCTGCAGGAGAGGGGCTGGGCGTGTCGCTGCTCCATTGGATTATCGGCGACAGCCAGCGTAGCATCGTGGTCGAGATGATGGCTGACGGCCTGCATGTATACGACGATCCGGTCGACACCCTTGCCAATCAGCCCACCTTCCCGTGGCACATGGAAAACCTGCGCACCTATATCACGGCCACAAGCGATTTTCCGCAGACGGCGACATGGCGTGGCGCCGAGCTCAAGCCCTATGGCGCGGGTGCCGGCATGCGCGGTATTCCGGGTGACTGCTATTCGCCGAGCCGTTTTGTAAAGGCGGCGTACCTCAATGCCAATTACCCGCAAAAGGAGAGCGAGACCGAAAACGTCGTCCGCATGTTCCGTTCACTCGAGGGCGTGGTGATGATTGAGGGGGCGTCCAGGATGGGCGATGGCAAGTTCGAGAAGACTATCTATACCGGATGCTTTAGCGCGCGCACGGGCAATTATTACTACGCGATGTATGGGGATCCGTCGATTCGCTACGTGAGCCTGACGGATGCCGAGGGCGCGAGCCCCGATAGACTCGTGGTTCCCGAGCCGCGTCGTTCGTAGCCGCTAGCTTTACTGCAATACAAGACGGCCCTGCATCTCTCGCGAGGTGCAGGGCCGCTATCGTCGATGGGTGACGGCGCTAGAAGTTGGCGTCGTTGAGCTGTTCGCTCTCGAGGCCGTCGAGCTGTTGCTGTTCGGGCGTATCGGCGACGCTCTCGAGCAGCTCGGTGGGATCGACGTTCATGTCCCTACCGGCCTCGTTGCCATTGACCAAGTCGTCCGAGAAGATGTCGACTTCCATTTCCTCGGCCTCTTCGATCTGAACCTCGAGTGGCACCTGGGTGCGCACAAGTTTGACGGCCGGGCGCATGCGAGCAAAGAGCGGTACGTACTCGATGATGATGGCCGAGTTCTCGAGACCATACCAACGTGCCGGGCTTCCGCAGGCGCGGCGGACGGCGTACTTGATGGCCATGACGCGATGGTCGTTGCGGTTGATGTCCGTTTCGGGGGCAAGCATCTTGCGCAGCATACAAAAACGGAAGTCGCCCACGTTGCCGCGTGTCTCGTAGATGGAGTAGGTGTGATGCTGCGGCGGCAACTCACCCGATGCCATCAGGTCGCCAACGATCTGGCGCAGGTAGGCGTTGATGCGTTGATTGACCTTAAAGCCCAGGTCCAAGCGCACGCGGAATAGGAAGTCTGTGCCAAAGGTCTCGACGGAATACTCGTGCGTATAGGGCTCATCGGTGACATGCACGTTGATGAACCAGTATGCCTTGGCGCGCTTGGGATGCTTATCCAAGATGGAATAGAGCACGTCGCGGTCGAGCGTGAGCGGGTCGGGACTGTTGGTAAGGAACACCAGATTGTCGGCGAGCACGGGGTAGGTCTCGTCGTTGCGCAGGCGGCCGAGCTGGTCAATGTACTTGGAGACGGGCAGCAGGATCGTCTGCGTGCGCTCGATGGCGGTGCCGCGGCGCCACACGTACATAAGGCCAAACAGCAGCGCGGCCAGGAAGATCATGACGTAGCCGCCGTCAAAGAACATGGTGAGGCACGAAGCGAAGAAGCACAGCTCAATGGCACCAAAGAGCAGGGCGAAGACGCAGGCGCCCAGCTTGTGTTTGAGGATGCCGGCGATGTAGCTCGTCAAAAGCGTCGTGGTCATGAGCATGGTCACGGTAATGGCGAGGCCGTAGGCGCTCTCCATGCGCTCGGAGTTTTGGAACAGCAGCACGATGAAGATACAGCCGACCCACATGATGTTGTTGACGAGCGGAATATAGAGTTGGCCCTTGGTGTCGCTGGGGTAGTGGATGCGCAGATGCGGCATGAGATTGAGACGGGTTGCCTCGGATACCAGCGAGAACGAGCCGGTAATGAGCGCCTGCGAGGCGATGATGGCCGCTACGGCCGAAAGCACGATGGCAAAGGGGCGCAGGGGCTCGGGGAGCATCATATAGAACGGGTTGACGATATCCATCGCGAGCATCTGGGGGTTGGAGTTATTGGCGAGCAGCCAAGCTCCTTGACCCAGATAGTTGAGGATAAGGGCTGCCTTAACAAACGGCCAGGATGCATAGATGTTAGCCTTGCCCACGTGACCCATGTCCGAATAGAGCGCCTCGGCGCCGGTCGTCGACAGGAAGACGAAGCCGAGCACCATGATGCCCGAGTGGTTGATGGGCGAGAACAGGAACATGATGCCGCGGATGGGGTTGAGCGCGCGTAGGATGGACAGGTTGCCGAGCATGTTGAACAGGCCGGCGCCAGCCAAGAACAGGAACCACAGCGTCATGAGCGGGCCGAAAAGCTTGCCGATCGACGAGGTGCCGGCGCGCTGCATGGCAAACAGGCCGCAGATAATGATGATGGTGATGATGATGACGTTGGTCTGGCCGTCACCCAAAAGCGCATGGCCCCACTCGATAGTGCGCAAGCCCTCGATGGCCGTGGTAACCGTGACGGCGGGGGTGAGGATGCCGTCGGCGAGCAGCGCCGCGCCGCCGATCATGGCGGGAAGGATCAGCCACGGCGCCACTTTGCGCACCAAGCTAAACAGGGCGAAGATGCCGCCCTCGTTGTGGTTATCGGCCTTCATGGCAATAACCACGTACTTGACCGTGGTCACGAGCGTCATGGTCCAGATGACGAGCGAAAGCGCTCCTAAGATCATGTCCTCGCTGACGGTACCGATGCCGCCGTTGTTGGCGACGATTGATTTCATGGTGTACATGGGGCTCGTGCCGATGTCGCCGTAGACGACGCCGAGCGTAACGAGCAGCATGCCAGCGGAGAGGGGAATGGCTCCATGCCCGCCTTGACCACGCTGATCTTGGGGGCTTGCCTCCAGTTTGTTATGTGCCACGTGGACTCCCTTGGACATCCGGTTATCCGTCTAGGACAGATAACCTTTATGCCGTCTTTATACATACAAGAGCAGTTTGGCACATCAGGTTATTTTAGACAATAATCCCCAGCTGAGGATTATTTATGTACGCAGGTAGCATTTCAAAGCAGGGGCTTTTAAGCACGTGCTGTCTGGGCTATGCCAGCCTTGGCGCCTGCGCGTTTGCCGGCGAATTCGCAAAAGAGCGCGCCGCCGATGATAAGTGCGGCGTCCATCAGGCGGACCGGTGTTATGACTTCGCCCAAAAGGGCGGCCGAGAACACGACCGCCGAAAGCGGCTCGAGGTAGCCGACGACGGCGACGGTCTGGACGGGCAGCTTGGCGACGGCGCTAAAGAAGAGCAGGCAACCAATGCCGGTGTTGACGACGCCGAGCATAGCGACGGCGCGCCAATCAATACTGGCGGCGACGCCGGCGGACAGGAATGAGGGAGCGCCCTGCGTGATGAGTGTGAGGGCCAGCGCGGTCACAAAGGCGGCGCTCACCTGGAGCGTGGAGTTCTCGAGGCCTTCGATGTGTGGCGCACCCTTGCTAGCGATGACCATCAATGCGTAGCAGAAGGCCGAGACGATGCCGCAGACAATACCCGCAATGGGCATATTGCCGCCTAGACCTTGTGCCGCAATGAGAAAAGCACCGCAGGCGACGGCGATAAAGCCGGCGATTTTGCTGCCGGTCAGCTTTTCGCCAAAAATGAGCGGGGAGAGGGCCATAACGATGATGGGGCCACAGTAATACAACAGCGAGGAGATACCAACGCCGATCGTCTGATAGGCGCGGAACAGGAAAATCCAGCTGGCGCCCAGCGCGGCGCCCGAGACGATGAGCGCTGCGGCCTCGCGGGGGCGAGACGGAGCCTGCAGGTTATGGCGCTTGGTTATGAAGAGGATGGCGGCAAGGGTGAGAGCGCCCAAAAACGTGCGCAACAGTACGATATCGGAGCTCGGCAGCGCGATGGCAGCGGCGATGATGCCGTTGGAGCCAAACAATAGCAATGCTGCTAAGTACGTAAACAATCCGTTGTTCATGTGCTGACATCCCCTCTATATCCGAGCATGTTCACTATGGGTGAACTGGCTTTAGAAGAAAAGCGAATATAATGCATGGATAACATGACAAAAACTCATGTAAAGGTGGAGGGGTGCCGTGGAAACGAATATTCAAAAGATGCAAGTGCTGCTCGAGACGGTGCGTGCCGGCAGCTTTACGCATGCTGCAGAGCGGCTGAGCTATTCGCAGTCGGGCGTGAGCCGCATGGTGGGCGACCTTGAGGCAGACTGGGGTTTTAAGGTGCTTGATCGCAGCCGCGAGGGCGTGGTGCTTTCTGCCGACGGGCGGCAGGTCATGCCGGCAGTCGAGGCGTTATGCGAAGAGTTTGGCCGCCTGCAGCGACGCGTGGACGAGATGCGGGGGCTCATGCGTGGCAAGATCTGTATCGGTACATTCTCGAGTGTGGCGACCCATGTACTGCCGCCGGTGATCGCGCGGTTTCGCGCTGATCACCCGGAAGTCGATTACGAGCTGCTGATGGGTGATTACTCCGAGATTGAGCAATGGGTGGCGGAAGGCCGCTGCGACCTGGGCTTTATTCCGCGCGAGCCACGCGGCGCCGGTATGGCGTCGCGGCCGTTGGTGCAAGACGAGCTGATGGCCGTGGTGCCAGCGGACTCCTCGCTTGCCACCGCGGAGGTCGTTTGCCTTGCCGATTTGGCCAACGAGCAGTTTATTCTGCTGGAATGCAAAAATATTTGATACAATATGTAATGCAACGTCAGTTAGACAGACCGAAG
>OHAS01003006.1_pt1 | contig 11518 bp, 15 predicted proteins | sample 1577131 | NCBI WGS metagenome assembly OHAS01 (sample SAMEA3541566, study PRJEB24748) | human gut metagenome | biome: human gut; feature: human-associated habitat; material: faeces | place: China | collected 2012
AAAGGCACATAATTCAGTCCATTTCGATGGCTTCCGTCATATTCGTTGCCATTCATCGCCGCGTCCACTTCGGCTGCCTTTCTACGCGCTTCCTCGATCATACGATTCATGACTGTTGACACAGCACCGACCGCAAAAGTTGTTCCGGCAGCTACTCCGGTCGCGATGCCTGTCATCATGTTATTGCCGATTGTGTTTAACTCACTCTGAGCATCATCTACCGCCTTTTTAGCTGCATCAATTTCCGCATCGGTTATTTCCATGCCTTTTTCTTCGGCAAGTGAAACCAGCCCTTCATAAGCTGCCACCGCATCGTTATAACGTGTCTCAGCTTGCTCTAAAGCGTTCTGATTGGCAAGTTCCGCACCGTGCAGCTGTGCTTGATTGTAATCATCCATTAGCTTAGTTAATTCATCGTAATTGCCCGATTGGATAGCTACTGTCATACCCTCATAATCTTGGATCGTTTTATACATATCAACGGTCGTAGTCGTATTTTCTTCGAGGGCGCTTTTCATCTCAGCTAAAAGGCCCATTTTGTTACCGTAAGCAATAGCACTCTTTTCTGTGCCATCTTCTTCGGCTTGCGCTTTCAATCGCAATGTCTCGGCTTCAAGTTCATTCACCTGTGCCGACAATTTGCCTTGTTCAATGATCTTTTTTTGATAATTTACAATAGCTTCTTTGTATGCAGGTTCCATTGCTTCCAAATAGATTTGAGCTTGCTTTGATTTAATCAGCTCATCAAGTGCCTGTTTCCCCTCATTGATGGATATAGTGTTATCCTCGTTGAGTTTGATTGCATCCGGCATTACTTTATTGATCTCTTCTATGTAAAATAATGCCTGTTCACGACTGCCAGTCAAGTTACCTTCACTGTCTGTCATTTCTTCAAGCTTTGCGATCATCGTTTCAGTATAAGATAATTCTTCCATACCTTTTTCGATTCGCTGCTCCTGTGTTTCTTTCAGATTTTGCCACGCTTCAGCTTCTTCATTTACCGTATCGATCAGCTCGCGCTCTTCAGACTTTTGGTCTTGTACAGCGATGATCAGTAAGCCGATACCGGCCGTGACCGCAGCGATCGCGCCAACCGTTGCCAATAACGGAGCCATCGGTAAGGCAGCGGCAGAAGCACTCGCGACACCGGCTGCTGTCGATACTGCTTCTGTGCTTTTAATCAGCGGCTTTAATTTTGATAACCCGGTCATGATATTGCCGATTCCAGTAGTAATACCGCCAGTAGCCTTTAATACAGGACCCGCAGCAATCGCCATACCACCGGCTGTGATAATGGCTTTTTTAGTGCCATTGTCAAGAGCATTGAAGTGTTGTGTCACATCTCTTAATCCATCTGATAAGTCTTTAAGTATTGGCCCGACAGTAACCATGATCGTTTCGCCGATGTCATGTAGGGCTACTTGTGCTGTTTGTATTGCTACCTGCGTAGCATCTACATCATCCACAATAGCGCCATATGTACTGTCTATCACATTGGTTGAGCCTTGCAATGTAGTTAAAAATTCCTCATATTCAAAACGGCCACCCTTGATTGCATCGGCAAGATCGGGTCCTGCTTTTGTACCAAACACTTCGATCGCTTTTGTAGTCGCTTCTGCGATATCCGGTGTAGCTTTGATCTCGTCAAGTGTTTTCTTAAATTCTTCTCTTGCATCCTTGCCTTCGGATGCCCATGTGCTGATTGATTTTTTTAATCCTGAGAACGCCGTATCTGCATTTACGCCGGCTTTTTCCCATGATGCAAACAAAGCGATGGATTCATCCATATCAAAGCCGAGCGCACGCATTGGCGCACCAAACGTTGTGACACTTTCAGCAAGCTTACTAACGCTGATGCCGCTATCCTGAGCAGCCTTTGTCATTAAATCAAGTACACGCTTGTATTCCGATGCGTCAATACCAGCATCGCCCATCGCTCGCGACACCAAACGCACTGATTCTGTGGCATCCATCTTATTAACTTTCGCAAACTTCAAAAAGTCCTCGGTGCAATCGGCAAGTTGATCTCCTAAGTATCCAAAGCGTGTATTGATCTCACCGATGGCGGCGCCCGCAGTCTCAAACTCAACCGGCATTTTAGTAACAACATCATAATAAATGTCTGTCATTGCTTTCAACTTGTCGCCAGTCGCGCCAGTTGCTGTTGCGATTCGGTCGATACCATCATCGACATTATTCATTGCTGCCACTGCGGCAGTGGCTACACCCGTTAAGGCAGCCGAAAGAGGCAGCAGCTTATCGCCGGCAGCGTTCATTTTTTCACCGGCTGCTTTTGCCGCTGAACCCATATCTGCCAGTGTTTTGTTCGTTATATCTACTTGACTTTTCAGTGACTTTAATGTGTTTTCAGTAGCTATAACTTCGCGCTGAAATTCGCGATACTTTTCTTCTTTGATGTCGCCACGTTCAAATTGCTCTTGTACCTGTGATTCAGCTTCTTTTAATACTTTTAATTTATCGCTGCAAGTATTGATTGAGTCGGCTAATAACTCCTGCTTCTGAGCTAGTAAGGTGGTATTGGCAGGATCAAACTTTAATAACCGGTTGACCTCTCTAAGTTCTTTTTGGCTGTTATTGAAATCTTTGTTAAGCCCTGATAATGCCGATGTGATCGGTGTCGTATCAAGTCCTAGCTGTACGGTCAGTCCTTCTAATTTCTTAGCCATCAACTTCACCTCCTATCAGTTTTTGTAATGCTTTTTTATCTGTTTTTTTATTATGTAAAGAAGTATAATCTTTCAAATACCGAAGTCCTTCAAACGTCTGCATCTTGTTCAGAATAAAAGCATCACGCTGATACTGAAGGAAATCATCAATCTGTAAATCTCTGATTTCTTTGAAATTTAAACCTGTATACTTTGATACCAAATGAAAATTAACCGTCTCTGCATAAATCCCCGGATCATCCGCATCAGAGCTGTTTGGCATGATCGGGGGCGCTAGTTTGGGTTGCTAATTACCTCGGCAGCAAACAGATCGTAGTCATTAACGACCGCTTTAATATCTATAATGCTGTAATTATCGCGCACATATTTATCATCAAACACTATGTGCTGTTGATTGTGACTTAATATCTTTGCAAAGATTTCAATCACTGTGTCTAACGGCTGTTCTTTTCTTAATAATTCAATATCTGCCATCATAGTAATAGTTGGCGGTAAGATGTTTATTTTCTTACCGCCTTTTTCAACAATCTCATACGTTTGCTTGTTGACTTGGGTAAAATCGACACTGCTTTTCATTATGCCGCCACTTTCGGAACACCAGTTCAATGATCACTTTATGACCGTCAGGGAAAGGCTCACCCACGATTTTTTGGTTGATCACCGTTTCTTTGTCTTTCATGAATTGAAGTGTTAGTCCGGCTTCATTTGATCCCAAAAGCATGATACGAACATCTTTATCCTCATTAACAAAAAGGAAGATATATCGTTGTTCTTTGTAATGTGAGACGCCGCCTAATTTCAATTCTTTTGTACCTCGTTCTGTATTTTCAGACACATTTACCGTTGATAATGTTTTTTCGAGAACACCTGCATTAATTGTCATGATACCGGTTGATAATGTGTACTCATCACCTGTCATTTTCTTACGTCTTATCTTGTCCAAATCATCTTTAGCGGTATAAAAAGTTTCAGCAGCTTCCAGCGTAGCACCGCCCGAAATATTACCTAATTCTTTTTCATCTTTTTCGATATCTGCGACATTCGGAACAGTTATTCCATCGTATACATCTACATAAATTCTGCCGCTGCCTAGAACGATTGGATCGTTGTATTTCTTTTCTTCTGTCATACTTTCCTCCTTATTTTCTTGTTAAAAAAGAGAATGAAATGACGGTCATGAACACATCTTCATCCTCTATATATACTGATTCATAAATCTCATAATCTGTACCCAGTTCATCAAGAAAGCTTGTGACTTTATCTTCGAGTGCAACGTTCTTGATCGCCGTATACAATTCAATGCGGTAATCATATTCTTCTAATTCGTTCACATGATCGCTGCCACTTGCTGAACGTTTAAACGTATAGATGATATAATCACCGGTTTGCTTTTCTTTAAAGTGTGAAAAAGAAACCGGAATGCCGATTGCTTTTAACTCTTTTATTAATTCTTCTAGCTTCATTTTAAAACTTCCTCTACCCTTTCAAGCAGTAGTTCGTTGTACTTTTTTTCATTTTTTCTGATATGATCAACACCAGGGACACGACCACCGTTCGTCTTGGCATGACCGTTCTGCAAAATGTGAGTAAGTTGTGGCTTTTTCTTGTTTTTGCCAATGATCTTTGTAAACCCTTTGCCTTGTTCAATTTCAGCTGCCCAACCATCACGATAAACACCGGTTTTAACCGGTGAATCATCCTTGATGGCTTTTACCATCTCTTTTCCTGTTTGCTTTGTGATCTCTGCAGCCTTTTCACACTTATCATCTGTATACTCGCTGTATTTCTGTAACAATACTGCGGTCAATCCTTCAATATCAACAGTTTCATTTTTCGCCACAAGTCACCTCCAGCAACCCATCTTCTCGCTCATACGTTCTGATAATTGTGTATTCGATACCATCATATTCAAGCTTTTTCTCGCCGTTATATGATTCTGCATCAATGATCAGAACCATACTTACTTTTAAATCTTGTACTGCTGCCTTATAAAATTCATTTGTATACAGATCCGAATAGCCACAATATATTTCTGTTCTCTCCGGTTCGATTTCAATTTGATTTCTATATTCATCAAATCCATATCGTGCAGCTATCAAAATGCAAACATCATCAAGAGATGGCTTTTTTCTATTGGTTGGCATTGGCTCTATTACCTACAATTCTATCTCTGATTCTTTGCTTTAGATTTTCTGCCATCGGCATATTCTCTTGACGATTACGATATGACCACGCTGCTAAATCAGCGACTAGCAGCGTATAATCCAAATCACCATCGCCTTTAGAAATAATTCCTTTGCGCTTCAGCTGAGATATCGTTGAACTGATTAAAACCCTGAAATATTCATCGCGTTTATCATGTTTTATACCTAAATCAGTTTTTAACAGCATTAGGATAGTTTCCATTACATCGCCTCCGTAATACGTTCGATGATTGCAGCCTTAGTCATACTGCCGCTTACCCCGTCAACGCCACACTGAGCAGCATAATCAAGCAATTCTGCTTTTGTCATACTGCTCAAATCAGGTGTTGACCGGCTCAATGGGTAAGCAGCGGCTATTCCCCCGCCGGCGCTGTTTCCGTGATTGTTACCAACACAAACGCATCCGGTCTAACCGGTTTACCATCAAATCGTCCCTTGCCTCTGAACGCCGTCTGATCTTCTGCGAATTTTACATGCACAGAATTATCAATTGTGATGTCCTCGCGCTCAACTAACGTATATTGAGTGAAGTCTCCGAATAATACAGCGTCGTTATCCATGTTCTGATTAAAGACAACCTTCAACCCGCATAAGTTTAGGTTGTTCAAGTTCGGCAATTTTCCAACTACATTACCGCTTGCATCAACATTGATTGTATAATCAAGGAATTTATCATAATAAGTGGTACGCTTCATGACTGCGACAATTTCACCCACCGAATCATCACCCGTATCAATTAATTTGATCTGTTTCAATACTTCGGGAAGTTTTGGATTTGCCAAAGTCACTTTATGATCTTCTGATAGTTTAGTTAAAATTCCTTCTGGTTGTTTTTTCGCAGCGCCTTCCCCTTTTAAGATTGCTTTATCCAATGCCTTAGCTAAAGCTCGAGCGATCTTTTTAACAACATAATCGTCAACATTAATGATTGAATCCTGAATCAATGAATTGTCGATGAATACAATCTTCCCTACTTTGAAACCGTCAAAATCGATATTTGTCACAGTTCCGACGTCGCCTACCGGAATAGTTCCTGTCTGCTCAATCCATGTAGCTTCGTCAGTGTCTTTATCTAACAGAATGCGTCCTTTTCCTGTTAATCTAATTTTTTCAACCAACTGATACAACGTCGTGTAATCTCCGAAGATATCCATGATTCGGTTAATAATTACTTGTGGAATTGTCAAATCACTGCCGCCCATTGATCGGATATTCTTTAGTTTCTCATAAAATTCTTTAACTTCCGAGCGTTCGTAATATGCTCCTGTCTTTAATAAATCTCTTACTTGATATTTATTCATGTTAGCCTCTCTTTCTTCTGTCTTCGCTGCTTTTGGGGTTTCCTTGCCGATTGCATCCAGTTCTTCTTCTAACTGACGGATCTGTTCTTCGATTTCCGTCTTTTTATTTTCGGCATCGGCTTCTTTCATTTCATTTTCTAAAGATTCCAGCTGTTCGCTGACCAGACTCATATCTTCATCAGTAGCAGCTTCATCTAATGCCGTTTCGAGTTCTGCGGTACGTTTTTCATACCCTGCGATTTTTTCATTCAATACTTTTTGCTGTTCTCGCAGCTGCTTCAGCTTTGTATTGATTCTTAATTGTTTTAATGCTGACATTTAAGTTCCTCCATTCTTTTTTTTAGTTCGACTTTTCGCGTGTCAATTTTACGCTTTTTCATTTCTTCAACTTCTGCAGATCGGGCGCTCACGCATGTATTTTCGTAGGCTGGAAAGGTAACGACCGACACCTCAAACAAATCAATCTTGTTGATTCGCCAACGCACTGCACCGCTCGCTAATTCTTCAAGCTCTTCATCTTCTATATAAAAGCCGAAAGAAGCTTGATTAACGTATCCGTTTTTGACAAGCTCTAACAAGTCATCAGCATATGATGTGTTAGGTAATTTGAACCGTGCAAATAAACCCTTTTCATCTTCCTTTAATTCGAGCGTGCCGTTTACGCTTCTTCCTAAGATTTTCATAGTGTCATGATTCCACAACGCACGAACATCTTTATTTAAAGTTTCGACAAATGCACCCCGAGAAATAATTTCATATACACCTTCATAAAGTTCTGTCTCAGCTTCATATAAAGCAAAGTAGCCCTCGATCATACGCTCCTCTTGATCACTGCGTTTAAAATTAACATTCAGTGACCGTAGTACCTTTTCTTTTCTATTCATCATCATCACCCCCTTTATTTAGTTTCTTTTGATTGCCTAAGTCTGCAACTGGTATGTAATTCTCAAGCGGTGTGTATTCATCCAGCCCTTCTTTCGGTTCAAGATCAAAATAGCCGCGCTGCTCATTTCGATTCAGTGATCCAATCTGAACTAACGAATTTGTGAATGATGATAATTCTGCAAGATCATACTGCATAAGACTCTGCCGGCTGAACTTGAAATACCAATGCGGAGATAACAATAATTGCGAGGTGAATTTCTGTGCAATCACTTCAGCAAATCCCATGACCTCATTATTGATAAAATTGTTATAAGCATCTTTTTTAAATTCGCCGATACCAACCATGAACGGTGGCATACCTATACAAGCAGCTACCGTCCTTTTATCTAAAGTAATACTGTCCTGTATCGCCAAATCATTGAGCGTTAAAGGACGTATCTCTTTTACTTCGATCTCGCCTGCAGGTATCAGCCACGGTTCGCCCGCTTCTGTATCATCGGTATAGCTGTTGATGATCTGTTTCCGCTTTTCACCGTCTTGCAGTTCTTCGACATCAGATTCAATACTGATGATTACAGAGGGTTTCCATTTCGATTTTAAGAAGCCGGTCTTTGTTGCGTTGGCTTGTGCTAAATTCATAAGCACTTCTTTAAACATCAGCGCATACCCTTGTCCCTGCCACGGTTTATCATCATCAGGTATCCACGGTATATGAATGACTTCATCAGGACCATAAGCTTTTCCCTTATACCGTATTTGGTAACTTCCGTCAGTCTCATGAAATGAAACAGCATCCATTTTACAGATTTCCAAATCATCAAGATAAACATCTTTATAGTGAGGGATCAATACACTGTTACCATAGATCATCATGTCGGTAACGATCCTATAAATGAAATTCTTTCGATTTAGATATTTGTTAGGGTTGATGTCTATCTTTCTTGACAGCTCGTTTTTGATTCTGTGATCACCGTTGTCACCGTTTTCATATAATTTGATCGTCATACTGGATACTAAGTTAGCCACCTTATGAACACATCTTCTGATTTCTTCATTCTTTGCCAATGAAGTATATCCGGGGATTCGTAAAATATCTTCTTTGCCCGCCATCCATAAGCCGACATAGCTCTTTTCAGTTTGTGGCTCAGCTCTTGTTTTTTTACCTTTTCTTTTACTCATCGCTTTCACCTCCTTTTTTAAACCAGTTATCTAGTTTCTTACCTTCCATGTTTGCAAGCATTCTCGCACAACCAAAAACGGAGCAGTCGAATATGTCTATCCTTTGCTCCGGTTCTACTTTTTCATATTGGATCATATCATCTGTCTTTTCGATTGCTCTCACATTCTGTACGCAGTATTCATAAGCCTGTGAGTGCAGATAGTAAAATTCTTCATTCTTCACTTTAACCTCAATGTGTCTGAAGCCCTCAGATTTTACATAAAAATATTGTGGCTGATCAACAATCTTAAACTTAGCTTTTTTCATCGCTATAAAATATTCACGACAAAACTTCTTGTCATGCCCAATTTCTTTTATTTTAAAACCTCGTTTTCGCATATCAACATACCAGTTAACAATCTCAGCATAATTAACGGTAGGGTTGTTGCTCATTGTCAACCATTTATCATCCTGCCATCCGAATAAAGGAATGTTATCTTCATCCGCTTTCTTGGCTGCTGTTGTTATCGGAAACCAAGCGTGAGATATAACTATATCAACATCCACTACTTTTCCATCATCACGTTGATAGCCGAAGTACGTTCCATAAAGGCAAGCTGCGGTCAAGTCATGCAATTTCGACAAGTCAGTACCGCCATACCAAGTTATCGGAAGCTTAGCCAATTCATCAATTGACCAGTCATAATGACTGTCACTTTTTCTAAATTCATCGATATTGAAATAGGCTTTTAAGGCTGCCGTAAACACGTTAAGGGACTTTGCAAAAAAGTCTTTTCTTTGCTGCGGATCATTTTGAGCTTGTACGGCATCATTCATAATATCCTCAGGACGGATCGATACACCATAAGCAGGGTTAGCCATCTCATGCACCACAGGGTTAAGATAATCTACTTCGCCATTTTCGTCTTCCGGCGCTTTACAGATAAATATAAAATACTGTTCATCTTTGAAAGTTTTGTTTAAAATCTTTTGACAATATTTCAATCGGTTATAACAAAACGATGTCATGTTATCACCGGCAGTAGTAATGCCTATCATCAGCTTGTTTGTATAAGCTTTCATCGCTTCTTTGATGATGTTGTACTGCTTTGCATTTTTATAGGCATGTAATTCATCAGCAATGCCAATATTGCAGTTAAGTGAATCCTGCTTATCCGGATTAGCTGCCAACGCTTGAATATAAAGTGAACCATCAGAAAATAAACCATTGATCGAATGCTCTTGGTTATTGTCAATGATTCGCCAGTTATCATCCTCATCAAGCCCCATCAGGTGAGCATTGTAATTGATAAAATCGAAGCTCTCCAATGATTGTTTTAAGGCAGCTGCCACAATATAAACTTTTGAACCGCTACGTCGTTCAAGCATACCTAAGCCAAAGGCTAAGGCGGCAGCGAATGAAGTTTTGATATTCTTTCTTGGTATGAAAATGAATGCTTCATGAAACCTCCTTATATGAGTACCGGTCTTGTAGAAACCGAGCAGATTATAAACAATAAATTTATGAAACGGCTCTAACAAAAAAGGCAAACCCCTTAACGACGTACCGTCTAAGCGCTCACCCTGTTGATGTTTAAATGTTCGTTCAATAATATTGATTACAAATTCTGCGTCAGTAGGATCAAAGTCATAAATAGAATTGTTCAAATCTTCTTTGAACCTTTCACAACCTTGTTTTAATTCATGACAAGCAACTTTTGTTTCGTTTAATATACTTTCAACATAGCCAAAAACAACGCCATGATTTTTAAAAAGGTGATTGCTCTTATCCATTCAGCAGCGAATCCAAGAAATTACCACCGGCTGATTTTGTTTTGTTCTTTTCATTAAGTCGCTTCAACCCTGCAGGCGTCAATCCAAGCTCATTCGCATACTTTAAAATGTCTTTTCGCAGATTTTCCATAGTTGAAACTAACGGAGATTTCTTTGAATTATCGGAATAACCTGTACTTTCTTCCACTTTATACCCCACTGCTTTGAATTGCGTCAGCAATTTCTTATACTGATTATTCAAACCGACATAAATCTCGATAATTGGCTCAAACTCGGGCTTATAAGTATTCATTGCTTTCATGGCTTCGGTAACGCTTTTCTTTGTCATTCACTGTGTTCACCTCCTTAAAAAAATTTTATAAACTGTTGCTCTATTGGAAAAACTTATCCCTCTTCGGTCCCTAAAAGCCTATGATTTAAGGCTTTGGGTGGGGGGATACGCTGTTCCATTCATATTCATTGACTCTATCCATAAACCTATCAAACCTCTTCTTTATAAATGGCAGCTCGCTTTCATCTGTATCTGCCCGCTCTCTCATCCTTACCAAGCACTCAGCATATGGAGTATCAATGATAATCAAGTCAGCACCTAAGTTTGATATAGTCTCGCACTCTATAAGTGTTGGTGCTGTGCGTATGATATACAGATCGTCAAGTCCGTAGAATGAATAGTTATCTGCGATTGACGGAAGCATATCGTTAACCATTTCAGTAATGTAGATATGTTTCCTTTTACTGTGTGCTTCTCGGCATTTAAAGGCTGCTGTTAAATAGTCTAAGTCATAAGCTAGATCGTTCTCTCTCATGTGTTGCTTTACATAGGTTGTCTTACCGCTTCCCGGCAAGCCTACTACTAACTTTATCATCAGGTATCTTTGTCCTCCTTTTTAAATCCTCACCAAGTGCTGTTAACTTTCCTGTCACTCTGTCATGGAGTTTATTGTGCATAGTCTCCGATACAGAGATCAGATTCCAATCACACCAAAAGTATTCCGGATATTCGCTCGCTGGGTAGATATGATGCACTACCGTTGCATCTACACGTTTACCATATCTAAGACTTAATCTGCATAAGTGTTTATCACGTCTTAATATGTGCGCTCGCTTATCTTCCCAACGTTTGCCTTTGTATTTTGGCATTACGCTATCCTCCTGCATCTGCTGTCATAGCACCAATGGCTCGACACCTCATGATCTGCTGCCGATTGATTCTGCTGCTGTCTTTATATCTTTTTGCGGTCAGCATTGTATTTGCAATATCTCTTACATGATCCGTGACAGCCAATGTGCCTATCACTGCATTGATAACAAGGTACATCTTTAGTCATGCTCTGATAGCAGCAACTTGGCAGCCTGTCTTGATGTCCAGCACACACGATCATCAAGCATAGCGAGTATCTCACTATAAATAAAATCAATACCGTAGCAAGTCTTTATCGACATGTTATAGATCATACTAACGGTACTCCATATCATTCATACAGGTTC
>OHAS01003008.1_pt1 | contig 11517 bp, 14 predicted proteins | sample 1577131 | NCBI WGS metagenome assembly OHAS01 (sample SAMEA3541566, study PRJEB24748) | human gut metagenome | biome: human gut; feature: human-associated habitat; material: faeces | place: China | collected 2012
ATCAACGATCAATTATTCAATTAGAAGAGTAATACAAAGCCGGCACTTGTTCCGGCTTTCTTTTTCTTCATTTCAATGCTAGAATAAGAAGGGTTTAAAAGCGAGGTACTTATGAGAGAAAAAGCGAAAGCTCAGGCGGGAATGCTTTATGATGCTAATTTTGACGAAGAATTGCTGAAAGAACGGGCAGCGGCAAAGGAATTGCTGTATGAGATCAATCATCTGCGCCCAAGCCAGCTGTCAGAAAAGGATCATCTGTTTAAAAAACTGATTGGTGAGCTTGGTGAGCATTTCTTGATTGAATCACCCTTTCATTGTGATTATGGCTATAATATAGAAATTGGCGATGATTTTTATGCAAATGTCAATCTTGTCATTCTTGACGGTGCCAAAGTTAAAATTGGCGATCATGTGTTTATTGCACCTAATGTCGGTTTATATACGGCCAATCACCCGCTGAATAGAGCTGAGCGTAATGCCGGTCTTGAATATGCCTATCCCATTACGATTGGCAATAATGTTTGGATCGGTGCTGGTGTCAGCGTATTGCCTAATGTTGTCATAGGTGATAATTGTGTAATCGGGGCCGGCAGTGTAGTGACCCGTAGTATCCCGCCAAATTCCTTGGCAGTGGGGAATCCATGCCGAGTGATTCGTACATTAAATGAGGAGGAAATCAAATGAAAGCAGCAGTTACAACTGAAAATCAGGAAGTATTTCAGCATTTTGGAAAATGTCAGACATTTACTTTGGCAGTTATTGAAAACGGTCAGATTCAATCAAAAGGTTTGCTTGATGCGCAGGGCAATGGTCATTCAGCATTAGTTGGTTTGTTACAGGCGCAGGGTGTTGATACATTAGTCTGCGGCGGTATTGGTCAGGGAGCCGTTGACGCTTTATCAGCTGCCGGCATTCAAGTGATTCGCGGCTGTCAGGGCAGAGTATCGATGATTCTTGAACTGTTGGCCCAAGGATTATTAAAAGATAATCCTTCACAGGTTTGTGACCATCATGATCATGATGGTCAGGAACATACTTGTTAGCAAGTTTCAATAAATAACAAGTGGAGAGGTAGATTTATGAGTGTGAAAAAAGTATGTTTAATCAACGATATTGCCGGTTATGGCCGTGTTGCATCGACAGCGATGATGCCGGTTTTATGCTCACAAAACATTATGAGCAGCATCCTGCCAACTGCCTTAGTCAGCAATGTTCTTGATTATGGTAAATTTCATATTGAAGATTTGAAGGAAGTGATGGTTAAAACCATCGATGTATGGAATCAGCTGGATTTTCATTTTGACGCAATCGCGACCGGTTTTGTAAATTCTGACGGTGAATTTGAGCTGATTGAGAATTATTTGCGTCAGCAGCAAAATACATTAATTTTAGTTGATCCTACCATGGGTGATGACGGTCATCTCTATCCCGGTCTTGATCCGCATATTGTTGATCGCATGCGCTCTTTGATTGCCTGCGGTCATGTAATTACACCTAATATGACAGAAGCGGCTCTATTGTTAGGTGAGGATTTGAATGAAATTGATGAATCAAAAATCAATCAGTGGGTACGGCGCCTAAGGGAGATGGGGGCTGAATCAGTCGTGATTACCAGTGTGTTTTTGAAGAATGATCCAAAGGGATATATGTTTGGGTATGATCATCATACGCAAAAGACTTTCAAATTAACATTTACACCGATTGATGCACGTTTCCCTGGTACTGGAGATGTATTTGCTGCCGTGCTTTTAAGTAAACTGCTCAGCGGGTATTCATTAATGGAGGCCTGTCAGAGTGCTTCAGATTTTATTTATGACTGCATTAATGACAGTATGCAGGCAGATTATGATCATATCGAGGGCATGCTGGTAGAAAAAAATCTCTATCGCATCATGGAGCTTGATCATGTCAAGGGCTAAGATTCGTTTAACGCTGATTAAAAAACTGGGTAATGGTCAATGTCATTATAATCATCAGATCGGTGACAGTTTTGATTTTGATACTGATCGGGGAAAACTTTGTCCCATGGCGATGCATGTTGCCTTTCCTTATGTAGATATTTTACGTTATGGCGGTCAAATTCCCGGTAATCCGCATAATGAATGTGTATTTTCATGTCCGGATGTCGATATTCTGAATGTTTTTAAAATAGAAAAGATTGATGAATAAGGTTCACCATTGCTGGGTATCTTAAGGGTGGAGGAAATGAACCTATGAAACAAAAATCTTTAATTTTTATACTCAGCAGTATGCTTGTTTTCACATTGAGCGGCTGTTCATGGTTTGATCGTAAAGACTCTTCAGCTAATAACAATAATACGACCAACAATGCATCCGGAAATGACGCTTCTAAGAATGATGCGAATAAGAATAACGCATCAAATAATGATGCCGATAAGACTGCAAAAACGATTCAGGATATGATGAACAGCTTTGAATCATCAGGTGTTACTTTCGGTAATGTTACACCGATTGACAACATGGATTTTGCTGCTCATGAAGGCAGAATGTTTGATGTCAATGGAGAGCGTGTTTACATTTACCGCATGAATCTTGAAGATGCTCAGATGAATGAGCTGATGCAGAAAGCAATGGCCGATAAACGTGTGACCGTTAACCGCAACGGTGTAGATGAAGAATACAATGCCTTAGTGAATAACGACTATTTATTGGTCTATGGCAGCAATGCTTCGATCGCACCGCTGGATGAGTTATTTACGCAGTATCGTTAAAGTAAACCGAGAAATCGGTTTATTTTTCTTTATGAATGTGCTATATTATTAAAACAATCTGAGGTGATTTTTATGATAGGAAATTTTGTTCTAAAGCACTGTGCAAAGGGCAGTGCGGAAGTAAAGAGCAATGAGGTCAGAACTAAGGTCGGCAATTTAAGCAGTATCATCGGTATTGGTATTAATTTGGTGCTTTGTACAAGCAAAATAGCCATCGGTACGCTTTTTGGCAGTGTTTCAATCAGTGCTGACGGCATTAACAATCTATCCGATGCCGGCAATTCAATTATTTCACTTGTCAGCTTCAAGTTAAGCTCACGCCCGGCTGATAAGGAGCATCCGTTCGGTCATGCACGTTATGAATATATTGCGGCGATGATTGTCGCGATGTCCATTTTAATTCTGGGAGTCGAAATGATTAGAAGCTCGATTGATAAAATCATCAATCCTGAGCCAGTTAATTTTTCGTGGCTGGCTGTTGGAGTTTTGATTTTTTCCATTCTTGCGAAAGGCTGGATGTATTTTTTTAATTCCGATGTCGGCAAAGCAATTGAATCAACTGTAATGCAGGCAACAGCTGCCGACTCGCTTTCTGATTCTGTGGCTACAACTGTGGTTTTGATATCATTATTTATCTCAACCTATTTTCATATTCAGCTCGATGGTTTTATGGGTATTATCGTAGCCTGTTTTATTATGTTTACGGCCTTTAATATATTAAAGGAAACCTTGGATAATCTTTTAGGAACAGTACCTGAATTAACCTTTGTTCAGCATATTGAAAATAAAGTGAAAAGCTATCCGGGAATTTTGGGAATCCATGATCTGATGATTCATAATTACGGTCCTAACCGTTGCTTTGCGAGTGTACATGCGGAAGTGGCAAGTAATGTAGACATATTAAAAAGCCACGATCTGATTGATAATATTGAACGTGACTTTCTGAATGAGGATAATATCCATTTAGTGATTCACTTAGATCCGATCGTTATTGACAATCCGCATATCAGTGAACTGTATGATTTTATGAAGCAGGCAGTCTATGAAATAGATCCTGAGATTCAGATTCATGATTTCAGAGCTGTCCTGGGTGACAGCCACAGCAATATGATCTTTGATTTGGTCATGCCATATAGCTGCAAACTGACCCAAAGTGAAATTCAGGAGCAAATCAATGCCAAGCTGGCAGTTCGCCCTGAGAAATTATATACAGTAATAACCTTTGAACGGCCTTTTAATTAAAGCCGTTTTTATTCATATGACAGTTTTTCTTTCTTTTTATGCAGTGTTCAAGGTTCGGCAAAATTACTTAAAGGAAGATAATCCGAAGCGTTTTTAATCAGCACCGGATATTCATGAATAAGGGTTAATTCATCCAGCTTCGTGTATGCGTCATAAAGGGAATAAAAAGTAGTGATGGACAGATTGGTTCTTACCAGCTGAATCGCTTTTAAAAGATCCACTAGATTTTTATTCGCCGCCAGTGTCTTCAGATCTTCGATGCCTAATTGATCCTGCAGATCCACGTAGCTGTCAAGGTTTAGCTGAAAGGCATTGTTCAGAGAATTCATCAGACATTTTGGCGATGCGGAGAAGTTAATCTTTCGCAATGGCATTACTTCGTTATTCATACAGGCGATGGGTATGCGAGTGTTTTCATTCAAATGACGGACATGAATTAAATCTAATGAATCGGTATATTCTACAAGGTAGAAGGTATCTGTTTTAACATTAAATATGACGGCTTCATGTGTTGGCTTTTGAGTATTTAGCTGCGTCAGCAGCAGACAGGCTATCAGTAGTTTTTTCATCGGCGGCACCTCGCAGTTAGTTTAGACCATTGAGTCTTGTTTATGCAGCTTCATGTTTTTTTAAGTAAAATTAATAAAACATGATATAATAAATAAGGGTTTGACACATCATTACACTTTTAAAGTGTTACTATAAGGAGAATTGTATGCGTGATTTTGATCTGCGAGCGTTGCAGCTGAAAGAGCTGGAATGCCTGAAGGAAATTGACCGGCTATGCCGTAAGCATAAGATCGAGTATTTTCTTTCATGGGGCAGCGCCATTGGCGCCATCCGTCACAAAGGATTCATTCCATGGGATGATGATATTGATGTATCAATGAAAATGGATGATTACCTGCGTTTTAAAGAAGTATGCGCGCAAGAATTAGACGCGAAATATTTCTATCAGGATTGGAAAAGCGATCCTTATTATTATTCGAGCTGGGCTAAAATAAGAATCAATGATACGACCTCCGTAATGGCCGATATGGTAGATTATCCAACACATAATGGAATTTGTATAGATATTTTTCCATTGCTGCCATACCCATATGCAAAGCTGGATAAGAAAGATGCACGGCTGGCTAAGCTGGTAACTTTCTTCTCATCAAAGCGGTTGAATGAGTATCATTTGGGTAAGTATTTTTATGAGAATGATAAGCTGAAATATTTTCCAAGAGCTTTTTGTGATTTTGTAAGAGATCATGCTTATGAGAAATTAATCCGTTCGCATGCGCAGGAGGAATGTAACTATTATTTATGCAATGGCTGCCATATTTATGATGTCAGCTTTCCAAAGGCAATCTATGAGCAAAGTATCGAAGTTCCTTTTGAGGATGCCATGTTTATGATCAATAAGGAATATGATGCGTGTCTGCGCAGCTATTATGGCGATTATATGCAGCTGCCGCCAATGGAACAGCGCGGCGGTCATGGCAATATTCTTGTTGATTTAGAAAGGGATTATAAAACATACCGAAGTGAAAGGAGCAGCCATGCGAACGAAAAGAGCGCTTTATAACTTCCTGACTGATTTCTTTCCGCTGATTTTAATTACCTTGATCGGTTTGTTGAAGCTGAAGCTGATCAATGTTAATTTAGGCGAAGAATTATCAGGAATGAATACCCTTTATGTGAATATTATGACCTATCTTTCAATCATGGATGGAGGCCTTGCCTCGGCTTTGATTTTTAGACTTTATAAACCCATCGCCGATAGTGATACGGATAAGATCAGCGCCCTTGTAAGCGGCGGCAAACGTATTTTTAATTTGATTGGTGCGGCGATGCTGATCATTGGCATCGTTGTTTCCTTCTTTGTATTCTTTTTCTTTAAGCGGGAAGCTGGATCAACGATTACATACAGTTATATGCAGATAACCTTTCTGATTTATTTAATCAGTTCAGTTATTCCATATCTTGTGGTTGTCAATAAATCGTTATTTGAGGCAGGTCAGCGGAAATATGTCACGAATATGGTCTTACAGAGCTTTATGATTTTTAAGAGTATCGTGGAAATTATTCTGTTGATGAATGGCTATGGTTTGATTGAAATGTATTTACTATTAGCTTTCTGCAATATTGCTTCCTCAATCATTATCTATTTTTTAAGTAAAAGAGCTTATCCTGAGGTTAATTTCAAAGCAGAAAATAAAGATTATGAAATGCTGGGAGACGTAAAGAATCTGCTGATCCATAAGATTGGCACGATGGTTGCTTATAATATTGATTCTATGATCATCGGCGTTGTATTAGGAATGGCGGTGGTTCCATTCTATACCGCTTATCAATACATTACCGATAATCTAATGACGATGATCGGCAAGATTACATACAGTGTGACGGCAGGTGTCGGTGATTTGCTGGCACGGGATAAAAAGCGGGCATTTGAAGTATTTAATGAATTAAATAATCTGTCTTTCTTCATTGCAAGCATCGTCTGTGTACCGCTTGTATTAGTAATTAATCAGTTTATTGATGTCTGGCAGCCAGGCTTATTTAATACGAATTGGGCCATGGCAGTTTGTTTTGTACTGCAGCTGTTTTATTATGTAATACGCATGCCGCTGACGACTTATACCAATGCGGCGGGACTGTTTAAGGAAACGCGTTTGTGTCCGATTATTGAATGCGCGGTCAATCTTACTTTATCTTTAACATTGATTAATATCATTGGCTTGCCAGGTGTATTAATAGCAACCTTTATCGCTTATCTGATTTCTGATTATTTTATTAAGCCAAGAATCATTTATCATCAAGTATTTGATGAAAAAGTTATGCCATACTATGGTAAGAATCTGTTATTTATAGCGTTGATGATTATTCTGTCTCTGGGCTTTGTGAATTTACTGCCTTTCTTTGATTTCAGCGGTTATCTAAGCTGGTTTGTCAGTTCATGTATTCTGTTTGTGCTGAATTTTGTGATTGTTTTTGCGGTATATAAGATCAGCGGACAAGCAATTTTTATGAATCGTGTATTTGATATGATTAAAAGAAGGGTGGGTAAGGCATGAAGCTGAGCATATTAATTACGGCTTATAATGCGGAGTCTACCATAAAGCGCTGTATTGACTCACTGATTCCTTCATTAAATGAAGAGATTGAGATTATTGTGGTGGATGACGGCAGTCAGGATCGGACAGCGCAGATTCTATCTGAGTATGAGCGTGTTAAAGTCATCCATCAGCAAAACGGCGGTGTTTCTAAAGCCCGTAATACGGCCTTAGATGCAGCTGAAGGTGAATACATCACCTATCTTGATTCTGATGATTTTGCGGCAGCAGATGCTTATTTAAGCTTGCTGCAGCAGGCAGTAGATACGAAGAGTGACATTCTTCTTTATGATGCTTATTTTGACTGGGGATCACATCAGGAATATTTTGACATGGGTCATCATTTTCCTGCCGGTTCTTTAACACCGGCCCAATATGTGCTTTGTGATCCTTGTCCGTGGAATAAACTGATGAAGCGTTCATTATTTACAGATCATCATCTGCATTTTGCAAAGGGGATGATCTATGAGGATTATGCGCTGATTCCGCAGCTGGCAAACTGGGCTACTGCGATTACCTATGTTAAAAAGCCATATATCCATTACTGGCAGTCAGCATGTTCGATTATGCGCGGTGACGGTTATCGTGAAAGAAGCAAGGATATTTTAAAAGCCTCAGAGTTATTGATCAAGGGCCTTGATATGCAGCGTTTTCATGATGAAGCAGAAGCTGTTCAATCCTCTCCTCATAATTTCCCGTCTTTCTGTGCCCGGGGAGTGCAAAAACCACAGGGTACTTCTTTGCTTTTTTCAAGCTGTCCAGATAATCGCCCAGAGAGTCCTCCACGCCCAGCCATGATGTAATATTGGGAGAAATGTCAAACAGGATATGATCTCCTGTAAACATAAACCGATGCTTCTCTTCCCAGAACATTGCATTGCCGGGCGTATGTCCCGGCACGGAAATCATCGTAAGGCTGTATGGGCCGGCCTGGATCTTATCACCTTCACGCAGCGGGCAAAAGCGTCCGTCCAGCGCATCCAGCTTATAGCGGGACGCCGGATTAACCGTCTCTGTTACATTTAACAGTTCCTCAGGAAAACCGGCCTCCAAAAACTGGCGGTGACGGAGCAGGCTTCGCTGCGGAAGAAAACCCTCCTGTAATACCTTAAAATCCGTCTCACTGATATAAATCCGGCCGTCCGGGGCCGCCGCCTCCCTGGCAAGCCCGGTGTGATCGGAGTGGAGGTGCGTGAGAAGCACATCGATCCGGCTTGTACTGCTGCCGGCTTCCGTTATACCTGCCATCAGCGCCTCCCGGCACTCCGGACGGCGGAATCCCGTATCAATCAGAAGATCCCGCTCCCCGCCCCGGATCAGATAGCTGTTCAGTTCCCTTAAAGGATTCTGGGGCAGCGTTACGCCCAGCCTGTATATATTTTCTTTTACCTGTTCCACCACAGATTCTCCCATATCAGAATTCCTCCTCTGCGCCGTTTCGGTGCGCCATTGCCTTAAACAGCCAGAAACAAATGATAATGCCCAATACAATTGACAAATAATCGGCCGCAGGCTGCGCATAAATTACGCCGTCCAGTCCGAACATCCGATCCAGAATAAATACAAGAGGGATAAAAATCAGGCCCTGGCGACAGACCGTAAGTACCAATGACGGGAGCGCCTTTCCCATTCCCTGAATTGTGTTAATGCAGAGAAACAGAATGCCGATAAACGGGCCGGAAAGCTGAAGGGCAATGACCATCTGGATTCCATAGGCAATAACCTCGGTATCGTTTATAAATACCTGAATCAGCGTCCGGCGTGCAATCATCATGATAATCGTCAGCACCGTACCCATGATCACGGCGCATATACCGGTAAATCGGAAGACCTGCATCAGCCGTTTTTTATTCCTGGCTCCGTAATTATAACCAATCAGCGGCTGGATGCCTGCGCAGAGGCCAATCTGCAGAAGCACCACCAGCATATTCGATTTCATCGCCACGCCCATGGCGGCTACCGGAGTGTCACCGTATCCAACCAATGCCAGATTTAAAATAATATTGGCAAAGCTCATCAAAATGTTATTCAGGGATGCCGGAATCCCAATCGAAGCAACACCGGATGCGATCCGTTCCCCCATCTTAAAGTCCTTAAGCTTAATGGAGAGGGAAGATTTTTTCCTGAGAAAATAGACAAGATAAAAGGCGCTGGCCGCAATATTTCCGATGACGGTAGTAATAGAGAAATTATTGAAATCAGCAATCGCAGCGCCGGTTACCCCCCAGCCCAGCCCCAGAATCATAACGGGATCCAGTACGATATTGACCACGGTTCCAATCAGATTTCCTATCATTGACTCCCGGGCTGCCCCCTCGCCCCGGAGAATGTTGCCGAAGGCAGTGGCAAAGATGATAAAGGGGCCTCCGAAGGATATGTAGGTCAGATACTGTCTGGCATACTCAATTGTATTCGCGCTGGCTCCTATCAGCTTCAGAATCAAATCCATTCCGGCTATAAAGAGCGCCGCAACTATTATGCCCAGGCCGATAGAGCCGTAGCAGCAAAAGGACGACAGGTTTCTGGCACGGTCCATCCGCTTCTCTCCCAGCGCACGCGATATGGCGGAGCTTCCGCCGATCCCGAACAGGTTGCCCAGCGCCATGTAAATCATAAAGATCGGTGTAGCCAGCGAAACGGCCGCCACCTGAAGGGGATCTCCGGTCTGGCCGATAAAAAATGTGTCGGCCATGTTATAAATAACCACCACCAGCATGGAAATCATGGTGGGGACAGCCATGAGGGCCACCGCTTTGGGGACCGGCGCCTCCTCAAATAATTCTCTGTTTGTGTTCATGTAAATAATTCTCCTTTTTCATTGCCTGCAATAACTATTTCATATTGTGTTAAAATATGCGCCATATCATGGTCTACTTGATATTTTCTTCCAGCTTTCTTATCGTGCGCGTAAGCTGATTAAGCTCATCCCGGGAAATTCCAGACTGAAGCTCTGCCTCAAACCGGTTCAGGCGGTCTATCATCCTCTCCCGTGCCTCGGCTCCCTTTTCCGTCACTACCAGCTTCTTCATCCTGGCGTCATAGGAAACCGGCTCCCGGCGGATATATCCGTTGCGCTCCATCAGCTGCAGAGTCCGGCTGGCCGTAGAACGGCGGATTGAAAATTCCTTTTCAATGTCCCTCTGCATGATATCTCTCCCCTGCGACTGAATCAAAAAATGCAGAACCCAGTCCTGGTTCGCGGTCAGCGTCTCCCCTTCCTGGGCCGACATCTGATTGATTCTGCGGTAAATAAGATTAGATAATACACGGATTTCAAATCCGACATGGGTGTTAACTGTCATCTTTATTTCCTTCCTGAATGCTTTTTCCCTATATTTAAAAATATCAAGCTGGCTTCGGGAGCGGACGCCTGCCTCTTAAATTAATCTGAATCAGCTTTTCCGCTCCTGGCTTTGTCCAAAAATGTAAGCACACTAACATTCTAAACGAACATACATTCTTTGTCAACTCTGTTTTCCAAAAGAGCACGTGAATTCCCTGTATCGCTTCCTCGATACAGCATCAGAGAAATGGCATGCGGACAGTAGCAAACGCCGCAGTGCGGACAGTAACAAAACTCTGACAACATTATAAAATAAACAGCTTTTAGGTCTTGTCATCTAGTATTCATTACTATATAATAAGATTTGAGGTGAATTTTATGAAAACGAATGAAGAACGACTGCAGGATCTGATGGCTTATCTGGACAGTGTGACCAGAATCAATCCGTCTGATATCCCCGCCATTGATTTATATATGGATCAGGTTACCACTTTCATGGATACACATTTATCTGCTTCCAAGCGGTTTGGTGAAGATAAGATTCTGACGAAAACCATGATTAATAACTATGCAAAGAATAACCTGCTTCCGCCGCCGGAGAAAAAGAAATATTCTAAAAACCATATATTGCTGTTGATTTTTATCTATTATTTTAAAAATGTACTATCTTTCAACGATATTGAGCAGCTTTTTTCTCCCATCAGCGAAAATCATTTTGCGGACGGTTCTAATCCTGAACTGGCAGAGCTGTACACGGAGATTTTTTCACTGGAGCGTGAGCAGCGCAAAAGACTGAAAGACGATGTAATGGCGAAATTTAAGGCAGCTTCCGGAACCTTCCAGGACGCTGAGGGTGACGATCAGGAATACCTTAGACTCTTTTCCTTCATCTGTGAGCTGGCATTCGACGTGTATCTGAAAAAACAGATGATAGAACTACTGGCCGAACAGCTGAGGCAGGAGAATCCGCCGAAGAAGAAAAAGTAACTCCGGTAAGCCCCCTTTTTTTGAAGGGAGGACAAATAAAACGATAAACTGCACGCTCCGCGCACAGGTCACCGTCATCAATCAAGCGGATTTTCTTAAAAGGCAAATCCGGCTATTGACATATCTGCTTTAACGCGGTAGAATCACTCTTAATTAAATAGCCAGCAACAAC